>Ga0157365_10000428_pt1 | contig 18478 bp, 17 predicted proteins | sample AttsexASBM3_FD_111478 | JGI IMG/M metagenome (GOLD analysis project Ga0157365, IMG submission 111478) | Fungus gardens microbial communities from leaf cutter ant in Ribeirão Preto, State of São Paulo, Brazil - Atta sexdens ASBM3 | ecosystem: Host-associated > Fungi > Mycelium > Unclassified ... | reverse complement strand
CCCGATGATAACTGTATTGGGAGGTGTGCCTTGCGCTCCAATCGCGCCCCGCAGGAGTGACAAAACAATGACGATACGTGTGAAGGCCGTCACCATCACCAGTAGACTGGGAGCCAGAGAAAGTAGGGTAATGAGCGCAGTGAGCTGGATCAGACGACTAGTCGTGCCCGGTGTCCCCCCGGTACCGCCGAGGTCGAGAGAGAGGGACTGACCATAAGCTATGACGGGCGTACAGAGTACGAGCACTGTCAGGATGAAAAAGGGTAGCCGGAAGGAATGCCACTTACGCGCGCGCGAAGGCACGGCATATACCGAGCCGTGATCAATTGCGCTGGCACCGGAGGTCAGGAGCATTCCGCCGAAGGGATGGATCATTGGTTCAACTCGGCGGATGGGGAGAACTCGGGATACAGGGCCTCATTCATGCTCGCAGCGGGCGGGGTCACTACGCGAGCCTCTTCGTCGAGCCAGCCGATGAAGAGATCACTGTTAGGACCTGTCAAGATAAGCCCACGTCGCTCCGAGCAGGAAAAGATCGTCAGGCGCCGCTTCGGATCGAGGGCAAGGGTGTCGGTAACGTGCAGGCTCTTCGTTGATCTCCCGCGGCTCACCCAGGGCTCCAGATATTTAACAACGAACCGCATCAGAAAGATGAGCGAGAGCACCAGCGCAAACGAAGCGCCGTAACCGAGCCATGAATATGGTGTCATGGGAGCGGCCGGCCCCATAGTTTGCTAGCGAGATGCGCAAACAGGATTCTCATTTTTGAGCGGAATTCGTCGAAGACAGAATCTCGGTCATTGTCACGCCGATATTGTTGTCGTCAACGACCACGAGCTCGCCTCGAGCGATTAGGCGGTTATTGGCGTAGATATCGACGGCTTCACCGAGCTTCTTGTTCAACTCGACCACGGCACCGCGACCCAGCCTTAATAGCTGGCTTACGGGCATAGTGGCTGTGCCGATCACCGCTGTGATCTTGACCGGAATGTCATAAACCGCATCGGTGTGGGGGGACGGTGATACACCAGAGACTGGCGCGTTAGCCGCCGTTTCTGGAGTGTCGAAGGATTCCGAAGTGAAGTCCTCTAGTCCGATCATTCCGTTTTCTGCGCTCATGATTTACAGTCCGTCTGCCATCTTGCGTGTTTTTGTGTCTGGACGTGAGAGAGAAGTTACGGAGGCTAAAACCTTCTCCACAGCTCTTCTGCGCCATTCGTCCGGATCGAGAACGACCATGTTTGTTTCAGTGCTGATTCTGATACGTGACTCTTCAGGAACAGCACAAGGCGTGAAGCTAATTTTGTCGGGATAGGCGAGGGCGCTTCTGATTAGGGCCTCGTCAGACGCTGTGCAGGATACTGTGACCTCGGATCCGTAACCCGTAATCAGGTCTATCGCATCCTGCACCAGATCACGATGCATACCGCGTAGCACGTCGGGAGGAAGCCGCGTCAGGGCGCCGACAACGTCGATCACGGTCTGCGCGAAGAGCTCTCCTGCGCGTTCCGCGAGGAGGGCGTTTCGTGCGTGCTCGTTTTCTTCGTCAAGTGCCATTTCAGTCAAGGCTGAGGAAAAAGAAGCTTCGGCTGCGAGCCGTGCTGCAGTCGCGCCTTCACTGCGTCCAGCTTCGAAGGCAGCCTGAGTCAGCGCCTCGATCTCATCTTGAGGAAGGGAGACCAGCGGACTCGTTTGTGTGGCTGGGATATCCAGCTCATCGTCGGTGGGGGTGTGAATGGGCGCAGGGGGAGGCGGCTTCGCATTGAAGTCGACGAGATGACGAGCGAGGGGCGCCTGCGGAGTGCTGACTGCCCTTGGCGTAGGCTCGCTACATGACTTCAGGGAGAAGGGTACAAATTCAGACATCAGGAAATAAATTCGTCGGTGCCAGAGCTATCGCTGATATCGATTTCTCCCGCATTGACCAAATTCTTGATCGTCATGACAATTTCCGCCTGCGCTGCCTCAACTTCCTTCACGCGCACAGGCCCAAGGGAGGCGATTTCTTCAAGCAGTATATTACCAGCGCGTTTCGACATACACTGAAGAAATAGCTTGCGCTCGCTATCCGTTGCGCCTTTCAATGCAACAGGTAGGCGATCGCGATCCATCTCGTTGACAACCCGCATGAGCGATTCCTGCGAGAGGCGGGATATATCCTCGAAGGTGAACATGAGCGCTTTGACCTTCTCCATATCCTCATGACTCTGCTGATCCATGAGCTCTGTGAGACGTGTCTCGGTCTTTCTGTCAAAATTATTGAAGACTTCAGCCAGAAGCTCGTAGCTGTCACGCTTGGAGGACCTGCCGAGGGAAGAAATGAATTCTGACCGCAATGTTGCCTCGACGCTCTCGATCACTTCGCGTTGCACCGTTTCCATGTGCAGGATGCGCATCATAACGTCTGTCGCATAATCCTCAGGTAAGAGGGCGAGAACACGCGCCGCATGGGCCGGCTGCAAGCGGCTCACAATGACCGCCGCAGTTTGAGGGTATTCGCTTCGCAGATAATTAGCGAGGATTGACTCCTGTACGTTGGCCAACTTGTCCCACATATTGCGCCCGGCAGGTCCACGGATCTCATCCATGATCTTCTCGACCTGATCAGGGCTGAGCGAACGGCGCAGGAAGGCCTCGGTCGTCTCGAAGGTTCCGACCAGACCATCGGCAAGCTCGAAATTCTCTATGAATTCCTTACACACCATCTCGACCATCGGGGCTCTGACCACGCCTAGTCCTGCCATTGCTATCGAGATGTCACGTATCTCGTCCTCATGCAGGGACTGCATAAGAGAAGCGCTTCTATCGCGACCGATAGCCATGAAGAGGATCGCCGCCTTCTGCTTGCCCGTCAGGATGAATTCTGGTTCGGCAGGGGCGGGTGATCCCGTATCAGGGGGAGGCATGACGCTCATGAAGGGGCTCCCTGTCGTGGCTCGGGCGATTCAAGCCAGTTACGGATGATCCCGAGGCTGCCCTCAGGATTCTGGTCAATACGATCAGCAACTTTCGCAATGGTTCCTGCACGGGCCTTACCCTCGATCCCATCGATCGAGACAGTCTCCGCGTCGTTGCGAAGCGCCAGGCTGTTGCCATTGTTTTGTCCGAGCGCGGAATGGCCTGAGTCGTTATCCAGAAAAGCGTTGGAAGCGCCGTTGAGTGCCTCAAGATGGGTCGGCCCTGGCCTGGAGAGGGCAGGGAGAACACCGCTACCACTCCCACGTCGAAGCAGAGGCCTAAGGGCAAAGAAGCCGGCTCCGAGCGCGAGCAAGATCGGTATGACCCATTCGGCGAGATAGATCAGGTGATCGCGAGAAAAGAAACCTGGGGCACTGGGGAGGGGCTCGACACCCCCGTCTGGCATGAAGCGCATGGAGACCACTTCAACCTGATCGCCGCGCGCTTTGTCATATCCCACGGCGGTCTTGACGAGGGTTGTGATTCGCTCGATTTGTGCGGCATCGAGTGGCTTCCATATCTCGGCGCCACTCTTGTCTTTAGCATAGGAACCATCAACCATGACGGCCATGCTGACACGCGAAACGCGTGGATGGGTCTGATTGACGACCCGCACGCGTTTGCCGATTTCGTAGTTGTTCGTCTCTTCGTCTCGCGTATCGCTGGACCCGCTTTTGTTGGACTGCCCAGCGTTCGCATTCGGAAGATTATTGGCAACGGATGTATTGGGACTCGACTCTGTGTTGACGCTCTTGTCCGAGCTCGTCTGCTGTGATCTCAAAACCTGCTGATTGGGGTCGAAGCTCTCTTCGGTCTCATGGACCTCATCCGTATTGATGGTCACCGCCGCGCGAGCGCGCACATGCGCGGTTCCTAATGTCGGGACAAGCATGTCCTCGACTGACTGAGAAAGCCGAGTCTCCTCGGCATGTCGGAACTTCTCGAAAGCGTTTTCCTGGCCATCTTCGCTATTAGGCTCACCGGGCTTCGCCAGCACGTCTCCCCGTGTGTCGACAATCGAGATTGATTGCGGTCTCAAGCCAGGAACGGCTGCGGCAACGAGGTTCTGAATTGCTTGGATGCCGTCAGGGGCGATGCGCCCCGCGCGCCCAATGTCAATCACGACACTTGCCTGAGACGGATTAGTCTGTACCGAAAACAGGTCGCGATGAGGAAGTACAAGATGGACACGCACATTGCGTACGCCCTGCAGGAGTCGGATCGACCGCTCGAGTTCGCCCTCAAGAGCACGCGTTTCGTTGATGTTCTGCTCGAACTGTGTGCTTGTCAGCGTCGCGCTCTTATCGAAGAGCTCATAGCCGACGCTCCCGCCATTCGGGAGGCCGTCCTTGGCCAGAAGAAGGCGCGCCTTTGCGACTTGATCCGAAGGGACATAAAGACTGGTGCCATCCGGAGAGGTTGTGCTCGGAATATGCGCTTTGGTGAGATCCTCAACCATTCTGGCGGCTTCGTTGAGGTCCAGGCTACCGTAAACAAGGGCATTCGGCTGGCTGGAGCCACCGATCATCAGATAGCCGAGGAGCCCAAGCACGAGCGCTCCGGCCATGCCAAGCGCGATAAGGCGGTTGCGCCCAAGGCCTTTCAGGGATGAGATAAGATTTTTCATCGATTATGGTCGTCAGTCGCGGTCGATTATTTCAACAACTGGCACCGTCAATCTCCATTGCTCTTTATTCAATTTCTAGTTCTATCCGCAGTCGATTGCGTTGACGAAGGTTCTAAATGACGAACGTAATATTCGGGCGGTTGGTAAAAGCACGCGTCAGCCGAAAGGATGATGGCCGGTTCAGGGCATATAGGCATTTGTCGGCGGCGTCTCTTTGAGCGGCAGGTTGAGGCGATTGGCGTTCTGATCTTGGGTAAGACCCGTGGGACCCTGCGCAACCTGTCGAGCCACATTGGGCATGAGGTCGGGTCTACTCCAGCAATCCACCCCGTTCCAGCTCTGTGTGCAGTATGGTTGGGGCGCCGGGGGGCGTTCCGCAGGCGCACACCAATCCTCGCCCTGTTGTATATACCCGGCATTACACTCACGCCCTGTGAGGTGGCGGGCGACATCGTCCACGGCGCATGCAGAGAGCATGAGGCATGACATGCCGAGCATAAAGACGCACCGGATGCCTCTACCGCTAAGCACTGAGAAGGGGTGACGCATCGCGGTCCTTACTGGAAGTCGTGAATTGTTGCAGTCGAACCGGGAGTCAAAAGAGACCCTGTAATCACGGTTCGGATTTAGCTCGTTGGTTCAGCGGCTATTTTGTCGATGGCGTTCATGCCACGCGTGGTTTCGGTCTGGATAAGCTGGAAAGTAAGGTCGTAGTCGCGCTGGATTTGAACCAGGCGGGTAGTCTCGGCGACGGCATTGACATTGCTTCCCTCGAGCATTGCTTGATGCAGCTCAGGATTGGGAAGCTGACGCGTAGGGGTGGTCGGCCGGAGGAGGTAGCTTCCCTCCGCGATAAGCGTCTGAGGATTATTCACAGTTACAATGCCGATCATCCCCAGAGGCCCATCCTCGGTCGAAATGGTCCCGTCCTTTGCAATCGAGAAATCGCCGCTCTCCTGTCGCAGCACGAGATTGCGCCCGTTATTATCGAGGACCGGATTACCCGCGCTGTCGATGATTGTGCCGTCCAGGCGCCGAGTGAACTGCCCATTTCGCGTGAGCCTTACGCCCTGTGTCGTACGCACCGAGAAATAGCCTTCTCCGTTGATCGCGACATCAGTGGCATTACCTGTGCTTCTCAACGGGCCCTGGACAAAATCGCGAAACGTCGCCTTGTCCTCTGTATAGGCTTGCTCACGATCACCCGGAATTTGCCCAGAGCCCTTTTGATGCACGAGGTACTGCGAAAAGAGCTCTCGCGACCCCTTGAAGCCGTCTGTATTTTCGTTGGCCAGGTTATTCGCAGCGACGTCGAGCTCACGCTTGAGGACATCGATACGCGACAAAGCAATATAAGCGGTACTATCCATGGCGCACGATCTTCCCTTGAGATTGAGGCAGTGTAGGGGGAAGGTTTAGGGAAAATACTTCCAATAAGACTGCCATTATTTCATCAAATTAATGGTTCGCGTGAGCATGGAGCGTGTCACCTGCATCGCGTTGAGGTTAGCCTCATAAGAATGCTGCGCCTCATGCGTATCCATGATTTCGGTCATTGCATCGACATTGGGAAGCTTCACAAGCCCATTCCGATCTGCGGCGGGATGAGACGGATCGTAATGTGTCTCAAAAGAGGACGGATCTTCACCAATCTCTTTGACCGACACAGAAGACACACCCGTATCGCGGTTGAGGATTTCCTTGAATGTGATGGTTTTTCGACGATATGGGTCGGAACCCGGTGTCGAACCCGTCGTTTCAGAGTTAGCCAGATTTTCGGCCGCAACCTGCAGTCGCTTTGCTTGCGCCTGCATCCCGGACGCTGAAATTCCGATCGTATCTGAGAAATTCATTTTTTACCTCATGGACCCGGGGTCAGGATGAACCAAGCGCAAGCGAAAACATCGACATATAGGTGCTGTAGGCATTCGTCGCCATGCGCTGTTGGTCGTCAGTCTGAGCAATCTTCACGAGCTCACCTTCCAGATCGACGCGGTTGCCATCAATCGACATGCTTCCCTCAGTCTTGCCCGTACCTGATTGACTCGTCGCTCCGGTCAAATGCGCTGAATCTGTGCGGGATAACGGCACGGACATCTGATGCGAAAGTGCGCTTTTGAAATCTGGCAGATCGCGAGCTACATAGCCTGGAGTATTGGCGTTGGCGATATTGCCCGCAATCAGTGACTCTCGCGACTGCAACCACTGCATGCGCTGCTTGGCGAGGTCGAGGACATCTGTTCCCTTGTCCACGCCAGTCGAAGGCGTTGATAGTGCTTGGAGCATTAAATTCTGCCCTTCGTTATGCAACCGTGATGACGGCAAATGGCATTATCAGAATGTCCGAAACTGTAGAATGAAATCGGCTGCGAGAGAAGCACAACTGCGGTCCGTAACAAAAAAAATCCCCTTCTGGTTCCAAAGCGATGCTCATCGCTGTGCTTCCGTCGTAGGGGAACCGGATTGAGTCAATAACGCGAATATCCTGGCCTTCGGGCCAGTCATCTCACGCGCGGTAACGCGGTCCGTCAGCCATTTGAGGGTCGCGATGTCCCCGGCGCGGGCCGCATCTGAAGCTAGTCTTAGGGCTAGATCCTGCTGAACATCCGACAGTGTCCCCCCGGCGGGAAGCTCGGTTTGCGCGATAGCCTGAAGCTCATGGCTCGCAGAGGTCCAATCGGCTTGGTTTTCGAGCATTCTGACCCGCATCAGCTTCGCTGAGGTGCTTTGCGCAGCCTTCAGTATGCTCAAGCTTTGCGCTTTATCCCCGTTCACTAGCGCGATTTCAGCGCGTGCTACGTCACGCTGCGCTTTGATTTCGGGAGAAATCGACGGCATATCGGTGGCGTCGAGTGCAGCGGAGGCCTTGGCGGCATTTTTCAGTTGAAGATAGGCTCGCGCAAGAGCGAGGCCCGCTTCTGCTTTATTCTCCGGGCCAGTCAGACCAGGGATCGCGGTCTCCAGGGCTTGGCTCGCATCATCAGCAAGCCCCAGCGAGAGCAGAAGCTTGCCGTAAGCAGCCTTCAGGAGTGACGAGTCCGGGCCTGCTGGCAGCAGCGCGACATGGGATTTGATCAGCGCGGCATTGCGAAGGGCTTGTTGATTGTCCTGTCCATGCGCGCCGGTTTCTGCCAGGCCCTTCAGCGCTGCGATGAGATCCGCATTACGCCTTTTTGAATACGCCGAGGGACCGTCCGGCGGTGCGCCTTGGTCGATCATCAAGGCCGCGCTTTGCCATTCGCCCGCTTCCAAAAATGCTTCTGCCTGCGCGAGGCGTACTGGTGCTTCACGTCCGGCAAGGCGGGCGTCGAGAATAAGCGCGTCAAGCGCGTGGATTGCCTGATGAGGCGTCAGCTTTCCTTGCGTACGATCAAGCAGGATCAGTCGCTCGGCGGATTTTTCGGCGATAACAGGGTCACGGTCCGACCTGAGACGATCGAGCGTTCGCCGCGCGGCATCGGTTCTTCCGATCCGTATATTCGCAAGCGCGCGTGCGAACTGAAAATCTGCCTCTTGTGGCAACGTATTCAGACTTGGCAGATCACTCGGACTTGCCTCGCGCGCTATTGCCTCTGCGGCGCGCGGCAGAAGGACCGTGCGCACGTGCCGCGGATAACTCCTCAATCTATCGAGATCGAGCGCGAGACGATGCAGGCTAGAAGCGTCACTTTGCTCAGTGCGCGCCAGATAGAGGGCGCGCCAGAGCTGCGCGGCGCGTTGCTGGCTTTCTGGCCAAGGGCCATCGAGCGCCGATGCCTCTTCCAGATCATCGTTCATCAAGGCTGTGGCGGCGGAGAGGAATCGAATTTCAGGACGTCCAATTTCTTCCGGATCGTCTCGAAGCGCGACGGCTAGAATACCACGCGTCTCTTTGAACGCTCCCATACTAAAGGCCGCTTGCGCCTCCTTCACGCGACTATTGAAGCGTGCAGCCGGGCTAGAATCTGCGGCGGCTAGAAAGGAAGAGTGAAGTCTCTCGCGGAGCCCTGTATCGGCCAAATCCTGAAGAGCCAGCCACTTCAGATCGATATCGTTCGCGTATACCGCCCGACCGTCATCTATCATACGGTGGCCATCTCGATTGAGAAGAAGGCCGGATGGGACAGCTTGAAGGGTGACATCATCATCCCGCGAAGCGACTACGACGCCCTCACTCGTGGGCCATACATCATATCCGGGCGCGCGGCGCATCGAGGCGATGCCTCCATCGTCCAGGAGGGATGTGCCGACTAAAAGCCGCCCGCCAGAGCTTGGGTCGGCGATCGAAAGGACGCGACCGCTACGACGCATCGGATAGAGGATGCCGGTCGGAACCGAGATGGGATTCATCGCCCGGCGGTCTCGTTGTGCGGCATCGACGGGCGGTTGGAGGCCCAGAACCCATCCGTCGCTTTGCTGGGAAAGATAGAGAGGGCGGGTGTCACCCTTGCGCAGCTGGATCACGGTCGCATCAGGCAAGACACTGACGCTCAGTGATGCGAAGATACCGTCTCCGTGTATCGCAGAGGTATCCATCGGGATCGCGTTATCAATGAGGATTATGAACCGATCACCGCTCTCGAAGGCAGCAATGCCGGCTTTGGCGGGGATCGGAAGCAGCACCCGGCTCTGTGAGGACGCGGACATTGAGAGTGTCGGCTCAGGTCGGGTACCTCCCACGCCAGACGCGCCATGCGGCGCAGATTCGCTCGAGGGATGAGGCGATGTATTCCTGCTAGACGCCGAGGTGGCAGGCGGGGGAGGGTCCAAGAGAGTAGCGCGCCAGGACGACGGCAAACCGTTCACGAGATCGCTGCCAGAGACCTGATTGGTGCCACCGTCCGGCCGCGCAATTGCAGCGGGCGTTGACCCGGGAACGGGATTCGCGCGGGCTTCCCTGTGATGGGCTGCCGAACGGGTTGGGCGGGCGTCGCTGGAAGACGTAGCTGCGTAAAAGCAGACAAGCGCTACGGGGGGCAGCCAGGGAAAATACCTGGCAAAACTCAGGGGAGAATAAATCACTTTCCAGCTTGACCTAAAAAACAAGCCTTTGCCTCTCCGATATGCCTGTCCGTACACATGTGTTTCACAGGCTCCGCTCCGACCGCAGGTCAGGCGAGCAAGTTCAGGATCTGACTGAACGTCGAACTGCCCGTGGCGGAAACGTTGGTTCCGTTACTGTCGGCTTGGGTCGTCTCTGCTGCAGCGTTCCTGATATTTCGATGGGCCATGGCTGACGGGCCGCCATGGCGGCTCACCTCATAAGAAGCATGGGCGTTCGAACTTGTCGCTTTTAGCAAAGCGGCTGAGACCGAAGAGGCGGCTGCGATATCTGACATGTTAAACCTTTTTTGAAATCTGGCTCCGCAGCGAAAAGCGGCGATTTTCTTACAGCAATCGAGACCCGGACTGACCGTATGGGCTCATTATGAAGCAAGTATGTTTCATTAACGTTAAAATCTTTTGAATCGTTTGCAGGGCAGTCCGGTGGCTCCTAGACGTTGGATTAGCACGTTTTTTTTCGTCGAGCAGATATTTTTTGCGAAATATTTCCTATTTATGCGCAAGATCAAGGATGATCGTTAACGATCCTTGACGAATTGTCGATGCCAGTTTGCAACACCTCGAGAAAATCGGCAAAAAGCGGCCATGTTTTGTCACTGTCGGATGGTCGTATCAGTTTTTGCGTTGTAAGATGAGGCGAAATGCGGGGTGTTGTAAGTAAATAGAACTTAGCGAAAAATTAATTTTCGTTACCGACAGTAAACAACAAATACATGATCATATTTCTGGTCGCAAAAAACTCAACGCGAACTTTTGTGAATTATTGGTGGATAATAAATGCGCATATTATGTGTGGCTGAGAGCTCAGGTTTCAGCCGACCTAGTGTTGAGCTTGCAAAAGCTGCTATCGCGGGTTCGCTCTCGATCATCGTCAATGATTCCTCAGGGGTTGTGGAAACTCTACGTCGATCGCATTTCGACGTCGTTGTTTTGCAGCAGGCGGCGTCTGACACGCGCATGATCCGACAATTGCGCAAAGGGAAAATTGCGCTCCCGGTTGTCGTATTCCGCAAGATGGCATCGGTAGAAGGGGAGGTTGAATTACTCTCCGCTGGTGCCGATGATTGCCTGAGCGAGGATACCGATCATACGGTCATTTTGGCCAGGCTTCGCGCTGTCATGCGGCGTGCTGGCGGGCATGACAGCCCCACGCTACAGATTGGACGGCTGTCCGTTGGCGTTGAAAGACGTGAGGTCCATATCGATAATACGGTCGTGCCTTTGACGCGCAAAGAATATGATCTTCTCGCGCTTCTGGCGATGCGGAAGAACCAAGTCTTAAGTAAAGAGGTCCTCCTGGACAGTCTTTATAGTGGTGAGGACGAGCCTTTCGGCAAGGTCATTGACGTGATGATCTGCAAAATAAGGAAGAAGATCCGCGCACTCGGTATCGCCGAGCCATTCACAACGCAATGGGGTATCGGCTACCGACTTAATGAGGCCGCTTTCATGCCCGTCACTCTGACCTTACCCAAGGAAGATTTGCAGGTGCGATCGGTATCCAAAGAGACATGCCTGCCGGTGATGGGGGGAATTCACATGCTGAATGCGATACTCCCGCCCGAACGCGCCAGGGGCTGAATTGTCGGAAATAGCTGCATCTTAAAGTAAACGCTCCGCTTTATTGAGGCATTCCGGCAAACACCGGAATGCCTATGCCGTCTCTCAGCTCTCCGCAGCGCTGGAGGTGCTGGTATCATCCGCGGCCGTTGTCGATGTTTTTCCGCTGAAATTGGTGATATTCGAGAGGGGAATGGTCGCAGCGCCCATTTGGATCTCAAGGTCAGAGCTGCCTTTCGTGACGCCTGTGACGATGCCCTTGATGGTGAATGGCAAATCGGACGTGGTCCCAGTCGAATCGATGGTCTTGACTGCTACGCTGTATGCGCCGTCGGCAAGCTTGTTGCCGGAATTGTCTGTACCGTCCCACGTCCAGTTATTGGTGCCAGAGACGGACGTTCCTGTCTCGGTTTTTACGATCTTTCCGCTCGAATCACTGACAGCAATTGCGACGTTCTGGCCCTGCGTGGCGGTGAAGCTCAGAGATGCCGCGCCACTTTGCAGAGGCAAGGTCGTAGTTTTGGCTGTTGCCGTCTGACCGACCCATTGGCTGCCAGAGCTGAGCTGGCTACTTTCATTAAGTGAAATAAGAGAGGAGAGATTCGTGTTGGTCTGAACCTGCTGCTCCACCCCTGCGAACTGTACCAGTTCAGACGTAAAGGAGTCCGAACTCATTGGACTGCTGGGATCTTGATGCTGCAACTGGGTCGTCAAAAGGGTGAGGAAGGTCGTGTAGTTATTGGCCAAAGACGACAGGCCGAGCGCGGCGCTGGAACTCGAGGATGTGCCGGACGTCGTCGCATTGGCAGAGGCTTTTGCAGTGGCCTCCGCCGCTTGGATAAGTGCGGTTTGATTGCTGATCGATGAGGTTGCCACGTAGTTTGCCCTTTCCAGAATAGTGTAGAGTTCTCGATTGGCGTTACGCCGTTATGTTTAGTCGGCCGTCTCGGCCCATCGCAGGGCCGTTGTTTCGGGTTGACGCGTAGGTCTCGGTTGTTGCGTCGCGGTCCGTGACATCCGGGATGCTGAGTTGCGGTTTATAGCCAGGATTGGAATTCTGCCCTCCACCCGCGAATCCTTGCCCTTGCGCGAAGAAGGTCATGCCGCTCTGGGACTGGTGGTCATGCGTTTGTGTATTGGAGCCGGCAGACCCGGGAGCCACAATGTCTATCTTGATCGTGCTCGTATCGATTCCGGCGGAGGTCAATGCTGCGACCAGATCGTGTCTATTTTTGTTGAGGTTCTGCGCTGTGACATCGTCGTCACTTTGAAGGATGATACGGGTTGCTAGGCCATTCTCGCTCTCGAGGCTCAGATGGATCGGGCTCGAGTCCGCCGTCTGTATCGTCATAGAGAGAGCGGTCATATCCTGTGAAGCGCCAGACGATTGATCGGTTCCTAGAGACGGATCAGTTCTTCCCTCTGACTTGACTGTATCGGATAGGCTTCGGTCACTCAGATCGCTCTGTCGATCGGCGACGAGCGATGCGAACTCGCTGTGTAGACTGCCAATCGAGTTTGCAAGCTGCGTCATCAACGGTTGAGGTGAACCACCGATTTCGTTGCGCTCGTCGGATGATGCGTCCCCGTCTCCAGATGATGCGCCGCTACCTAGGCCGCCGCCAGTCGTAGATCCGCTCTGTGTCGCATCTGCGTTCTGAGCAATCTCCTGGCCGGACGCGACGCCCGATGCTCCTGCACCCGCCTGCGGACTATCATCCAGCTCACGGACACCCTTGATGAGAGAATCAAAGCGAGGCGTTGGGCTCGTTATCTGCAGGAGCGGCGCGGCAGAGGGCGATGCGTTTGCCAGCCCTTCGTGAGTTTGGTCTTGAGCTGGCTGCGCGGATGACTGTTCATCGGTGATCTGAGTTGTCGAAAGCGACCTGCTGCCGTCAAAAGCTTCGATAGACGAAGTGACTGAGGCACCGCTTGTTATACTCGCGGCAAGTCGGGTGATCGTTACGCCCGGACTGCTTAGGAGGACTGCGCTCGAAGCCAATCTGTTCGATATCTCAACGTGACCCGTATTGGTCCCGATGAGATAGGCTCCGGCTCCGCCTGCAAGCGCTGATGATGCGGTCGTGTAAGCGGCAGAGCGGATTGACCTTGGCGCGGTGTCTGGCTGTGAAAGCGCGCTGGCGGAATTGGAGGGCAAGTTCTCTCCGGCGGGGAGGGGGGGGATTGCTGTAGACGTCGAAACGAAGGAATTGCCGTCGTCGGGATTTGAGTCCAAATTCTTCTGTGCTGGGGCGGACCCTGCGCTCGAAAGCGCGATAAAGCCACTCATAGTTGCGGTCGCCGTGGAGCCCGCGCCCGGTACTATCGTGCTTCCTTCGATCCCCGGTTTGTCTTGCTCAGCAGGGCTTGCTACCAATTCTGAAGATGTCGAATCTGGCGTGCCGTTTGAGGTCAGGACGGCGAAATTCATCGGAATCAGATAAGCCCCCTGAAGGCCAGGAGATCCCGATCCGTCCTTGACTTGAGAGCTTGTGGCGTCTGGGCTTTCCTCATTCGCCGCCGGAATGGGTCTATGAAGCGGCTTCGTCATAGCCTGTGAAGAGACAATTTGGGCACCCGATGAAATCGGGAGGCGTGCGCTTGAGTCGGAAAAACCTGAGCTCGTCACATCGCTTCGACCCGAAGGGATTCTCTTGGGTTGTTCCGAGGTTGCTCGTCTTTGATGTGCCGCTGCGGAAAGCTCGTTCCTGAAGGCGGGCTTGTGGCTACCTGGTTCGGCGATCACCTGGGCGCCCGACGTTACGCGGCTCGCGAGGCCAAGGGAGCTCATTGTCGAAGCGCGTTCGTTACCGACTGAGCGGGAATGGCTTTCTCTGAGTTTCATTGGGAAGCCTCCGAAGGCCGGTGTTGCGTGCGGATCACGAGGCGACGGCCTGAGACTCTGAGAGCGCCGTGTCTAATTCGAAAAAGCTTGGCATTGCTTCCGGCGGGATCTCTTTACGTCCAATCTCGGCGCTGACCTGAGGGGGATTCCCTTGGAGATGAGCGACGAGCACCGTTTTGATGATGTTCTGATAGCGGCTGTCCTGCACGATTACGGCCTTGATCCTGGATGCAAGCGGTGCAACCACACCGTAGGATAAAAGGACTCCAAGGAAGGTACCAACGAGCGCCCCGGAGATCATCTCACCCAGGATCGCGGGTGGTTTGCTGATGGAGGCCATGGTCTTGATCACGCCCAGCACCGCCGCGACGATGCCGAGTGCAGGGAGAGCGTCGGCGATGCTGGTAAGGCATTCCGAGATATGAAGTTTTTCTTCCTGGTTCTTGCGCAGTTCGCGAGCCATCACATCATCGAGCTGATAGGCGTCTTCGAGGTTGAGACTGACGAGACGCAGATAATCGCAAATCAGATTCCGCGTCTCCTCATCGTCACGCACCTGTGGTGAAAGCGCGAAAATACCACTTTCCTCGGGATTTTCGACGTGCTCCTCAAGCGCCATAGGCCCTTTGGACTGAGCGAGGCGCGTCAGGCGGAAGAGGATAACCAAAAGACCAATATATGCGGCCTTGTCGTATTGCGGGCCTTTCAAGGCGAGCTTGAAATTATGCGGCAGTTCCTTGAGAGCGCCGAGAGAATTCGACATCACGAATATGCCGAGCGCGGATCCAAGAATTGTCAATAGCTCAAATGGCATGGATGCGAGAAGGGGGCCGAGTACGCCGCCGGAGGCTGCGAATGAGCCAAATACGCAAAGCAGGGAAAAAACGAGCCCCCCGATGAAAAGCATCTTGCAGTTCCAATTCTGAGTCTGATCTGGGAATTTGTAGGTCGAAAAAGATAGGGCTTAAATAATGGTGTCTGCGAGGAGCGCCGCCGTAGGCGAGCGATAATTTATTTCGGGCTAGGGGGATTATCTAGGTTTTTTTGACTCGCCTCCCCACTATTGCGGATCTCGGGAGATGGTGAGTCCATATTTGGATGAAGGCGATGCATAATGATCACAACACGACGATTGGCAGCCGCAGAGGGCGTTGCCTGTACCGCAAGCTCACGGTCGGCTCCCCCTGAAACGTCGAGAAGTCGGGTATCGGGATACCCTGCCTTGACCAGGATTTCACGAGATTGATCGGCTCTCAATGCAGAGAGTGTCCAGTTCGACATCGCGCCCGAAACCTTACCTTTGTAGGGGGCGCCATCAGTGTATCCGACAATTGAGATACGCTCTGGCATTGGGGCGAGCCATTTGGCTATCTCGGTGAGCATCGCGCGGCCCGCCTTGTTTGGGCTCGAGGCGCCAAGATCGAACATGGGCACATTCCGCGTGTCATGGAGTTCGATCCTGACCTCGTTTCTCCCATAGGATATCGAGAGATTGTCGGTATAGGCGCTTGTTTCGCTGCCATCCCTCAGCGCTTTTTCCAACTTGCCCGTCATTTCGCCCAGGCTTTTCTGCTCGGCTTTCGCTGCCTCGGAGCCCACTGGTCCCGGCTTGTCTTGACGTGAACCGCTTTCTGGGCCGCCAATCGGTACAATTGCTGCCTGAACTGGGAGTGATTCGTGTTCCGTCTGATGACGGATTGCCGGTACCGCGTCGATTGGTGACGAAGCACCATGGCCTACGTAAGGGACCGGCACTGGTCCCGCCGTATCCATGTTGGCATCATCTTCCAGGCGATCGAAGCTGCTGCCGCCCATCATGGGAGCGGGAGGGGTGTCAACGATCTTCTCAGGCGGAACTGCCGATTTCTCATCGGCCAGAGGGTTAAAATACTGTGCAATCCCGCGACGCTGTTCGTCGGTCGTCGCGTTCAGCAGCCACATGACCAGAAAGAACGCCATCATTGCAGTCATGAAATCAGCGTAGGCGATTTTCCAAGCGCCGCCGTGATGGGCTTCATGGCCGTCATCCGCGGATTTGCGGATGATGACAGTCGGTCGGTTCTTTTTGGCCATGAGCGCCCTGCGTTCCCGTTATCGTCCCTTTAGATGCAACATGCCAAGACGCGAAGAAGGGGTCCCCTCAAATCCCGCTCGTCCAGCATGGTTAAGGGCGATCGAAGTATCCAGCCAGACCTCACCTCCCAAATCCCGCCAACGCTTGCAGAACGTGAAATCTTCACTCAGGTAGGTGCCTGTTTCCTGGTCGATGCTTCCGTCGAATAAGGCGTAACACATCGCGCCGTCACCGGAGCCAGCAGCGTCGATGCGCTTATAGGCGGTTTCCGGGTGATGTTTGATCATTGCGGCAATCGCCTTGCGGCTGATCATCATGAAGCCGGTTCCAGCGTAATGGGTCCTGAAAAGCGGCCCTTTTTCCCAGGACCCGTGCATCGCATCTGTTTCACCCACGTAGCGCAAAGACGCAGTTTCCATCTTCTCGCCGCGATTGAGGTTTTCCTGCGTTCCCTTGTCCCAGAAGCGCTCCTTGATCGGATACATTCCCGCGATGACGTCCTTGTCCGCTGCGAGCAGTCGTGCAGGTGCTTCCGCCGGAAACCCGATATCCGCGTCAACGAAGAGGAGATGCGTCGCATCGGAACGGGTGTAGAATTGATGGACAAGCGTGTTGCGCGCGCGGCTAACCATCGCATCATCACCCAACAAAGACAGGGTCATTGGTATGCGAATGATGCTCGTGCAAGCAATGATCGACTCCATGTATTCCTGCGTAACGAGCCCCCCGAAGCAGGGCGTCGCGATGAATATCTTAGCGTTCTGTGTCTCTTCCATAACGTTCCTGATCGCTACTGAAAATAAGGATGCACCGCTGTCATAGCAGGCTGGAATGAACAGGTTATTGCGCGTGACAAAACGCGGCTTCCCCGAGCGTTAAAACAATCTTGTCAAACACGTAAGCCGCGGAACTGCCGGGCCCGTAATGATAACTCATCGAGCTCCGCCTGCTCACGGCGTACGTGAGAATCATTACGCTCTTTTTCTCGGCGCCGGAAGAGCGTCTCTGTTGCCTTGCATTCGAGCGCCGCTTGCAAGGCAACGTCTTTGGCTCGCTCGGTTTGCACCATTGCTGCGCGTTCTGCCTCCTCTGCGGTTGCGAGCCTTTCAAGCCCGGCCGGAAACCAGGCCCTGAAGTCCTCCATTGTTGCGTTGCCCTCAGAGGCTATCTGACGCTCCAGAGCAAGTGTTTCGGTGGCATAAGCCACGCTCGCCGTAGCTTCGCATTCAAGCCTGCGCATCGCGATGAGGCCTGTTTTCGCCGCCTGTTTCTCGCGCTCCCTGAGTTTGACGAGGGATGCGAGCGCACGGAGGCGCCGCGTCATTGCGGGCCCCCATAGGCCGCTATGAGATTTTTGAGGGCGAGAAAGCTATCGGAAAGCGCTCTGACCTCGGCGCGATCTTGCTGCAGGAGAGACTCTATATCAGGAGCGAGCCGAACCGCGCGGTCGGATTTGGCATCGCTCCCCTCGCGGTAGGCGCCGAGTTGCACGATGTCCTGAATGTCGTCCCATACGGCCAATGTCGCTCGCGCTTCGCGGGTGAGGGCAATCTCCTCTGCGTTATTGCAACCCGATGCCGTGCGGGAGAGGGACTTGAGGACATTTATTGCCGGGTAACGCCCCGCCTCCGCAATGCGTCGGTCCATAACAACATGGCCGTCCAGTATGCCACGAACGGCGTCTGCAACGGGCTCATTGTGATCATCACCTTCCACCAACACTGAATAGATCGCCGTGATCTGTCCCGTCTTTCGATTGGGCGCGGGGAGGCCCGGTCCTGCCCGCTCAAGGAGCTTCGGCAGTTCCGCGAAAACGCTCGGGGGATATCCTCTGGTTGCTGGGGGCTCGCCACTGGAAAGGCCGATCTCACGCAGAGCATGGCAAAAGCGCGTGACGCTATCCATGAGGATAAGAACGGATTTGCCTTGGTCGCGAAAATATTCGGCTATGGTCGTCGCTGTGTAAGCCGCCTCCCGTCTCATGAGAGGAGGAGAGTCGGACGTGGCGATAACGACGACGGCTTTGGACAATCCTGCTGAACCAAGATCGTCCTCGAGAAACTCGCGTACCTCACGCCCGCGTTCACCTACGAGCGCGATCACCGCAACATCGCAGTTGCTGTTGCGTGCGAGCATGCCCATCAGGGTTGATTTCCCAACCCCTGAACCTGCGAAAAGCCCTAGCCGCTGACCTTCCCGGCATGTGGCAAACAAATCTAGCGCAGAAATGCCGAGACTTACACGCGGCCCGAGGCGCGCGCGCATTGCCGCCTCAGGCGGCTTGGCGCGAACATTGCACGGCGTTCCGTTGGGGGAGAGCGGCTGCTTGCCGTCAATTGGTCTCCCCATCGGATCGATGACGCGCCCTATG
>Ga0157365_10000427_pt1 | contig 18512 bp, 21 predicted proteins | sample AttsexASBM3_FD_111478 | JGI IMG/M metagenome (GOLD analysis project Ga0157365, IMG submission 111478) | Fungus gardens microbial communities from leaf cutter ant in Ribeirão Preto, State of São Paulo, Brazil - Atta sexdens ASBM3 | ecosystem: Host-associated > Fungi > Mycelium > Unclassified ... | reverse complement strand
TCTGACCCCGGCCTTTTTGGGGGCGGGTGTCTGCTGCGGGGATTGGTCGTTTTGGTCGCTCACGCGCGCTCAGGCTCCATATCGTGAGGAGGAAAGGGATGACCGGCCTCGGAGATCCCTCCTCGGTCGGAATTTTGTCTCGCCTCGTCGGGGGCCGGTACCGGACCGTTCTCCCCGGCGGCGTCCCACATGCTACGCGGGTCGAAGCTATGCACCGCAAAGATCGTCACGATGACGACGATGGTGAAGAAAACCACACCCGGGTCCGCCAAAACATTGGCGAGAAAGTTAAAATGAACGATCGCAACAAGAATTGAGATCATGAAAACGTCGATCATCGACCAACGTCCGATGATATCGATCAGGCGATACAATTTGGTGAGCTGCCGCAGGCCGCGCTTCTGCTTGCGCCATGTGCCCAGTACCATGAGCGCCAGGGAGACGATCTTGAGCACCGGAACGGTGATGGACGCGAAGAGCACCAGAAGGGCCAGGGGGATGAGATTGGACTGCCACAGCTCGATCACGCCATGGATGATGGTGCTCGTGTCGGGTTGACCCATCTTGGTGTAGGTCATCACTGGCAGAAGGTTGGCCGGGATGTAACAGATGATCCCTGCCAGGAGCAGGGCCGCCGCATTGGTCAGACTATTTGACTTGCGCCGGCGCAGGATCTGATGGCAGCGCGGGCAATCGCCCATATCACCCTCACGCGGCACTTCGTGATCGAAGGCCATGACCAACCCGCAGGAGTGGCAGGAAAGCATGTGCTGGATGGGCGGCATGGACTCTTCAGTCGCCGTCAGATGCTCGACCGGGAGGATGCGGCCCTGACCGTCTTCCATCTCCTCGCGGATGTCACGATTATGCCAGATACGTTCGACATCGAGCGTCGAATCCGTAGCCGCCATGGTAATCATGAGCGCCGCTATCAGAAACACACCTGCCTGAAGATCGACGATCGCCAGATCGATCAGCTTGGTATAGGCCACGAAAACACCGAGGATATACACCTCGATCATCGACCACTCGCGCAGGCGCTCGTACCAGGACATGAGGCACGGTGCCCAATCCGGCATGTGCCGCTGGCTGGCCCCGTAGAGAATGGCCCCCATCAATGCGATTACGACGCCCGGCATGACCAGAGTGGTCAGCCCCACGATCACACCGATTTCGCCGAACCCCTCCCGCCCGAGTTCAATCGGACCGGTCAGAATGGTTACCGTGTTGACGCGCCCATGCACGTTGATGGTGAGGAGATGGGTGAGGAGCAAGGCCAGATACAGCGCCGCCGAGGCAATGCAGAAGGCCGTTGGCGCGGCGATGGGCGGTGTATGCCGCCGTCGCGCAAGCTGCGCGTCGCAACGTTGGCAATACGCCACTTGCCCACGCTGCAGGCGTGGTACGGTCTGGAAGAGCCCGCAATCGGGACATTCCCGCAACCCCTCCACCACCTTAAGGGTGGGCATGGGAGGCGCTGCGGAGGTCATGGTGACGGCATTGCGCCACAGACGCTTATGGAAGCGATCAGACATGAAACATGTTGTAGCGAACGATTCCGTCGAGAGATAGGTGTTTGGCCTGTTGCAGTCGCGCCCGGTCTCGGCTATAGCACCGCGCCAAGGACGCCGACATAGCTCAGGGGTAGAGCAACTGATTCGTAATCAGTAGGTCCTCGGTTCAATTCCGAGTGTCGGCACCATTTCCCCCTCCGTTATCCTGCATGATCCATCTGCGCGAGGCTGCGCCTTCCGAGCACCCAACCTGCGACGCAATACAACGCGAGGAAACCGAGCGGGATCCAGTCGCCGCGCAGGCTTTGTGCAACGAGATCGCTCAGCACCGTCGCAAGATTGATTGCACAGGTTGCGATTGCCAGCACCGGCACCACACCGATCCAGAGTGTACCAAAACGTACTCCGCCAAGCGGGACGCGAAATCTGGCGGGCGAACGGTCTGTTTCCCCCCGCAGGCGCATGACCGCCACGGCGATCACGACGAAGCCGATCATGGTCCCAATACTGACCAGATCGGCCAGAAGGGTGATGGGGAGAAGCGCCGCCGTAAGGGCGGTGAGCCCGGTCGTCAGGGCGATCGCCAGAACAGGCGCGCCGCTCCGGGCATCGACCAGACTGAGCCGTTCACTGATCAGGCGGTCATGCGCAAGGATATGGCATAGCCGCGACTGCCCGTAGAGACTGACGAAAAGCACCGAGCCCAGCCCGATGACGGAACCGAACTGCAACACCACGCCAAGCACAGGCATGGCAAGCGCCTGCACAGCCAGAGCAACCGGAGAGGCCACATCGAGCTGACGAAATGGCACAAGCCCTGTCATGACCAGCGAGACCAGGACATAGAGAACGGCGCTGATGGCCAACGCGCCGATCAAGCCAAACGGTACATCCCGCCCGGGATGTCGTGCCTCGGAAGCGGCGATCGAAATCGAGTCAAAGCCGAGATAGGCAAAGGAAACCACCGCCACGGCACGGAGCAACCCGGCTAATCCAAACGAGAATCCCCCCTCGGAAGGCGGGAGGAAAGGATGCCACAAAGCCGTGTTCACGTGGCGACATCCCACCCAGACGAACACGACCAGCACAGCGAGCTTGAGCAGCACGAAACCGCTATTGGCCCAGCTTGCCTGCCTGATGCCGCGAGAAAGAATGAGCCCGAGGGTGAGGACCAGGAACAGGGCCACGGCATTGATCTGCGGTGCGAGATGAAAACCGCCTGACTTCCAGATGACGGTCGAGCCCGTCACACTGTCCGGCAAGGTCACGCCAAGGGAGGACAGCAGCCCCGAGAGATAGCCGGTCAGCCCGACTGAGACGGCCGAGCCGGCCAGCGCATACTCAAGAACGAGCATCCAGGCCACCCACCACGCCGGCCTAACGCCCAATGTGGCGCGAGCATAGCCATAGGCGCCTCCCATTGCTTCCGGCAGGGCTGAGGCCAGCTCGGCATAGCACAACCCCGTAAAGCCACATCCTATGGCGGCCAGGACGAAGGCGAGCGAAACGGCAGGGCCTGCGTAATGCGCGGCGGCAATGCCAGGCAGTACATATATTCCCGCCCCGACAACGCTGCCGATACCCATCATCAGCAGGCCAAACGGCCCAAGCTGACGATGCAGAGTGCGAGACTGGCCGTCTTCTGCCATGGTGCCGTGTTCCCCAAATTCCGATTGGTGAACAGCGTGACGCCACGCCCGGCGCAAGGCAAGCCCGCTATAGCTTTTCCGGGCGTAGGAAAAGCTCAGAACATCATGTTGACCGCGATCTGCGGAGCGACATTGAGGCTGGTATTATGACCGGCAAAGAAAGTGGAAGCGCCGGCAACCACACCGAAGCGGGGGGACCAGCTATATTCGAGGGCGGGCGCGACCATCCAGTCGCCGGAAGACCCGCTGACGCGGTCGATACGACGCCCAGAGCCCTCAGTCCCCCATACGCGGGCACCATTGGCCCAGTCGCGCAGCAGATCGACTGCAAGAACGAGACGCTGATTGAACCCGAATTCGAATGACGCACCGGCCTGACCGCTCATCCCCGGTCGCCCCCTGCCGACGAAGCCTTTGGTCGTACCATAGCTCGTCAGATCATTGAGGCGTGCCGAGCTGACGGCGCGACGAAAGGTTGCCCACATACGCAGACGGAAGGTGTAGTCATGAGGCAGCTCATAGGTGGAGTGCTCGACCAGCGCCGTACGGAACACATAGGCCCCGTTTCCGACCCCGTCCTGACTCCGCCCTAGATTGGTGTAATCACCGGTCGGCATGAGCATGCCGGCGAAAAGACTGAGCGAGGGGATATAGCGCTTGGGATTCGGATCGAGGAAGCGCCAGAGGAAATCGACTGGAAGATCGCCGAATTTCAGGCCGCTCGTGCTGCCGTCGTGACGCTTCCAGCCATAGCTGATCGCCGGAAATATCTGGATACTGACATTATCGGTCAGACCGTATTTGACCATGGTCGAATTACTGACGGTACGCTGCCCTGATTCCATGGGCATGCTCGCGCCATTTGAACCAAGATAATCGACTGCCTGATTATACGTCAGATAGGGCTCTATGCCGAGCACCCCAGCCTTGAACTGAGGACCGGATGGTGAAATGAGCGACCCGGTATACCATTGCTCGCGCTTTGGTTGAGGCTCAGCATCCGAGGCCCGCACCGTAGTGACCGAACAGAACGCAATTGCTGCAGCAGCGAATTGGGAAATCCTGATCAAGATCGGACGAAGTCGTCCTGCAAAGGAATGATACTGTCTCAAAATCCGGTCGCATTATTTTATTGTTACCTAGCGACGGTTTAAAACCTTATTTCAGGAAGGCAATCTTCCAGAGCCAGGTTTTTCTTGAACACAAAGTCAGAAACCTTGATACGCAAGCGTCAAAGCACCCTCTGGTCACGGAGTTGTGAACAAAGAATAAATCTTGGCGACCAAAATACAGATTGTATTGTGATGGTGATTTTGGAAGCGACGCTCCAGACTTTTGAAGAAGAAGTCTGGAGCGGGCGATGGGATTCGAACCCACGACCCCAACCTTGGCAAGGTTGTGCTCTACCCCTGAGCTACGCCCGCGTTCCGTTGGACGGGTGAATACTGCCTGCAGCGATGGGGCGCAAGGGGGTTTTTTGAAAAAAGGCGTTTTTTTTCACTTTGCTCCGAGAGCTCTCCGCCGGGCTTGCTTCCGAATAGCTTCAGAACAATCTTGTAGCCATGTTTGAAAGGCGGTTCTGCTCAGCGCGGCCGCAGCTCCGGAACAGAGAGACACCATGGATTACATCATCGGACAGAGCCCCTCACCAAAACAGGAGGGACAATTCGCTCCTCCCGCCGCCGGCGCCATGATTGTCGATGCTGATCAGCGCAGCTTCATGCCGGAGGTGCTTGAGGCCAGCCGCCAGATTCCTGTTCTCGTCGATTTCTGGGCACCCTGGTGTGGCCCATGCAAGCAGCTCACCCCGATACTTGAGCGCGCCGTCACGGCGGCGGGCGGGCGGGTGAAATTGGTCAAGGTGGATGTCGAGGCCAATGCGGCCCTTGCTGCCCAGCTGGCGCAGATCGGTTTGCCTATCCAGTCCATTCCGCTCGTCGCTGCCTTTTATAAGGGGCAGATCATGGACATCATGCAGGGTGCCCAGCCCGAGAGCGAAGTGCGTCGCTTCATCGAGCAAGTCGTCAAGGCGACCGGCGCGAGCCTGCCGAGCGCTGAATTGCTCTCCGCCGCCGCTACGGCGCTTCAGGATGGTCAGGCCGCAGAAGCTGCAAGCCTCTATGCCTCGCTGCTTGAGATCGAGCCGGAAAACGCCGAAGGCTGGGGGGGCATGATCCGTGCCCTGATTGCGCTCGATGATGATGAAGGTGCCGATGAAGCCCTGAGCCAGGTACCGCCCAAGCTGACCGAGCATCCGGCCATCTCGGGCGCGCGTTCCGCACTCGCTCTACATAAGGAGAGCCGTCAGGCGGCGTCTGCCCTCGACGGCTTGCGCGCCGAATGCGCTCAGGCCCCCGAAGATCTGGCGTTACGCTTCCAGCTTGCCGGAGCGCTCAACGGCGCAGGGGAGAAAACTGAGGCCGCCGATACCCTTCTCTCGATCATCAAACAGGATCGCGACTGGAATGAAGGTGCGGCCAAGGCAGAATTGCTGCGCTTCTTCGAAGCCTGGGGCAACACAGACCCGGCCACGCTGCCTGCGCGACGCAAGCTCTCCGCCCTTCTGTTCTCCTGAACGCCCTGGCAGGGGGCTACTCCGCTCCCTGCCTTCCCATCTTTCCAGGGCGGATTACCATGTTATGCCGCCCTTCCTCCTTTTTTCAGTCAGGAATTCACACATGGCCCAGGATCTCGACCCGCGTCTTCTCTCGATGCTCGTTTGCCCCGTTACCAAGGAAGCGCTCACTTATGACCGCGAAGCCCAAGAGCTCGTCAGCAAGGGAGCCGGGCTGGCCTATCCCGTGCGTGACGGCATTCCGGTCATGCTGCCGGAAGAAGCGCGCCGCCTTTCCGCCTGAGACAAAAAGCCCAGTTCCGCACGCGCACCACACCTCAAGAGCGGTATCTTGCCGTGCACAGGCCAGATCCCCATCGCCACGGTCGCATCCCGATCAACGAAATGGCCTCACGCAGGATCAGGGACCATTCCCTGATCTAGCGCACGACAAAAAATGCTGTGTCGATCGTGAAGCTGCCGTCTTCAGCCATCTCAAAGACCTCGCGGACCGACGGGCTCGTTGCCTGCTGCAGGGAGAGGATGGCCTGCCGATGCAAGTCCGGCGTGCGTGTCCGCGCAACCCAGCTTCCGAAATCCAGCCGCAGACGAAAAGCCTCCTGCGCTTCCACGGTGAATCCCGCCTTCGCCAGTGCCAGACGCCACTCATCCACGCGATAATTGCGCATATGGGACGGGTCGCGCAGGGTCTCGATGGCTTGCAGGACCGAGTCTTCCATCGCCCCGGGCGGTGCCACCGTGTCGATGAAGACCCCCACGCCCTGAGGACGTAGGACACGTCTCGCCTCGGCCAGTCCGCAGGCCAAATCCCCCCAGTGATGGGCGCTGTAGCGACTCACAACGGCGTCGAAGGCATGGTCGGCAAAGGGGAGTGCTTCAGCAAAACCGCAAACCGGACGAATGGATGCGAGGCTACGTGTCGCAGCCTCCGTCTTCACGGCAATCGCCATGGTCCGGGTCGGATCATAGGCGACGACCTGCGTCGCGCAGGCAGCCAATGCATAGCTTACATGTCCCCCGCCGCAACCGAGATCGAGCGCGCAGAATGGTGCTTCAGATTCGAGAAGCATCTTGAGCCGGTCGAGATCCTCACCCTGAGCATGCGTCGCGCTCTGAACGTAATCCTGCGCGCGATCGCTGTATTGGCGGGTAACGAACTCACTCATGACCAGCATCCCTCTTGCCATAGGAAACTTCGGCGTCCGGCACCGCATATTGCGGCTTGACCTCGCTGGTGACTGTCTCAGTCGCGAGGCCTGGCAGCATGGGCGGTCCCGACTGCCCATCCATACCCGGAATTGCTACGGGCAGCGACGCATAGGCGCGCGCCATGCGATCCCGCTGGGGGGGGCGACCGGGTGGGTGGCCTGGCGGACCATTGACCGCAAGATCGGGCTTGGGTGGGCCAAAGCCATTCCCCGCGCAGCCGGTGAGTACCGCCATGAAAATGAGGAGCGGGGTTGGACGCATGAGACAAGTTCTATCAACCTCGCTCGCACCCGGCAATTGACGGATGGAAGTGCGTGCGGCAGGCAGGGCGGATTGTCTCAAGGAGAACTCTGCGTGTTCGATGGATCGCTCGCCTCACCTCGCGGCCGAAGAAAGGCCTGGATCGACAGCCTGTTCGTCGATCATGCGATCTTTCGCCTGCCCTGGACCAACCTCGCCCCTGTCATTCCGGGCAAGGTCTATCGCTGCAACCACCCGACACCGGCCCGTCTCGCGCGGCTCAGAAAGCGGCTAGGGCTCAGAACACTCGTCAATCTTCGGGGTCATCGCCGCTGTGGCTCGGATGCCCTCTCACGCCATGCGGCAGAAGCCATCGGCCTTACCCATATCGACATGGCCTTTGAGAGCCGGGGTGCGCCTCATCGTGACCGGATTCTGCGTTTTGCCGAGCTCTACACCCGCATCGAGCAGCCCATGCTCATGCATTGCAAGTCCGGTGCGGACCGGGCCGGGCTGGCCTCCGCATTGGTGATTTTGTTCGAAGGAGGGAGCGCGGCGCAGGCGCTTCGCCAGCTCCATTGGCGCTTCGGCCATTTCAACCGCTCGCGCACCGGGATTCTGGATGCATTCGTCCTGCGCTATCAGGCTCAGGCGGAGGGCCGTATTCCCTTCCTGGAGTGGGTTGCACAGGAATATGACGAGGTTCAGCTCAAACAGGATTTCGTCGCAGGCAAGCTGTCCTCCTTCGTGACCGATAAAGTCCTCCGCAGGGAATAGAGGTCAGACCACGGACAGCGGCACCCCATGGCGGAGAGTCCTCCGACATGGGGCCCGATCCTAGCTGGCCGAGGCCATGCTTTTGACAAGGCTGACGAGTTGGTGCCTGACGCGCTCATCTCCGATGCGCTGGAAGGCTTCCAGCAACTCGCGAGCCGCCTCGTCGAGAACGGCCCGGATGGGTGCGCCTGCGCGCTCCGTCAGATCTGGAACGCATCCCCCCGTAGCGGCCACGAATGAGGGGGGAGTTTCTGAAAATCCCGATGTCCGGGGGCCGAACCGCCCCCCATCCTGCTCATTGCGCGTCAGATCATCGAAGAAAAATCCGATTGGCACGTCCAGAACGCGTGACATTTCATACAGGCGGCTTGCACCGACCTTGTTCGCACCGCGCTCATACTTCTGTACCTGCTGGAAAGTCAGGCCAAGCGCGGCTCCCAGCTTCTCCTGAGACATTCCCAGCGAAGTCCGGCGAAGTCTGATGCGTGCGCCCACGAGGGCGTCGATCGGACCCGCAGCCGATGCGCTTTTCGCGTTAGGGTTCATGAATATGGACTCATACTGAGGGTAACAGCATGCGCCAATCGCAATGCGTTAACCTTTTATTATCTATTTTCGACGGCGCCCAAACAAAAGAGCCAGTATGGCGGCGAGCGCGCACAGGCTGAGCGGCACCGTTCTCCCACAGGATGAGAAGATGGTCGGCGGGTGTGGCGGGGGCAAGGCAACAACAAGGCTGTCCGGCTTTCCCCAGGGCAAACGCCCCAGCAGATGCCCTGACCCGTCAAAGGCTGCGGTAATCCCCATATTGGCTGCCTGGACCACCGGCAGCCCCTCCTCGACGGCGCGCATTCTCGCCGTGGCCAGATGCTGCCGGGGTCCGGCGCTATTTCCGAACCAGGCATCATTGGTGATATTGGCAATCCAGTACGGGCGCTTACTGCTGACCGCATGACCCGAAAAAATGATCTCGTAGCACACCATGGGAGCGACGGCTCCAAGGACGGGCAAGGACCAGGTCGCCAGACCTTTCCCCGGCGTCAGTTGATCCGGGAGCAGGTTGAACGGGATGAAACGGGGCTGATACTCCCCAAAAGGAACCAGGGTCGCCTTGTCGTATATGGCCTGGATACGACCGCTCTCATCAAGCGCCATGATGCTGTTGTAGAAGCGGTTTTCGGCATCCCGGCGATCAGAGCCGATCATGCCCCAGGCGCCGTCTGCGGCCTGGGCGATGATGCGGCGTGCGCCCTCCTCCTCATCCAGCAACCCGGGGAAGCCGGATTCTGGCCAGAGATAGACAACAGGACGATCGGCCGCGATATCACGGGCCTTGGCCACGCCCTCACTCGTAAGGCGCAGATAAAGCCTGAAGGCGTCGAGTGCACCATTTCGGGTGAGAATATCCTTTTCCTGGACATTCCCCTGCAGGAGCGCAACCACAGGGTTGGAAACCGGCATCAGGACCGGATGAGAGAGGCGATACCATCCGCCTAGCCCCCACACGATCACGAGCCCGGCGAGGACGGCTCGGGTTCGATTGCTGTGCCAGACGAGAAGCCCGATCAGAACGACGAGGAAGGTCAGACCGTCCACGCCGATGACAGAGGCTGGCTGGATAAGGATATCGCCGATCACACCCGGAATCTCGACGATACTGCCCGTCGGATTCCAGGGAAAGCCGGTGAAAATATAGACCCTTCCCATGTCAGCCAGTGTCCAGAGGGCGGCCAGCAGGACCATGCGCATCAGGCCCGCTGGAACGAGCCGGCATAGGAGAACGGGCACCATGATGAACGGCGCGAGAATGAGCGCGCATCCGGGGGCAGCGATCGGCACAGCCCACCAGAACTCATGAGCACGCGTGAGAATGGCATTGGTCAGCCAGGACAGCGCCGCCGTGTGGAAGGCCAGACCAAAAAGGAAGCCGTGCAGGGCCAATTGGCGGGTAGTCGTTGCGTCCTGCGCGCAGCGATACAAATAGAGCAACCCCAGAGCCAAAGCAGGAAGGCAATATACGGGCGGCAGGGCCAGAGCGGTCAACGCTCCGACAACAAGATCGGCCAGAATCATTTTCCCGGTGGAAAATGGGAGCCGGCTCGGCGGGAAGGAAGAATTCCTGAGCCGGAAAGACACATTCTGCTCCTGATCTACTCGAGCGCGTCCCTCAGGCGGCGCTCGTAATGACGGTAGTATTTATCGGCCAGCAACTCGCTTTTCACGAGCACGGCAACATCCGTCGTGTTGAATTGTTCATCAACCACCGCTCCATCACCGATGAAGCCGCCTAGGCGCAGGTAGCCCTTGATGAGGGGGGGCAAGCGGGACAGGCATTTCCTGTGATCGAGCAGATGCGGATCGCTGCGTTGCATATCGACGTAGCGATCGGGGAGCGCACGAATACGCAAGGCCGGGGGGGCCAGATGATTGTGGTAGAGATAGGTCAGCTCGTCAGCCATCAGCTCCGGGTTGGTTCCGGGCAGGCTGGCACAGCCGAACAGCACATCGATGCGGTGCAGGAAGATATAGGAAGCGATACCGCGCCAGAGCAGCTGCATGGCTGAACGGCCACGATAACGCTGGTCCACACATGAGCGCCCGACTTCGAGCAGGCGACCAGGAAACTCGATCAGGGGCGAGATATCGTATTCGCTCGAGGTGTAGTAGCGCCCGAGCAAGGCTGCCTTGTCGCTGGTGAGCAGACGATAGGTGCCGACCACACCCTCCGCACCTGAAGACACGGCGTGGTCGATGACGAGAAGATGGTCCGCGACCTCATCGAATTCATCGATATCGCGCTTCAACCGTGCCGTCTGCGCACTCGGCCGGGCGCCCATCTCCTCGAAGAAGACACGGTAACGCAGGGCCTGAGCGGCCTCACGCTCCGCGTCGGTCGTCGCGATACGAACACCCAGCTGACCGCCGCGCAGTTCCGGAAAGGCATCACGCGCAAGGTCGAGGGTCGAGAGGGACTGACCGGCAGAAGACGTTGTTTCGCCGTCAGTGACAAGCAGGCGAAACATCTCGGCATGCGAAGGTTTGGCGTTCATCCGTCCTGACCTGTTGTCTCGCCGGGCTTCTGCGGCAGGCGTCGACCAAAGAGTTCGAGACGATGAGAGACCAGATCGAAGCCAAGGCGGCGCGCGAGCGTCTCCATCAGGGCGGCATGATCCTCATCTTCAAATTCAACCACATGGCCGCTATCGACATCGATCAGATGGTAGTGATGCTGATGCCCGGGCTCGCTCGCCTCGTATCTGGCGCGCCCACCACCGAAATCGCGACGCTCGAGAATGCCCTTCTCCTCAAGGAGGCGGACCGTACGATAGACCGTTGCAATCGAAATGCGGGCATCCATCTGCGAGGCGCGGCGATAAAGCTCCTCAACATCCGGGTGATCTTCCGCTTCGGACAATACGCGCGCGATGACGCGACGCTGCCCTGTCATTTTCAGGCCTCGTTCGATACAGAGTTGCCCGATACGCGACTCTTCCTGAGCCCGCCCGCTTCGCTTTGCGTCAGCTTTCGCTTCAGATACCATGGAATACGGCGTAGCCGAAAAACCTGCCCTTTGCCAACGTTAAGTCGCAGGCAAAGGGCGGCTTTCTCATCGCCTGTGGCCGAGCCCGATCTTGCGCGCAAGATTTGAGCGGTGGCTGGCATAATTGGGCGCGACCATCGGATATTCGGGGGGCAGATCCCAGCGCTCGCGATATTGCTGGGGTGTCATGTCATACACGGTCTGCAGATGGCGGCGCAGGAGCTTGAGCTTTTTCCCGTCTTCGAGACAGATGATGTAATCGGGAAAGACCGACTTCTTGGGCGGTACTGCCGGTGTAGGCTTCACAGTCTCGGGCTTTGTATTTGCGACATTTGAAAGTGTCTGATGCACGGTCCGAATAAGATTGGGTAGATCCTGCCCCGATATTTCATTATGAGTGACGTAAGCAGAAATAATCTGCGTGGTCAGCTTTTGTAAGGTCAGGTTTTCCGGCTCGCTCGACATTCCGTTCTCTCCATAGAGTATATACACGTTAAGATATACTCATATGTAAATGGAATTCAAGAAAATCTGCAAAATACAGTTGAAGATAAGATATAATGACAGTGAAAATTGTTGATATCACCCAGCAGATTTGTCCGATGACAACAGTCCATGTGCGGCTGGCGCTGGATCAGGCCTCTAAAGGCGATGAACTCGAGATCCTGCTGAAGAGTGAAGAAACACTGAGGAATGTGCGGGTTCTACTCAACACTCTGGGAGAGACCCCCTTCGAGACCCACCCTCACGATGAAGACGAAACGCGCTACAGGATCACACTCGTCAAATCATGACGCAGAACCTGAGCATCACTCCCGTCGGGATAATAACGCTTCCTCAGACCGCATGACCTGAAGCCACAGCACGCATAAAGCGCCAGCGCCGCGCCATTCGTGGTCGAGACCTCGAGGAACAAGGCTTCGACCGCCCTTTGGGCCAGGAATGCGATCGCATGATCCAGCAATGCCCGGGCGAGCCCCTGCCGTCTGCAGGCGGGATGTACCCCAAGGGTCAGGATTTCTGCCTCATCCCCGGCCTGACGCACGAGGATGAGCCCCCGCGGCTGGTCTCCGTCGAGAGAGAGCCACCCCAAGGCCCCAGGCGTGCCAAGCAGTGCGTGGAACGCGTCGGGGGTCCAGCGCTCCGCTTCTGGAAAGCAGGCTTCATGAACCGCCGAACAAACTGCGGCATGGCACGGCCGGGCAGGTTCAATCCGCAATGCGGTCATCCGACGCTGGGGGCGGGACGCAGACCCTGCGCCGGCAGCTTGGCTTCCGGCGCATCGACATAGACGGGTTGAAGGGAAGGGCTATCAGCTACGGCGAGCCCGGCTTTGAGCACCAGCGTGATATCCGGATGCGTCAACTCCTCGCGCCGCAATGCTGCGCCGGAAAGCGACGCCACGCCATTACCGATCACGTGCGTCTCGTCTGGTAGATCAAGGCTGTCAGGTGGTCCAGCCCAGAACCGCCCATCGGAAAACTCGGCGAAAATGCGATTGCGACGCGCATGGGTCACGCATACCGCCTGCGCCCATTCCGGTCTGGCCCTGTAGCATTGTCCAGTTGTGACACCGCGCAGCCGCGCGCCGTATCCGGCGGACAGCCCGTTTGCAAATGCGAGGCTTGCCCGTAATCCTGTAAACGAGCCTGGCCCGGTGACCGCCACGATGAGATCAGGACCGGAGAGCCAGGCGGCGGAGCGCAACATATTCCGACAGGTAGCAGCCAGGGAAGCTGTCGCTCCCAACCCCTCAAGGCGCTCATGAGCGACACAGAACGCACCGTCGAAGAGTGCAATATCCCCGCTGGCCCCCGCGCCCAGAGTGGCACCATTGAGCACGAGGCATCGGAGCGACCCGGAGCCAGGCATCAGAGCACCAGGCAGGCTTCGTCAAATCCGAGACGCATCGCCCGCTCAGGCGCTTTCTCGGGCCCAGGATAACCGAGGCCCGCGATGAAATTTACACGCCAACCGGTGTCGTTGAGGAAAACATCCTCAACTGAATAGGCGTCGAAGCCGGAATAGGGCGCAACCGCCAGACCGAGCGCACGGGCGGCCAAAATGAGATAGCCCCCCTGAAGGGAGCCATTACGCATTGCGGTTTCCTCGGACAGGCCGACATCGGCGGCAAACCAGTTGCGCAGTCCCTCTTCCCTGTTCAGCCGGGGGAGATGTTCGAAAAACAGCGGGTCGTGGCATACGAGGACGACTACCGGCGCCGAGAGACAGGACTCGATATTGCCCGGCGACAGAGCAGGACGCAGGCGCTCTTTCATGTCATCTGCCGTGAGGAAAACGAGGCGAGCCGGACAGCAATTGCCGGAGGTCGGACCGAGTTTGAGCAAGTCGTAAAGCGCGACAAGCATCTCACGCCCGACGGGCTGATCGGACCAACTCCGGGGCGTTCTCGCCTCGCGAAACAGTTGATCGAGCGACAATGCATCCAGTGACGTCTGGAGACGGGGCTCTGGATGACTCTCGCTCAAACTCTCAATCCTCAACCTGTTCGACGGCAACCACTTCAGGAACATAGTGGCGCAGCATGTTCTCGACGCCATGCTTGAGCGTAGCGCGCGATGACGGGCATCCGGCACAGGCTCCCTGCATGGTCAGCCGCACGATGCCGTCGCGATAGCCTCTGAATACGATATCCCCCCCGTCGCCTGCAACGGCAGGACGGACGCGCGTGTCCAGCAACTCGCGAATCTGGGCGACTACGGCCTCGTCTTCAGGGGCGATCGCCTCTTCCTGCGTCTGCGCCACGGAATCGAGGCAGGCTGCGCCTGACTCGAAATGTGCCGTGATTGCCGTGAGCAGGACCGGCTTGAGCGTATTCCAGCTGAACTCGTCAGTCTTGGTGACGGAGATGAAGTCACCGCCGAGAAACACACCGCAGACGCCCTCGACGTCGAAGAGCGCGCTGGCGAGCGGTGACCGCCCCTCGGCAGCTTTCGGGTCAGCGAAGTCGGCGGTCCCGCGATGACCGGTCACAGCACGACCGGGCAGGAACTTCAGAGTGGCGGGGTTTGGGGTATCCTCGGTCTCGATAAACATCACGGCTCTCAGATAACGGTTGCTGCCGTGACATGTGCCATCAATCGCGACTCTGCAAGTCCTTTATCCGCGATTCAGGCCTGCGTCACACCAAGCGGCAAGGTAATCTCGACGCATAGCCCTCGTCCGGGCGCGTTATGGAGATCGACCTTCCCTCCTGCGCGCCCGACCTCGCGAGTGACGATGGCCAGGCCGAGCCCCATCCCGCCTGTTGCGCGAGAGCGCGATCCTTCCACGCGGTAAAAAGCCGAGAGAACCTTTTCGAGCTCAGCCTCGGGAATACCCGGACCGTCATCGACGACCGAGATCAGCGCCGTCTTTCCATCGGTCCGCAGGGTGACATGAGCATCCCCACCGTAATTGCAGGCATTATCAATCAGGTTCGCGAAGACACGCTTGATCGCCAGAGGGCGCACCAGCGCATAGCACCGGTCTGGGCCCTCATAGCTCGTATCCCTGCCGCGATCGCTCTGGGAGTCGAGCAACGTGTTCAGAATGGCCACGAGATCGACCTGCTTGACAGGCTCCGGGTCGAGATCACCCGCGAGGTAGGCGAGCACCCCGGTCACCATCGCCTCCATCTCGTCGATATCGGCTTCTATGGCTGCCTGGGTCTCCTCATCGTCCATGAAACCGGCACGTAAACGCAACCGGGCAAGCGGCGTGCGCAGATCATGGGAAACCGCTGCCAGGATCTCGGTCCTGTCATTGATCAGACGGCGGATACGATGCTGCATCTTGTTGATGGCTTTCGCCAGACCACGCACTTCGCGTGGTCCGCGCTCATCGACCATTGTCCATTGCATATCGTCGGATTTTGCGATGCTGTCCGCCACCTGCGCGAGCGCGCGCAGCGGCGTGCTGAGAGACCGCACGATCATGGCCGCGGCGATAGCAACTGCACCAGCGGTAATAGCCGCGGAGGCCAGCCCCCCAGTCATATGACGATGCTTCAGGATACCCGGCACGTTGAAGGCCAGAAGACTGCCATCGGCCAGCTGCAGCGTGCCATGAATGCTCGAGGAGTCAGCCCGATCCGCCCAGACATGGATATTGGCTTTCCCGAGATCGCGATCGTTTGCAATCAGGCTGTCTTCGACGCGGCGCAGGCGATGCGGCTGGTCCAGATCGATCGGCTGGTTGGCCGAACGCCACGCCACGCTGATTCCGTTATCTGAAAGAAGCGCCCCCAAAAGGCCGCGCTGGCTTATGGGGGTCGTGCGCAGCACGCGTAGATCGGTGCTCAGTTCCTCTGCCAGCTGGGTGATCCGGCTGTCATCATCGATATAGGTCTCGGCCTCTTCGTAGAAAAAGGCACTTGCGACAAACACCAGTATGACGGCTGCCAGAAGGACAACGCTGACACGCCCCACCAGACCCACTGGCCAGAGACGAATGATCCGGGGCGTGCCTCCCCCACCCAGAGAAAACGGCATTCGGCCTCAGACGCGCTCGACTTCGGCGACAAAGATATAGCCGAGACCACGGACCGTACGGATCAGGGCATCGGCGTCAGCGCCGAGCTTGCGACGCAGGCGGCTCACCAGAACGTCGATGCTGCGATCCGACACGTCACCGAGGCGCGTGCGAGACAGCTCGAGCAAACGATCACGGGCGATGACGCGCTGCGGATTATCCAGGAAGCTTGTGAGCAGGTCATGCTCTGCGCCAGAGATATCGACGACGGCACCAGACGGGTCCGTCAGTTCGCGACGACGCAGATCGAGCTTCCACCCGGCGAACAGGATCGTTTCCTTGCGTGAAACCTCGGTTGGTGCCGCGCCCTGACCACGACGGAGCACGGCGCGGACCCGGGCCAGCAACTCACGCTGACCGAAGGGCTTCGCCACGTAATCATCGGCGCCGATTTCGAGGCCGAGAACGCGATCGCGTTCCTCGCCTCGGGCAGAGACCATGATGATCGGAGTCTGGGCCAGCGGAGCTTCGCCCGGATGATTCGTTCCCTGACCGTTACGGATGGCGCGGCAAAGCTCGACACCGCTGGTCTTGGGAAGCATGACATCCATGACGAGGAGATCGACAGGACCGACAGCGAGAGCGTCCCACATTTCATCGCCAGAGGCGACGCTGCGGACCCGGAAGCCGTCACCCTGAAGGGCACGCTGAATGAGGGTTCGCATGCCGGGATCGTCTTCAACGATAAGGATACGAGCCGGCAGGTCGGGAGCGGTAGGTACTGTCGTCATTATCCCATCGATCATGCTGTGGTAAACGAGATTTGATACAATCTATGTCTCAAATCGCGCAAGAACAACCTTCTCGATGGGGTTTGCGACGCATTACCTTATTTTGATGGTTTGGAGATCAGAAGGGTCCAGAGCTGGGCCAGATCCTGGGCACCATGATCACCGTGGACGTCGGCGAAGGTCTTGATCGCGTCATCCTTGCGACCACCATCCATCTGCGCCATGCCATATTGCAGCTTGGCGCCCTCAGGCGCGACGGGCTTCTTGGCGAGGCCTTCACGCATGAGGGCTAGACCTGCGTCCACCTGTCCGTCCAGAACGAGATTATACCCGGCCGTCAGCGAAGGTGCCGCGTTGGGCAGCTTGCGTGCCGCTTCGGCGTCCGCTGTCAGGCTCGCCTTGGTTTCGGCTGCGCGCTTCACCACCATCGCCTTGAGGCGGGCCTCGCGGGCCGCACCGGCATCCTTGCCGAGCGCGCCGCTGGCATAGGCCTGGTTCATGAGGTTGAGTCCGAGCTGGGGCAGACCGCCCTGCACGGCGCGTTCGACCATGTCCATGTAATCCGACGGCTCTTTCAGCACGCCGGTAGCCATACGCAGACGCTCAAGATTGAAGGTGAGTGCATCAGGCATCTGCGGATCGGCCGCAAGATTGTGAATCAGCATCGCCCAGTAATCGGGCTTGGAATAATACTTGGCCAAGAGCACATAGGCATGCGTCTCGTTGGCTGAGTCTTTCATCTGGTGATAGCAGGTTGCCAGGAACTGAAGCTGGTTCTCGGCCGGAACATGCTTCGCCTTGATCTCGGCGTTGATCTGATCCTGCTGGACGCGCGCTGCGTTCTTGTAGTCCTGCTGCAGATAATAGGACTGGACCAAGAGAGTCTGCATCTGGGGATTGGGTCCCGCGATCTTCAGATAGCGCTCGATAGCCGGAACGGCTTGTGCATAGTCCTTGGCGTTATAGGCCATCGTCGCATTGGCCATCAGCATCTGCTGTTTCGCGGCCGCCGGAGTGCGCGGCGACGCGATGAGCACGTCGTAGGCCTTGGATGCAGCAGCCACATCGCCCGACGAAGCCGCAACGGCCGCGCGCATCTGGGCGATGGTGTATTTCTCGTAATCGGTCTTCCCCGGTACCGCGTCGGCGGTGTTCACCGCACTCATGGCCTTGGCGTAGTTCTTAGCGCCCAGAGCCGTTTGCGCATCCTGCAGGGGCTTGCCGACCTTGGCGCTCAGCTGGTCTTCAGCGTGAGCAACCGTAACCAGGCTGGACCCGATGACCGGAACGAAAGAGGAGGCCGCCAGAAGCGAGCTGGCAACCAGGAGGGCGCGAGAACAACGGGGAAAACGCACTTACTGTCCTTCCATGAACTGGTCTTGACCCACGATACCGAGCTTGGTGATGCCAAGACGCTGCGCGTCAGCAAGCACATGGGCCACAGTCTTGTAGTCTGCCAGGCGATTCGGGTGAATATGCATCTCAGGCTGATCGGGCATGTTGGCCGCGTTCATGAAGCGCGCCTGAAGATCGGCCTCGGAGGAGACGGGTTCGCCATTCCAGCTGATGGAATTGTCGAAATCGACCGCAACGGTGACAACCTTGGGCTCTTCGGTGCTGGGCGGCGGATTGCCCTGCGGCAGGTCCAGCGCGACCGAATGCGTCTGAAGCGGGATGGTGATGATCAGCATGATGAGCAGCACGAGCATGACGTCGATCAGGGGCGTCGTGTTGATATCGACG
>Ga0157365_10000426_pt1 | contig 18522 bp, 16 predicted proteins | sample AttsexASBM3_FD_111478 | JGI IMG/M metagenome (GOLD analysis project Ga0157365, IMG submission 111478) | Fungus gardens microbial communities from leaf cutter ant in Ribeirão Preto, State of São Paulo, Brazil - Atta sexdens ASBM3 | ecosystem: Host-associated > Fungi > Mycelium > Unclassified ... | reverse complement strand
TTACTGCTTGGCAGGGCTATTTATCTCTGGCGGACGCAGGGCTGGCGCAGGAAGAAACAGACGATCGTGATGCTGATTGTGCTGGCAGCCGCGTTGCAGCTGGTAAATGTCACGCTGATGATGACGAAGCCGCTTCATCCCGGCTGACCATAAATAGCCGACAGGGTAAAAGGCATTAAAGAACAGGACAGCTGATTGACTGTCCTGTTCTTCATACTCTGTTATCTTTATATCAGCCGCGATCCAGAATCAGACCAATCAGCGCGTGATAGTGCTGCTCTTCTTCCGGGCTGGTAACATGCTGCAGGCGGCTAATCAGTTTTGAGCAGATCGCTTTGCGGTTCAGGCTGCGGCCGGAACGAATAATTTCCGTGACAACCGACCCCAGGATCGCCTGCTGTGAAGGCTGTGCAGTACTGTGCAGATAGGCGGTAATGTCTGAAACTGAAGCGGGAATATGTACGTTAGTCTGCATGATTGTCCCTTAAAGGCGTCGTTAAAGTTACTAAGCGATGCGGTAAAGTTATACAAAAACGCCCCTCCTGTACAGGTATTTAGCGCGAAAAATCACCCAAAGCGTGACATTTTTTCATTAAATTCATTTAATACATAGACTTAAAACAATGTAAAGTTGTACAAGTTTCTTTTCTCTTTGTACACATCCCCTGTCAGCCCCCTCAGACGCGCCCCTTTTCCGCCTGATCCTTTTAACTTACGGCTTTTTTTGACCGGCGAGAGGATTTATCTGTTACCTCTGTCTACATTTACTATTCGTGATTTACACCTCTGAATGGATGCACCGCACTGTCGCGAGCTCACTATGAATAAAACCTATCCTATTCCGGTTCTCACTCTGGCTGACACGCTTTTATCCCGGCTTGCCGCGCTGGCCGATCCTAAAATAGAAGTATTAAGTGGTTATCCCGCGAACTGCTCTGCCTGGCTGACGATCTACTATCAGCGCAAATCAGGCCGGTGGAGTTACGAATGGTACGATCGGGAAGGCTATCGCCGGCCAGCGGCGCTGGGCAGCGCAATGCCCTGTCTGATGCTCGAGGTTAACGATCGGGGTGCATCGCCTCAGGAGCAGGCTCAGGCGCGCCGGTTACTGGCCGAGCAGGGCTTTTTTGAAGCGTAAGGGTGCCCCGGATAATGCGCAGCCCGCCTGCTGCCTCAAAGGGTATCGGCTTACAGGGCGGGCTGAAGAGGTGCGGGATTAGACCATCTGCGTGATGAACAGAATCGATCGGCGCTGCTGCTGCGCCAGCTGGTGGCGGATACAATGGATGCGTTTATAACGGCGTGACTGCCCTTCCAGCCAGCGTGAACGGCGACGGTGAACCTGTCGTAACATTCTCCAGCGTGCCACTTCATTTCTGCTTCGTTTCATCACTTCCTCTCTGCCATCGTCTACGCCGCCGCATTATAGAGATCTCTGCGACAATACCCAATCTGTTCTCTCATTATTCTCGTCAGGGATAAAGGTTTCGTTAGCCGTCATCTGCACGTAAACTTGCCAGACGGAAGCGCGAACGGGATGTCCACTTTATGACCACTTTTTATACGCTGATCAGCTGGTTGCTGCTGTTTGGTTACTGGCTGCTGATTGCCGGTGTCACACTGCGCATCCTGATAAAGCGCCGGGCTGTCACTTCGGCGATGGCCTGGCTGCTGGTTATCTATATTCTGCCGCTGGTCGGCATTATCGCTTATCTCTCCTTTGGCGAACTGCACCTAGGTAAACGTCGCGCGGAGCGCGCCCGCACCATGTGGCCGTCAACGGCCCGCTGGCTGAATGATCTGAAGCAGTGCCGCGAGATTTTCGCGACGGAACACAGCGACGTCGCGCGCTCGTTATTTGAGCTTTGCTACCATCGGCAGGGCATTGCCGGGGTAAAGGGAAATCAGCTGCAACTGTTAACCAGCGCCGATGATGTGATGCAGGCACTGATTCGTGACATCCAGCTGGCCCGCCATAATATCGAGATGGTGTTTTATATCTGGCACCCCGGTGGTCTGGCAGATGAAGTTGCCGAATCGCTGATGGCGGCGTCGCGCCGTGGCGTCCACTGCCGTCTGCTGCTGGACTCAGCGGGCAGCGTAAACTTTTTCCGCAGCCCCTGGGCGGGCATGATGCGCAACGCCGGCATTGACGTGGTGGAAGCGTTACAGGTGAGCCTGCTGCGCGTCTTCCTGCGGCGGATGGATCTGCGCCAGCATCGTAAAATCGTGCTGATTGATAACTACATCGCCTACACCGGCAGTATGAATCTGGTCGACCCCCGCTTCTTTAAACAGAGTGCCGGTGTGGGTCAGTGGATTGATCTGATGGCGCGTATGGAAGGCCCGGTCGCGACCGCGATGGGGATTGTTTTCAGCTGCGACTGGGAAATCGAAACCGGTAAGCGCATTCTGCCGCCCCCGCCCGATCGCAACATCATGCCGTTTGAACAGGAGAGCGGCCACACCGTGCAGGTGATCGCCTCCGGTCCCGGTTTTCCGGAAGATATGATCCATCAGGCCCTGCTGACCGCCGTCTATTCGGCACGTGAGCAGCTGATCATGACGACCCCCTACTTTGTGCCCAGCGACGACCTGCTGCATGCGATCTGCACGGCGGCGCAGCGTGGCGTCAGCGTCAGCCTGATCCTGCCGCGTCACAATGACTCATTGCTGGTCGGCTGGGCCAGCCGCGCCTTCTTCAGTGAATTGCTGGAGGCGGGCGTGAAGATTTACCAGTTCGAAGATGGCCTGCTGCATACCAAAAGCGTGCTGGTGGACGGACAGCTGAGCCTGGTCGGCACCGTGAATCTCGATATGCGCAGTTTATGGCTTAATTTCGAGGTGACGCTGGTGGTGGATGATGCGGGCTTCGGCAGTGACCTGGCCTGCGTACAGGATGACTATATCGCGCGGTCGCGCCTGCTGGAGGGTAAGCGCTGGGCAAAACGTGCCTGGTGGCAGCGCATTGTTGAACGACTGTTTTACTTCTTCAGCCCTTTACTGTAAAACGAGCCAGATTGTGTAAATGGCCGCAGGCAGACAGGACAGACTATGGATTTAAATAATCGCCTTACCGAAGATGAAACGCTGGAACAGGCCTACGATATTTTTCTCGAACTGGCAGGTGACAATCTCGATCCGGCAGACATCATTCTCTTCAATCTGCAGTTTGAGGAGCGCGGTGGCGCAGAGCTGTTCGACCCGTCTGAAGACTGGAAAGATCATGTTGATTTCGATCTGAACCCTGACTTTTTCGCCGAGGTAGTGATTGGGCTGGGTGAAGCGGACGGTGAGCCGATCACCGACGTCTTTGCGCGCGTGCTGCTGTGCCGTGAAAAAGATCACAAGCTGTGTCATATCCTGTGGCGTGAATAGACCGCCGATGCGCGGTGACGTGAATGACGTCGTGGCGCAGCATCCCAGAACAGAAAACGCCGGGCAATTGCCCGGCGTTTTGCTTCAGAGCGGGTCGACCTTGAGACAGGAGACCGCATGGTGGAAGCTGCCTTCCAGCAGCGGACGGGTTTTCGCACACTCCGGTCCGGCAATCGGACAGCGGGTGCGGAACACACAGCCTGACGGCGGATTGATCGGCGACGGCAGCTCCCCTTCCAGTAGCTGAATCTGCTTGTTCTTCTCCAGATCGGGATCGGGAATCGGCACAGCAGACATCAGCGCCCGGGTATAAGGGTGCTGCGGATTGCCATAGACCTCGCTGTAGGTGCCCAGCTCCACCGCATGTCCCAGATACATCACCAGTACGCGATCAGAGATATGTTTCACCACGGCCAGATCGTGCGCGATGAAGATCAGCGATAGTCCCATTTCACGCTGCAACTGCTGCAGCAGATTCACCACCTGCGCCTGAATCGACACGTCGAGCGCCGAAACCGGCTCATCACAGATAATGAGCTTTGGCTCCAGAATCAGCGCACGGGCGATACCGATACGCTGACACTGGCCGCCCGAAAACTCATGCGGATAGCGGTTAATCAGGTTCGGCAGCAGGCCCACCTTCATCATCATATTTTTGACGCGGTCTTTCACTTCCTGACGCGCCATCTTCGGATGATAGGTGCGCAGCGGCTCGGCGATGATATCGCCGATAGTCATACGCGGATTCAGAGAGGCCAGCGGGTCCTGGAAGATCATCTGAATGTCGCTGCGCGCCTTGCGCCACTCCTCTTCGCTCTGACCGAGCAGATCGCGGCCTAACCAGGCGACACGCCCTTCTGTGGCTTTGACCAGCCCGATAATGGCGCGTGCCAGCGTCGATTTGCCGCAGCCGGACTCGCCCACCACGCCCAGGGTTTCCCCTTCATAGAGACGCAGGCTGACCCCGTCCACCGCTTTCAGGGTTTTTGAGGGCTGCCAGAACCACTGCTTGCCATCTTTAATGTCGAAATGCACCTTCAGGTCGGCGATTTCCAGTAACACTTTCTTTTCAGCTACGGTGCTCATACTAACTCCTCCACCGGCTTAAAGCAGGCACGCAGACGGCCATCGCCAAACGGCTCCAGCGGCGGCGACTGGGTGCAGATATCCATCGCGTGCGGGCAGCGCGGCTGGAACGGACAGCCCTGCGGCAGACGCAGCAGATTGGGTGGATTCCCCGGAATGGTCGTGAGGCTCTCGCCCTCGGCATCCAGGCGTGGTACGGCATTGAGCAGGCCGATCGAATAAGGATGGGCGGGCTGGTAAAAGACATCGCGGGCGCGGCCATACTCCATGGTGCGTCCGGCGTACATCACCAGCACTTTGTCGCAGATCCCCGCCACCACGCCGAGATCGTGGGTGATCATGATGATGGCGGTGTTGAACTCGCGCTTCAGATCATTGAGCAGCGTCATGATCTGCGCCTGCACCGTCACATCCAGCGCCGTGGTCGGTTCATCGGCAATCAGCAGCTTTGGACGGCAGAGCAGCGCCATGGCGATCATCACGCGCTGGCGCATCCCACCGGAGAACTCATGCGGATACATTTTCATTCGCTTGCGCGCTTCCGGCATCTTCACCGCATCCAGCATTCTCACCGACTCTTCGAAAGCCTGTGCGCTGCTCATCCCCTTGTGCAGTTTCAGCACTTCCATCAGCTGCTCGCCGACCCGCATATAGGGATTGAGCGAGGTCATCGGGTCCTGAAAGATCATCGCGATCTGTTCAGCGCGCAGCCGGTTAAGCTGGCTTTCCGGCAGATTCAGGATCTCTTTGCCGTTGAACAGCGCAGAACCGCCAATGCGCCCGTTTTTCGCCAGCAGCCCCATCAGGGCAAAGGCGGTCTGTGACTTGCCCGAACCGGACTCACCGACAATGCCCAGCGTCTCCCCTGCGCGCAGCGAGAAGTTCAGATTGTTCACCGCGGTGACATCACCATCGTGCGTGCCAAAGGTGACGCGTAAATCTTTGACCGTAAGTAGCTGTTCGCTTCCCGCGCGGGCCGCCATCGCTGGCTGAAATTCATGAATAGTCATCGGGAAACTCCTTAACGATCTTTCGGGTCGAGGGCATCACGCAGGCCATCGCCGATAAAGTTGAAACAGAACAGCGTGACCACCAGGAAGCCCGCCGGGAACAGCAACAGCCACGGCGACACTTCCATAGAGTTGGCTCCGTCGCTCAGCAGTGCGCCCCAGCTGCTCAGAGGTTCCTGCGTGCCCAGACCCAGGAAGCTCAGGAAGGATTCAAACAGGATCATACTGGGCACCAGCAGTGAGGCGTAAACCACCACCACCCCCAGCACGTTAGGCACGATATGGCGCACTACAATTTTCCAGGTCGATACCCCACCCACATGGGCGGCTTCGATAAACTCTTTGCGCTTCAGGCTCAGCGTCTGGCCGCGCACAATACGCGCCATATCCAGCCACGAAACCATGCCGATGGCGGCAAAGATCAGCAGGATGTTACGACCAAAGAAGGTCACCAGCAGGATCACGAAGAACATGAACGGGAAGGAGTTGAGGATTTCCAGAACACGCATCATCGCCGAGTCGGTTTTGCCGCCCAGGTAACCGGCAATAGAGCCATACAGGGTACCGACCACCACGGCGATCAGGGCGGAGGCGACGCCGACCATCAGGGAGATCCGGCCGCCAATGGCCACACGCACCAGCAGATCACGCCCCGACGAGTCGGTGCCGAACCAGTGACCGGAAGTGGTATCCGGCGGTGAAGACATCATCGCCCAGTCGGTATCGTCGTAGGTGAACTGTGCCACCATCGGCGCGATAATCACAAACAGCGTAATGACCAGCAGCACCAGCAGGCTGATCAGGGCTGCCCGGTTATGGATAAAACGACGACGCGCGTCCTGCCAGAGACTGCGCCCTTCTACTTCCAGCTTCTCACTGAACGCATCAAGAGCTTCGCTGTTTTTCTTACTTAACATCATGGCGAACTCCGCAATCAGTAACGAATTTTGGGATCGATAACGGCATAGAGCACGTCAACAATCGCGTTAAACAGGATGGTCAGCAGACCGACCAGAATCGTCAGGCTCATCACCAGCGAGTAGTCGCGGTTCAGTGCGCCGTTAACAAACAGCTGACCGATGCCCGGCAGACCATAGATCGATTCGATCACCATCGAACCGGTGATGATGCCGACAAAGGCGGGTCCCATATAGGAGATGACCGGCAGCAGAGCCGGTTTCAGCGCATGACGCAGCACAATGCGGCGCAGCGGTAAGCCTTTGGCGCGAGCCGTGCGGATAAAGTTGGAGTGCATCACTTCAATCATCGATCCACGGGTGATACGGGCAATACTGGCAATGTAAGCCAGTGAGAGTGCCACCATCGGCAGCAGCATGTAGTTCCACTGCCCGCCATTCCAGCCCCCGCCCGGCAGCCATTTCAGGCTGATCGCGAACAGCAGGACCAGCAGCGGCGCGACCACAAAGCTGGGTATCACCACGCCGGTCATTGCCACCCCCATTACCGCGAAGTCCCACAGTGTGTTCTGTTTCAGCGCGGCGATGACCCCGGCCGTGACGCCGAGCACGATCGCCAGCAGGAACGCGGCCAGACCCAGTTTTGCCGAGACCGGGAACGCGTGCGCGACCAGATAGTTAACCGAATAATCTTTGTATTTAAAGGATGGGCCGAAATCGCCGTGGGCCAGCTGGACCAGGTAATCGACATATTGCTTACCGATAGGATCGTTGAGGTGATATTTCGCCTCAATGTTGGCCATCACTTCCGGTGCCAGGGTGCGCTCGCCGGTAAAGGGGCTGCCGGGTGCCAGTCGCATCATAAAGAAGGAGATGGTAATCAGGACGAACAGCGTCGGAATCGCTTCAAGCAAGCGACGCAGGATGAATTTTAACATTGCCGTACCTACCAGGCTGTTGCTTCACAACATATAAAAAATAGTAAAAAGGCGGCGCGAGAAGCGCCGCCACTGCTGATAGCCTGAACGCTATTAGTGTTTAATGATGTAGAAGTCTTTAGACAGCGTTTTATCCAGCGGATCTTTACCGGTGTAACCACCAACGTAAGGTTTCACCAGACGCGTATTCACGTAGTAGTAAACCGGTACGATGGTGCTGTCTTTATCCAGGATCTGCTCGGCCTGCTGATAGTCCGCTGCACGGCCTTTGGCATCCGGCGCTTTAATCGCGTCACGCACCACTTTGTCAAACGCATCGCTCTTATAGTGCGAGGTGTTACTGCTGCTGTTTGAGAGCATGATGTTCAGGAAGGAAGTCGGTTCGTTGTAGTCCGCACACCAGGCCGCACGCGCCACATCGAAGTTACCCTGATGACGGGTGTCCAGGAAGGTTTTCCACTCCTGGTTTTCCAGCTTGATATTCACACCGATGTTTTTCTTCCAGATCGACGAGGCGGCAATCGCCAGCTTCTTGTGCAGATCGGAGGTGTTGTAGAGCAGGTTGAAGGTCAGCGGTTTATCCGCCGTGTAGCCCGCTTCAGCCAGCAGTTTTTTCGCTTCGGCGTTGCGTTTATCCTGTGACCACTTGAACCAGTCTGGCGGCAGGATTTCCATACCGTCGGTGGCTGGCGGTGTGAAGCTGTAGGCCGGCTTCTGACCCTGCGCCAGCACTTTATTCACCATGATGTCACGGTCCAGACCCAGCTTCAGGGCGGCACGAACGCGCGGATCGGTAAATGGCGCTTTCTGGTTATTGATTTCGTAGTAGTAGGTGCAGAGATAAGGATCGACATGCAGCTCTTTGCCGTTTTCGCGCTGCAGCTTTTTGAACAGCTCGATCGGCAGGTTGTTATAGGTCATGTCGCTGCCGTTCTCGGAGAAGTAACGGTTGACGTCACTGACTTCAGAACTGATTGGCAGGTAGGTAACCTTGTTCAGCACGGTGTGCTCGTTGTCCCAGTAGTTCGGGTTACGCACCAGCGTGATGCGTTCGTTGATGACGTGTGCGTCGAGCTTAAAGGCACCGTTGCCGACCCAGTTTTGCGGCTGAGTCCACTGTTCGCCGAACTTCTCAATCGCCGGTTTATAAACCGGTGACATCACGGAGTTGATCAGCAGCTTATCAAAATAGGGAACCGGCTCACTCAGGGTCACTTCCAGCGTGTGGTCATCAATCGCTTTCACGCCCAGATCGGTAACGGGCTTTTTACCTGCGATGATGTCATCAACGTTCAGGATATGACCATACTGAGGATAGCTGGCGTAGGGTGAAGCCGTTTTCGGGTCAACCAGACGCTGCCAGCTGTAGACGAAGTCCTGTGAGGTTACCGGCTCGCCGTTAGACCATTTGGCATTTTTACGCAGGTGGAAAGTCCACACCTTGAAATCTTTATTTTCGTAGCTTTCCGCCACGGCCGGAATCGGTTTGCCGTTGCTGTCATTGACCAGCAGACCCTCATAGAGATCGCGCGCCACGTTATCTTCCGGCACGCCCTCGATTTTGTGCGGGTCGAGCGACTGCACTTCATCGCCATTGCCGCGAACGAGTTCCTGTTTGGCTGCCAGCTCAACGCCTGCAGGCACGGTCGCCGCGAAAGCCGCATTCCCTGCCAGGGCACTTATTGCGGCGAAGACGCCCGCTGCAATCAGGCTTTTTTTCGTGATGTTGTTCATTATTACACTCCAGTTTTATTATCGTCACCGCAGCGCTGTTCTGCCGCGGCGTCCCCCGTTTCCGGGCTCCCTTAACCCGGGAGAGTGACCCCAAAAAATTGGTCTGTTTGCTGATGCGCTTCCCGTCTGTCTCGCCAGAACGGCGAGCAGATCAGTGTTTTTTAATAAAATAGTACTTCAGGTCTGTCATATCCTGCGGGTCTTTGCCCGTGAAACCGCCAACCCAAGGCTTCACCAGGCGCACACTGACGCGGTAGTAAACTGGCACAATGGGTGAGTCTTTGTCGAGTTGTGTTTCAGCCTGCTGATAGAGCTCCGCGCGCTGAGCCTCACTGCCCGCCGTCAGACTCTTCGTCATCAGCTCGTCAAAGGCCGCACTGCTGTAAAAGGCGGTATTGATCGAGGCGTTGCTGATCAGCATGTTGAGAAAGGTTGAAGGCTCGTTGTAATCGGCGCACCAGGTGGCTCGCACCACGTCATACTGGGCCTGATGGCGGGTCTCCAGCATCGTCTTCCACTCCTGATTCTGCAGGGTGACTTTTGCGCCGAGATTTTTCTGCCACATTGAAGCGGCCGCAATCGCCTGCCGTTTATTCTGATCGGAAGTGTTATAGAGCAGCGTAAAGGTCAGCGGATTGGCGGCGTTGAATCCCGCCTCTGCCAGCAGCTTTTTCGCCGCCTCATTGCGTTGCGCCTGCGTCCAGGTAAACCAGGCTGGCGGTGTCAGCTTAATACCGGCGGTAAAGGGCGGCGTCAGGCTGTAGGCCGGAATCTGTCCCTGCCCCATAATTTTTCTGGCAATCACCTCACGGTCGAGTGTCATCTTTAGGGCGGCGCGCACCCGTGGATCGGTGAACGGTGCCTTTTTGTTATTGATTTCATAATAAAACGTGCAGAGCAGCGGACTGATCTTCACCTCATCGCCGAGATCCCTGCGCAGCTTGCCAAACATCTCCGGCGGCAGGGCGCTGTTGGTGATGTCCGTTCCGCCACTGCGGTAGCGGTTGATATCGCTGTTTTCAGAGGCGATGGGCAGGAAGGTCCCCTGCTCAATCACCGTATGGGCATTGTCCCAGTAGTGAGGATTGCGCTTCAGAACAATTTTTTCATTCACCACCCAGTCGCTTAAGGTATAAGCACCGTTACCGATATAGTGACCCGGCCGGGTCCAGGCGTCGCCCCACTCTTTGATAGCGGGTGCATAAACCGGCTTCAGCGCCGTGTGCGCCAGCATGGCTACCAGGTAAGGCACTGGTTCAGTCAGCGTAATCTGCAGCCGGTGGTCATCCAGTGCTTTCACGCCCAGCTGATCGGGTGACGCTTTACCAGCCAGAATCGCATCGATCCCGGCAACATGGGCGGCCTGCAGATAGCTGGAGTAAGGCGACGCGGTGGCAGGGTCCACCAGCCGACGCCAGCTGTAGACAAAATCTGCGGCGGTCACCGGCTCACCATTACTCCACTTAGCATCATCCCGCAGGTTAAAGATCCAGACGGTGGGCTGCGGATTCTCCCAGCTCAGGGCAACGCCGGGGACGACCTTACCGAAATTATCGGTGTTAACCAGACCGTCCAGCAGGTTGTGAATAATATTGGATTCCGGCACACCTTCGGTTTTATGGGGATCCAGCGAAGAGACTTCATTGCCATTGTTAATCACAATCTGTTGCTGCGCGGCCAGCGTCGTTCCGGGCGGAACCGTGGCGGCATAAGCCGGCGGAAACGCTATTAACAGTGCGGCGAGAGTCAGCCGCTGTTGCTGCACATTCATCATCCCAGTCATCCGAAACGCCAACCTTTTTTAAGTATCCCGACAGGCTTAAGCAAAAAGCGTTCTCACTTTGCACTTTCGGAGAAAAAAATTCACGCTGGGCCAGAAATTATCAGAAGCCATCAGAGGGCGCCAAAGTAAAATAGCTAAAATGTTAACTAATTCTCTTTTATCACGAGTTGTCACGCAGCGGAAGTGTTAATTTTTGACCTGAAAATATCATATCGATATGAAAAATAGGCGTTTTCGTCGAAAACCCTGTGCAGACGTGCTTTGCATCATGAATACGCACGGTTTTTGGCACTTATCTTCCAGAGTCGGCATCTGGCGTGAGAAAAATCCAGCCTGATGGCTCTCAGGCGGGTGTTTATGAGGGAGGGAAGAATCAAGACAGAAGAATATGGTGTGAAAATCGTGACATTATTTCGCTGACAAAAGTCTGTGAACCGGCCAGCAGTAATGAAATTTATAATCGACTGAATCTTTTAAGCACGACGAATAATTGCATTGTAATGGTGCAATAAAACCGTCGATTGCACCATTACGGATCAGGTTTACGCTTCGCTGCCTGAAATAAGTGAGGCGTTAATTGAGCAGTCCGGGAAATATAGACTTCAGGCCGGTAACAACAAACTCAATACCCAGGGCCATCAGTAACAGACCCATGATACGGGTAATCACGTTAATGCCGGTCTGTCCCAGTATCCGCACCATTAAAGGCGCGGCCCGAAACAGCAGCCAGCAACATAAGGCAAAAATGGCAATCGCCAGCGTAAAGCCCAGCAGGTTAAGCCAGCTGTGATAGCGGGTGCTCCAGACAATCGTCGAACTGATGGCACCCGGACCGGCCATTAGGGGCAGCGCCAGAGGCACTACGCCAACGCTTTCACGAATGGCCGTTTCTGACTTCTCCTGTTTGTTCTGCTTATCCTCGCCCAGCTTGCCACTGATCATCGACATCGCAATGGTCACGACCAGAATCCCGCCCGCAATGCGGAACGAGTCAATCGAGATGCCAAACACCCGCAGAATCGCATCGCCGAGGAACAGCGAGGTCCAGAGGATAATAGCCACCGCCATGTTGGCGGTTAAATTCGTTTTATTGCGTTCAGCTGCCGCCTGATAGCGGGTCATACTGATGAACACCGGAATAATCCCGACCGGATTAACCAGCGCGAACAGCCCGACAAAGAATTTTATATAGCCTGAAAGATCTAACAGTGCAGGGTTCACGACATGGCTCCGTAACGCAGGGGGGGAAATCGCGCCTAATGTAAGTGAAAAGCGGCACAGACGCCAGATGCATACGCCGCTATTTATGCCACTTAAGGCGGAACCCATAGCGGATTCCCCCAGGGTTCTGAATGAGACTGGATTTTGTCGCTATGGCCAGCCCGCTTACATGGTGCAAACAGATTCGAAACAAGGTGGCGCAAAAAGCCCGGCTGAAAGGTGTCAGCTTGGGGTTAAATTGATCTGCATCAAAATTACCCTACCCCAAACCAGGTAATCTTTTCGTAACGGAAGTATTAGCAGTCTCAATGAAAATCTGGCGGACTGCCTGACAAGACTCTTTTAGTAAACAGTTGAAAATCCATGCATTTCGGGCCGACAGGACGCGTTATGACAGCGTGACTATACTCAGGGCGCAGGATTGTTTACTAAAAAAGTTTAACTTCCTCAGGAGAACACCATGGCCGTTACGAATGTCGCTGAACTCAATGCACTGGTTGAACGTGTAAAAAAAGCCCAGCGTGAATATGCCAATTTTTCTCAACAGCAGGTCGACGCCATTTTCCGTGCCGCCGCCCTCGCCGCCGCAGACGCTCGTATTCCTCTCGCCAGAATGGCCGTTGCCGAATCCGGCATGGGCATTGTCGAAGACAAAGTCATTAAAAACCATTTTGCGTCAGAATATATCTACAACGCCTATAAAGATGAAAAGACCTGCGGTGTGTTAGCCACCGATGACACCTTCGGCACCATCACTATCGCCGAACCTATTGGTCTGATTTGCGGTATTGTGCCGACGACTAACCCCACCTCTACCGCCATCTTTAAAGCGTTAATCAGCCTGAAAACCCGCAACGGTATTATCTTCTCGCCACACCCCCGTGCCAAAGATGCCACCAACAAGGCGGCGGACATCGTGCTGCAGGCTGCCATTGCAGCCGGTGCGCCAAAAGATATTATCGGCTGGATCGATGCCCCCTCTGTTGAGCTGTCAAACCAGCTGATGCACCACCCTGACATTAACCTGATCCTCGCCACTGGCGGTCCGGGCATGGTGAAAGCGGCCTACAGCTCCGGTAAACCCGCCATCGGCGTCGGTGCCGGTAATACGCCAGTGGTGATTGATGAAACCGCCGACCTGAAACGGGCCGTCGCCTCGATTCTGATGTCCAAGACCTTTGATAACGGGGTGATCTGCGCCTCGGAACAGTCGGTCATCGTGGTTGATGCGGTCTACGACGCAGTGCGTGAACGTTTTGCCAGCCACGGCGGTTACCTGCTGCAGGGCGCGGAGCTGAGCGCGGTGCAGAATATCATTCTGAAAAACGGCGGTCTGAACGCCGCCATCGTCGGCCAGCCCGCGTTCAAAATTGCGGAGATGGCAGGCATCAGCGTGCCACCCAGCACCAAAATCCTGATTGGCGAAGTGAAACTGGTGGACGAATCTGAACCCTTTGCCCATGAAAAACTTTCGCCAACCCTGGCAATGTACCGGGCGAAAGATTTCAACGACGCGGTAGATAAAGCAGAAAAACTGGTCGCCATGGGCGGTATCGGCCACACCTCGTGCCTCTATACCGACCAGGATAACCAGACCGAGCGTGTTCACTACTTTGGCGACAGGATGAAAACCGCACGTATTCTGATCAATACGCCCGCTTCTCAGGGCGGTATCGGGGACCTCTACAACTTCAAACTGGCCCCCTCTCTGACGCTGGGTTGTGGTTCCTGGGGCGGCAACTCGATTTCAGAGAACGTCGGTCCGAAACACCTTATCAACACCAAAACTGTCGCCAAGCGAGCTGAGAATATGTTGTGGCATAAACTTCCTAAATCTATCTACTTCCGTCGCGGTTCCCTGCCCATTGCGCTGGAAGAGGTGGCAACGGACGGCGCGAAACGGGCCTTTATCGTGACTGACCGCTTCCTGTTCAATAACGGTTATGCCGATCAGGTCACCCGCGTTCTGAAATCACACGGTATTGAAACGGAAGTCTTCTTTGAAGTGGAAGCCGATCCGACGCTGAGCATTGTGCGTAAAGGTGCCGAGCAGATGAACAGCTTTAAACCGGACGTAATCATCGCGCTGGGTGGCGGCTCCCCGATGGACGCAGCGAAAATCATGTGGGTGATGTATGAACATCCGGAAACCCACTTTGAAGAGCTGGCGCTGCGCTTCATGGATATCCGTAAACGTATCTACAAGTTCCCGAAAATGGGCGTCAAGGCGCGTATGGTGGCCATCACCACCACATCCGGCACAGGTTCAGAAGTGACACCGTTTGCCGTCGTCACCGATGATGCGACCGGCCAGAAATATCCTCTCGCTGACTATGCGCTGACCCCGGATATGGCGATTGTCGATGCCAACCTGGTGATGGAAATGCCCCGCTCCCTCTGCGCCTTCGGCGGCCTGGATGCGGTTACCCATGCGCTGGAAGCCTATGTGTCTGTTCTGGCGAATGAATACTCAGACGGCCAGGCACTGCAGGCACTGAAACTGCTGAAAGAGAACCTGCCCGCCAGCTACGCGGAAGGTGCCAGAAATCCGGTGGCGCGCGAACGTGTTCACAATGCGGCCACTATCGCCGGTATCGCCTTTGCTAACGCCTTCCTTGGGGTCTGTCACTCCATGGCGCATAAGCTGGGTTCAGAGTTCCATATTCCGCACGGTCTGGCTAACGCCCTGTTAATCTCGAACGTCATCCGCTACAACGCAAATGACAACCCGACTAAACAGACCGCGTTCAGCCAGTATGACCGCCCACAGGCGCGCCGTCGCTACGCGGAAGTTGCTGACCACCTGGGCCTGAGCGCCCCTGGCGACCGCACCGCGCAGAAAATTGAGAAGCTGCTGGCCTGGCTGGATGAGATCAAAACTGAGCTCGGCATTCCGACCTCTATCCGCGAAGCCGGCGTACAGGAAGCGGACTTCCTGGCCAAAGTCGACAAGCTGGCCGATGATGCGTTTGATGATCAGTGTACCGGCGCAAACCCACGTTATCCGCTGATTGCCGAGCTGAAACAGATCATGCTCGACACCTACTACGGTCGTGAGTTTGTCGAACCTTTCTCAAGCGTTGCCGAAGCGGTCGCTGTACAGCCGGTAAAAGAGATTAAAGCGGAGAAGAAAGCGAAGAAAGTCTGATAGTACCGTTCTGATAACCTGATGAAAAAACCCGCCGCGGCGGGTTTTTTACTGGCTGAAAAACGTGTCAGATGACGGGCGTATGTGCGCCGTGAATCGCCTGCAGCGAGCCCTGCTCTATGGCCTGTTTATAGTGCTTACGGCAGACCGAGATGTAGCGTTCATTCCCCCCGATGACTACCTGCTCACCTTCACTGAAAGGCTTCCCTTCGCTGTCCAGTCGCAGCACCATGCTGGCCTTGCGGCCACAGTGACAGATGGTTTTGAGTTCGACCAGCTTATCGGCCCACGCCAGCAGATACTGACTGCCAACAAAGAGTTCGCCGCGAAAATCGGTACGCAGGCCATAGCAGAGCACCGGAATATCAAGATCGTCGACCACATCAGAAAGCGCTTTGACCTGCTCACGGGTGAGAAACTGGCTCTCATCCACCAGCACGCAGTGAATAGGCTGTGCGGCATGTTCCGCCGCAATGTCGCTGAACAGCGCGGTATCAGCATTATAGAGCAAGGCTGGTGACGAGAGTCCGATACGGGAGCTTACCTGACCGGCACCAAAACGGTTGTCGATTTCGGCAGTGTAGACCAGCGAGCGCATGCCCCGCTCCTGATAGTTATAGGAGGATTGTAACAGCGCGGTCGATTTCCCTGCGTTCATCGCAGAGTAATAGAAATAGAGTTGGGCCATAAGAGCGTATCTTCATCAGGACTGAACAGAATGGTGCGCATATTATCACAAAGCACAGCCCATGCGTTGCTGCTGAGAGAGGGAGAATGCCTGACAGATAGCCGGAATTTTCATCAGGAACCGTTTCCAGTGCCGATGGGCTCTGTCGCAGAGTGAAATAGGTTTTTCTTATTTTAACCGCAACAAAAGAGATGACATTATTTGCAGCAACTTAAATACATTAAATTTATTTCATAACGACAGAGGGGAGATTATTTCTTCCGGGCATCGCTTTGATTTTTTATGATCAACATTATTTTTTAATTTTCATTTTATTCGCTGAAGAAATACGTTTGTGATTGAAGTTATTTAATGTCACCACTACTATTAGCGGGCAACACAACTTCTCCCTTATTCAGAGACCAGGACAATGAGCGAAGCACTAAAAGTTCTTAATAATATTCGTACGCTGCGCGCCCAGGCCAGAGAGTATTCCATTGAAACACTGGAAGAGATGCTGGAAAAACTGGACGTAGTGGTAAAAGAACGTCGCGAAGAAGAGTCGCATTTCCAGGCTGAAAATGAAGAGCGCGCGCGCAAGCTAAATCAGTATCGTGAAATGCTGCTGGCCGATGGTATTGACCCTTCTGAGCTGGTCAGCATGCTGACTGATACCCGCGCGACAGCAAAAAGCAAACGTTCGGTGCGTCCGGCTAAATATGGTTATACCGATGAAAAAGGTGAGTTAAAGACCTGGACCGGTCAGGGCCGCACGCCAGCCATAATTAAAAAAGCGCTGGAAGAAGAGGGTAAAAAGCTGGACGATTTTTTACTGTAACGGCGCGTTATTTTGCTGCCCGACGGGCAGCCTGAGGTGGAATAAAAAAAAGGAAGCGTACGCTTCCTTTTTTATTCAGACGCGATAGAAATCACGATACCAGTCAACGAAGCGCTTTACGCCCTCCGCGACACTGGTCTGGGGTTTAAAACCAATCGCCTTAAACAGGGCTTCGGTGTCGGCACTGGTTTCCAGCACATCACCGGGCTGCATCGGCATCAGATTTTTCTTTGCGGTCATCCCCAGTGCTTTTTCAATCGCCTCAATATAGCTCATCAGCGTTACCGGCTGACTGTTACCGATATTATAAACCCGATACGGTGCTGAACTGGTTGCTGGCGATCCCGATTCAACCGTCCAGTGATCGTCCCTCTGCGGAATGACATCCTGCAGACGCACAATCGCTTCAGCAATGTCATCAATATAGGTAAAGTCGCGCTTCATCTGGCCCTGGTTATAGACATCAATCGCCTCACCGGCAATCATTGCGCGGGTGAATTTAAAGAGGGCCATATCCGGACGGCCCCACGGGCCATAGACGGTGAAGAAGCGTAATCCAGTGGTCGGCAGCTGATAAAGGTGCGAGTAAGTATGCGACATTAACTCGTTCGCTTTTTTCGTCGCTGCATATAAAGAGACAGGATGATCCACACTGTCGTCCGTTGAGAACGGCATCTTACGATTCAGGCCATAAACGGAACTCGACGACGCGTAGAGCAGATGTTCAATTTTATGATGACGGCAGCCTTCAAGAATATTGAGGTGACCTGTCAGATTGGAATCTGCATAAGCATGGGGATTTTCGATGGAGTAGCGGACGCCAGCCTGCGCGCCAAGATGAATAACGCGCTGAAAATTATACTGCCCGAACAGTGACGCTATCGCGTCACGGTCGGCCAGATCCCGCTCGATAAAAGTAAAGCCAGGTTCAGCATTAATTAAATCGAGACGGGCACGCTTGAGATTTACGTCGTAATAATCATTCAGGTTGTCGATACCGACAACCTGGTGACCGGCGGCCAGCAGACGCTGACTGACATGAAAACCAATAAAGCCTGCGGCGCCGGTGACCAGAAAGTTCATAAATCCCTCGTTAATTATGCAGTTTGAATAGACGCTCCGCGGCCGATTGCATAATAAACGAAACCGCGTTTGCTGATACGCTCTGGATCATACAGGTTACGACCATCAAAAATCACGGCTTCTTTCAGTGCATTTTTAATAACGTCGAAGTCTGGCGCACGGAAGTTCTGCCACTCCGTACAGATGACCAGACCGTCTGCGCCCTGCAGTGCCGCTTCTTTGGTTCCCATCAGCTTAAGATCGCTGCGGTGGCCGTAGATACGCTGCGCTTCATCCATCGCTTCCGGGTCAAACGCCTGAACAGATGCGCCTGCTTCCCACAGCGTTTCCATCAGCACACGGCTGGAGGCTTCACGCATGTCGTCAGTGTTCGGCTTAAATGACAGGCCCCAGAGAGCAAACGTCTTACCCTTCAGATCGTCGCCAAAGTGGCGTTTGATGAAGGTTGGCAGCTTGTTTTTCTGGTTGTCATTGACATCTTCCACGGCCTGCAACAGACGTGGCTGATAGCCAATAGACTCCGCTGTACGGATTAACGCCTGCACATCTTTCGGGAAGCAGGAGCCACCGTAGCCACAGCCAGGATAGATGAAGTGGTAGCCGATACGGGGATCGGAACCGATGCCCTGGCGTACTTTTTCAATATCCGCGCCTAAACGCTCAGCCAGGTTAGACATCTCATTCATGAAGCTGATTTTGGTCGCCAGCATGCAGTTTGC
>Ga0157365_10000425_pt1 | contig 18544 bp, 20 predicted proteins | sample AttsexASBM3_FD_111478 | JGI IMG/M metagenome (GOLD analysis project Ga0157365, IMG submission 111478) | Fungus gardens microbial communities from leaf cutter ant in Ribeirão Preto, State of São Paulo, Brazil - Atta sexdens ASBM3 | ecosystem: Host-associated > Fungi > Mycelium > Unclassified ... | reverse complement strand
TTAAATCGCGGTATCGCCCTCTACTACGGCGGACGTTACCGGTTAGCGCAAGATGATCTGCTGGCGTTTTATCACGACGATCCCAATGATCCTTTCCGTAGTCTGTGGCTCTTCCTTGCTGAAAGCAAAATGGATGAGAAACAGGCCAAAGCGGCCTTGCAAGAACGCTTTGAGAAATCGGACAAAGAACAGTGGGGATGGAACATAGTCGAATTCTGGCTCGGCGACATTAGCGAAAAAACGTTAATGGAACGCCTGAAGGCAGACGCAACGGATAACACCTCGCTCGCTGAGCATCTCAGTGAAACCAACTTCTATTTAGGTAAGTACTACCTAAGTCTGGGGGACAAGGACAGCGCTACGGCACTGTTCAAACTGGCGGTCGCTAACAACGTTCATAACTACGTTGAGCACCGATACGCATTGTTGGAATTATCGCTCTTGGGCCAGGAGCAAGATGACCTGGCAGAATCGGACCAGCAATAGCTGACGAACATTTCAGCCCACGGATTTTTTACTAAAAGTCATCACCTTAGCCGGTGAGGGCTTGTTTGTTCGTCAATACACCTACTTTGAGCCGGTTCACACTTTTAATGAAAATTGCAGAAAATTTTCACGATGAGTTATGTAGACTGGCCGCCATTAATTCTGAGGCACTCGTACTACATGGCTGAATTCGAAACCACTTTTACTGATCTGGGCCTGAAGGCTCCTATCCTTGAAGCCCTTAACGATCTGGGTTACGAAAAACCATCTCCAATCCAGGCAGAATGTATTCCGCATCTGCTGGGTGGTCGCGACGTTCTGGGTATGGCCCAGACCGGTAGCGGCAAAACGGCAGCGTTCTCTTTACCGCTGCTTCACAACATTGACGAAACCCTGCGCGCGCCGCAGATCCTCGTGCTGGCACCGACCCGCGAACTGGCGGTTCAGGTTGCTGAAGCCATGACGGATTTCTCTAAACATATGCATGGCGTAAACGTCGTGGCCCTGTACGGCGGCCAGCGTTATGACGTGCAGCTGCGCGCACTGCGCCAGGGCCCGCAGATTGTGGTCGGTACGCCGGGCCGTCTGCTGGATCACCTCAAACGCGGTACGCTGGATCTTTCTAACCTGAAAGGTCTGGTCCTGGACGAAGCCGATGAAATGCTGCGTATGGGCTTCATCGAAGACGTCGAAACTATCATGGCGCAGATCCCGGCTGAACATCAGACCGCGCTGTTCTCCGCGACCATGCCGGAAGCGATTCGTCGCATTACCCGCCGCTTTATGAAAGAGCCGCAGGAAGTGCGCATTCAGTCCAGCGTTACCACGCGCCCGGACATCAGCCAGAGCTACTGGTCTGTGTACGGTATGCGTAAAAACGAAGCGCTGGTGCGTTTCCTTGAAGCGGAAGATTTTGACGCGGCGATTATTTTCGTGCGCACCAAAAACGCGACCCTGGAAGTGGCTGAAGCGCTGGAGCGCAGCGGTTACAACAGCGCCGCGCTGAACGGTGACATGAACCAGGCGCTGCGTGAGCAAACGCTGGAGCGTCTGAAAGACGGTCGTCTGGATATCCTGATCGCAACCGACGTTGCGGCACGTGGTCTGGACGTTGAGCGTATCAGCCTGGTCGTAAACTACGATATCCCGATGGATTCCGAGTCTTACGTTCACCGTATCGGCCGTACCGGTCGTGCGGGTCGTGCTGGTCGCGCGCTGCTGTTCGTTGAGAACCGCGAGCGTCGTCTGCTGCGCAACATCGAGCGCACCATGAAGCTCACCATTCCGGAAGTTGAGCTGCCGAACGCAGAGCTGCTCGGCAAACGCCGCCTGGAAAAATTCGCCGCGAAAGTACAGCAGCAGCTGGAAAGCAGCGATCTGGACCAGTACCGCGCGTTGCTGACCAAGCTTCAGCCGGAAGGCGAGCTGGATGTGGAAACGCTGGCTGCCGCGCTGCTGAAAATGGCACAGGGCGAACGTCCGCTGATCCTGCCGCCGGATGCGCCGATGCGTCCGAAACGCGAATTCCGCGACCGTGACGATCGTTTCGAGCGTCGTGGCGACCGCAACGAGCGCGGCCCGCGCAGCGACCGTAACGGTGAAGACCGTCCGCGTCGTGAGCGTCGTGACGCCGGCGATATGGAACTGTATCGCATCGAAGTGGGCCGTGATGATGGTGTCGAAGTTCGTCACATCGTCGGCGCTATCGCCAACGAAGGCGACATCAGCAGCCGTTACATTGGTAACATCAAGCTGTTTGCGTCGCACTCCACGATCGAACTGCCGAAAGGCATGCCGACAGAAGTGCTGCAGCACTTCACCCGCACGCGTATTCTGAACAAGCCGATGAATATGCAGCTGATGGGCGATGCGCAGCCGCGTGGCGATCGTCGTCCTGCTGGCGGTGGCCGTGGTTTCGGCGGTGAACGTCGCGAAGGCGGCGAGCGTCGTGAAGGCGGTCGTGGCGAAGGTCGTCGTTTCAGCGGCGAACGTCGTGAAGGCGGCGGTCGTAGCTTCGGCGGCGAGCGTCGTGAAGGTGGCCGCGGCCCGCGTCGTGAAGATGCAACTGGTCGTCGTCGCTTCAGCGATGCATAAGCACCGTTAATCTGATAAAAAGCCCCGACCTGTTCGGGGCTTTTTTTATGGGCCGGGGTTAACAAGTTTTGGTTTATTGAACGTTTTTTAGCTGACATTGTTCTTTTGTGGAATCAGTCACGGATAAATATCCATTAACGGATATTTTTAACAGACCTGTAACCCGCAGAGGACGATGTAATGAATGTGTTGTCTCTGTCGTATCGACTCATTCAGCGAGGCGGCCTGAACGCCTGGTATAATCTCGATCACCGCATTTCTGAAGATTTCCCGCGTTAATTCTTCTCCGAAATTTTTAAACCTTCTTTTTTAAAAATCATTGCCCCGGCGGGTAAGGCCTTTCTGACGCTGTTATTCAGGCCGCCTGCGGGCGACGCATGCCGGAGAATTAACATGAAACGTATTCCTGAGCCTTTTCGTATTAAAATGGTTGAGACCATTCGCATGACTACCTGGCAGGATCGCGTAAACGCGCTGGAGGCGGCGGGTTACAATCCCTTTTTATTAAATAGTCAGGATGTCTATATCGATCTGCTGACCGATTCCGGAACGGGCGCCATGAGCGACCGCCAGTGGGCGGGGCTGATGATGGGCGATGAAGCCTACGCCGGGTCGCGCAACTACCAGCATCTGTGCGAAAAAGTAAAAGAGATTATCGGTTATCCGTACACCATTCCCACCCATCAGGGGCGCGGTGCGGAGCAGATCCTTTTTCCGAGCCTGATAGCCAGAATTCAGTCCCGCCGCCCGGTGTTTATTTCCAACTTTCATTTTGATACGACCTCGGCGCACGTGGAATTAAACGGCGCCCGCGCCATCAACGTTGTAACGCCGAAAGCGTTTGATACTGTCTCCTGGTACGACTGGAAAGGCAATTTTGATATTGACCAGCTCAAGGCCACTATTCAGGAGCACGGCGCGGAAAATGTCGCGGCCATTATTACCACGGTGACCTGTAATAGCAGCGGCGGGCAGCCGGTCTCGATGCAGAATATGCGCGAAGTGTATGAGATTGCGCGTAAGCATAATATTCCGGTGGTCATCGACTCGGCGCGGTTCTGTGAAAACGCCTGGTTTATTAAGCAGCGCGAGCCCGGATATGAAAATAAAAGCGTGAAGGAAATTATTCGCGAGATGTACCAGTATGGCGACATGCTCACGATGTCCGCCAAAAAAGATCCGATGGTGAATATCGGCGGTCTGTGCTGTTTCCGGGAAGATGAAGCGCTGTTTAACGATGTGCGTATCCGCTGCGTGCCGATGGAGGGCTTTGTCACCTACGGCGGGCTGGCGGGTCGCGATATGGAAGCGCTGGCGATTGGGCTTGAAGAGGGTACTAACGAAGATTTCCTGGCTTACCGCATTAATCAGGTGGAATACCTCGGCGAGCGGCTGCGCGCGGGCGATATTCCGATCCAGTACCCCACCGGCGGCCACGCGGTATTTGTCGACGCGAAACTTCTGCTGCCGCACATTCCCCCCGAGCAGTTCCCGGCGCACGCGCTTAACAACGAACTCTACCTGGAGGCAGGGATCCGCAGCGTGGAGATCGGCTCGCTGCTGTTGGGCCGCGACCCGCAGACCGGCCTGCAAAAACCTTCGCCGATGGAGCTGCTGCGCCTGACCATTCCGCGCCGCGTCTACACCAATGACCATATGGACTACATCGCCGACGCACTGATCAGCGTGAAGCAACGGGCGAGCAAAATCAAAGGGCTGACCTTCACCTATGAGCCGCCCGTGTTGCGCCACTTCGTCGCGCGGCTCAAACCGGTCGCCTGATCCTCACCGGGCGCGCGGCGCGCGCCCTCTGTGCCGTCGCGAGGATCGCGTGCTGCGCCAGCAGATAGCGGTTGATTAATAAGCTGCTGAATTGCGACAACCCAGCGAAATACGTCACGATCCGTATAAGGCATGATTTTTTCTCCTTTTTGTACTCTTGTACTGGTACAATGAATCGTCCGGGTAACCTTTTTCACAGGAAAGCATTATGGCCACACTTATCGCCCGCAGCGCGTCGCCTTCACTGGTCAGCGGCGTTGTGATCATCGCCGGTACGATTATCGGCGCGGGAATGTTCTCTCTGCCCGTAGTGATGTCCGGGGCGTGGTTTTTCTGGTCGCTGCTCGCCTTGCTGTTTACCTGGTTTTGCATGCTCCATTCGGGGCTGATGCTGCTTGAAGCCAACCTCAACTACCACATCGGTGCGAGCTTCGACACTATGACCCGCGACCTGCTCGGCAACGGCTGGAACGTGGTCAATGGCGCGGCTGTCGCCTTTGTGCTTTACATTCTGACGTACGCCTATATCTCGGCCAGCGGTTCGGTTATCCACCACACGCTTGCCGGCATGGCGATTGATATACCCGCGCGTCTGGCGGGGTTTGGCTTCGCGCTGGTTGTTGCGTTTATCGTCTGGCTCTCCACCAGCGCGGTCAGCCGGATGACGGCGATTGTGCTTGGCGGCAAGGTCATCACCTTTTTCCTGACGTTCGGCGGGCTGCTGGGCCATGTCGAGCCTGCGACGCTATTCAATACGCTGGAGGCGAGCCCGAGTTACACGCCGTATGTGCTGATGACGCTGCCGTTTTGCCTGGCGTCATTCGGCTACCACGGCAACGTGCCAAGCCTGATGAAATATTACGGCAAGGAGCCCGGCACGATTATTCGCTGTCTGGTCTGGGGAACGCTGATTGCGCTGGCGCTGTACGCCGTCTGGCTGCTGGCGACGATGGGCAATATTCCGCGCCCGGAGTTTATCGGTATCGCGAAAGCGGGCGGCAATATCGATGTGCTGGTGAGCGCGCTGAGCGACGTGCTGAACAGTCGGACGCTCGACGTGCTGCTGATTGTGTTTTCTAACTTCGCGGTGGCAAGTTCGTTTCTGGGCGTCACGCTGGGGTTATTTGACTATCTGGCCGATCTCTTCGGGTTTGACGATTCACCGCGCGGACGGCTGAAAACCGCGCTGCTGACGTTCCTGCCGCCGATGGCGGGCAGTCTGCTGTGGCCGAACGGGTTTCTCTATGCGATTGGCTATGCGGGGCTCGCGGCGACAATCTGGGCGGCGATTGTGCCTGCGTTGCTGGCGCGCGCGTCACGTCAGCGCTTCGGCAGCCCGCGCTTTCGCGTCTGGGGCGGCAACGGCATGATTGCGCTGATCCTGCTTTTCGGGCTGGGCAATGCGCTGGTGCATTTGCTTTCAAGCTTTAACCTGCTGCCGGTCTATCAGTGACCTGCGCGGGTATCGCCCTCTCCTGCGGGAGAGGGCGGGTAAGGCCATTAGTTGAGTAATTCCTCTCGCACCTGCATGGCGAGATCAAACGAATGCAGGCGCGCCTCGTGGTCAAAAATCTGGCCGTTAACCATGATTTCGTCCGCGTCGGTTTCACGCAGCACCGACAATAGCCCGTGGCGGATTTTCGCTTTATCACCCACCAGCGACATGCTGAGCGCCTGTGCAACCCCGTACTGCTCCGCCGGGCTCCAGAAGCTTTCCATCGACTCAATCGGCGGCGGCAGCTGGCCGGTTTCGCCACGGCGCAGCTTCACAAACGCCTGCTGCATCGAGGTGAAGAGAAACTCCGCGTCGCGGTTGCTGTCGGCGGCGACGATATTAATGCAGACCATCGCGTACGGCTTCTCCAGCCGTTCCGAGGGCTGGAAATGCGTGCGGTAGAGATGCAGCGCCTGGAAGAGCATATCCGGCGCGAAATGCGAGGCGAACGCGAACGGCAGGCCCATCTGCGCGGCGAGCTGCGCGCTGTAGAGGCTGGAGCCCAGCAGCCATACCGGCAGCCTGGCGCCGTAACCAGGCACCGGGCGCACCGCCGGGCTCGGATCGCGGGCGTCGAACCAGTCCGTCAGCTCTTTCACATCGCGCGGGAAGTTGTCGATATCGTTATTCATATTGCGGCGCAGCGCCATCATCGTGCGCTGATCGCTGCCCGGCGCGCGTCCCAGGCCCAGCTCGATGCGGCCCGGATAGAGCGCGTCGAGCGTGCCGAACTGTTCAGCTATCACCAACGGCGCATGGTTTGGCAGCATCACGCCGCCGGAGCCCAGGCGCAGCGTCGTGGTATTGGCGGCGAGATAACCAATCAGCACCGACGTCGCGGCGCTGGCGATGCCGGTCATATTGTGGTGCTCCGCCAGCCAGTAGCGATCATAGCCGCGCTTTTCCGCGAGGCGCGCTAAATCGAGCGAGTGATGAAACGCCTCACGGGCGGAGGAGCCTTGCGGGATCGGCGCGAGATCGAGCACCGAGAAAGGCACAACAGATTTATCAGACATAACGGCTCACTTAATTACAGCATAGCTATCAGATTGAAGGTCTTCTTCCAGCCTGGCGCATTTCGGGGATTTTGCCCGCGGCCCGGCCGGAAAGCTGTCCATTCATACTGCATGAACTGATGCAAAATGCTGTTAACAAAGTGAGCCTTTTCTTACGCCTGCAGGGCCATCCCGGCGAGCCTGCGCCAGTAGCCGTTGCAGTCGCTGTGCGCGGCGAGCGGCAGCGGGGCGGCGCCCTTTTCATTGGCCCGGAACGTGTCGAGCACCGTGAGCGTCTCCATGCCCATCGGCGAGAGGCGCACCATATCCACCAGCCCGGCCACCGACGTGAGTTCATTGCCGAGGTTATAGACATAGCCGCTCATCGTCTGAATGCCGTTCAGCACAAAGACCTGGCTGTTCTCCTGCGAGCGCATGCTGCGCCCGGTGGGGTATTTAATGCAGCAAGTTTCGCACTCGTCTTTCGGGCGGTCTTCTGAGCGCGCGGTAAAGCAGCGGGCGGAGTAGGCGAGGGGCAGGTGGCCGTAGCTCAGCACTTCCACTTCAAACTTATCGCGGATGCCCAGCGCGTCGCACTGTTCGAGCAGGTTTACCAGCCAGTCGCGCGACAGCTCCACCGGCATACACCAGCGCGTCATGCCCTCTTTTAACAGCAGACGCAGCGTGACGGCGTTGTAGCAGTTCAGCGCATGACCGGCCACAAACGGCAGCCCGCGCTCCGCCGCCAGCCCCACGGCGCCGAAATCGTTGGCTTCAATCAGAAACTCGCCGTTGTCGATATACCGCTTCAGCTCGTTCAGCTCCGACGGCGCCTGGACGAGCGCCAGCGTCGAGAGCACCACCTGCTTGCCGCTGGCGGCGAGCGTTCTGGCAAGCGCCAGCCAGTCGGCGGCTTTGGTGTCGCGTCGTTTGCTGCACACCGCCTCGCCGAGATAAATCACATCGGCGCTGCTCTTCGCCGCCGCTTCATAAAAGCTCTCCAGCGTGGCTTTCGGCCAGTAGTAGAGCACCGGCCCTAACGAATATTTCACTCTGCTCTCCTTACTGCCATTTGCGGTGATACGCGCCAAGCGTCGTCTGGGTGCCTTCGGCCATCGCGCCGAGCGCGTCCATCCAGGCCGGCTGCGGCGCAAAGTGTTGCGGGTCGGCTTTGCAGCGGTCGATGGCCTGACGCCACACCTTCGCCACCTGGCTTACGTAGGCCGGGCTGCGCTGGCGGCCTTCGATTTTCACCGAGGCGATATTGGCCGCCAGCAGCTCCGGCAGCAGTTCCAGCGTATTAAGGCTGGTGGGCTCTTCGAGCGCGTGATAGCGCTGCCCGTCCACCAGATAGCGGCCTTTGCACAGCGTCGGATACCCGGCGTTTTCCCCTTCCTGATAGCGGTCGATCAGCACGTCGTTGAGGCGCGATTCCAGTCCCTGGTCCGTCTGCTGCCAGCGCACAAAGCGGGCAGGCGAGCAGGCGCCTACAGTATTGGGCGATTCGCCGGTCAGGTAGGACGAGAGATAGCAGCGTCCCTCCGCCATAATGCACAGGCTGCCGAAGGCGAATACTTCCAGCGGCACCGGCGTCACGCGCGCTAATTGTTTCACCTGATGAATGGATAACACGCGCGGCAGCACCACGCGGGCGACATCGAAATGACGCTGGTAAAAGCGGATGGCGGCTTCATTGGTGGCGGACGCCTGCACCGACACATGGCGCTCCACGTGCGGGTAGCGCGTCGCGGCGTACTCCAGCATCGCGATATCGGCGAGGATCAGCGCATCGGCGCCAAGCTGGGCGGCCATGTCCACCGCGCGCTCCCAGCGGTCATAGCCGTCCGGGTGCGCGAAGGTGTTGATAGCGATATGCAGTTTGCGGCTATGCTGGTGCACATAGCTCACCGCATCCTGTAGTTTTTTCTCGGTAAAATTCAGGCCGGCGAAGTGGCGGGCGTTGGTATCGTCTTTCAGACCGATATAGACCGCATCCGCGCCATTATCGATGGCCGCCTTCAGAGCCGGAAGGTTACCGGCGGGGCAAAGCAACTCCATAGCGTGTCCTGAAAATAAGGCAGGCCGCGTCGGGCCTGCGCGCTGCGCAAAGGCAGCGAAATTGTTAACGAACGGCGATTTTAGTTAACCCGTCCGCGACAATTTTTGATTTAAGGCAGCTAATGTCGTATTGATGGCATCTATAAAGGAGTACCCGCGAAGGCGCAAAGCTTGATTTGAGCCGCTATCTCATCTGGCTGATATGGCACAATAACGGCCACTGTGATTTGGCAAGGAGAAAAGCCCGTGTTGAAGAATCTGCGTTCCTGTCTGGTACATCTTGGCCCTTCGCTTCTTAAAGCGCCGGTCGCGCTGACGCCGTTCGCGCTCAAGCGCCAGGCGCTGGAGCAACTGCTCGGCTGGCAATTCCGTCAGGCGCTGGCGGATGAAGAGCTGGCATTTCTGGAAGGCCGCTGGCTCGGCATCGAGGTGCGCGACATCGGCCTGCGCTGGTTCACTTCGGTCGAAAACGACACGCTTATCGTGCGCGAACAGGCCGACGCTGACGTGATGTTCCGCGCTGACGCCGCCGACCTGCTGATGATCGCCGCGCGCAAGCAGGATCCCGACACGCTTTTCTTCCAGCGTCGCCTGGTGATTGAAGGTGATACTGAATTAGGGTTATATGTGAAGAATCTGATGGACGCCATTGAGCTCGACGCGATGCCGAAACCGCTACGCGTGCTGCTGCTGCAACTGGCGGACTTCGTTGAAGCGGGGATGTCTGTCTCGCCGCTAACCAAAGCAACTTCCATAGGTGAACCATGCTGATTCGTGTAGAAATCCCCATTGATGCGCCGGGCATCGACGCTTTACTTCGCCGCGCGTTTGGTCGCGACAGCGAGGCGGAGCTGGTGCACGCGCTGCGTGAAGACGGGCTGCTGACCCTGGGGTTAGTCGCAACGGACGATGAAGGCCTGGTCGTCGGTTACGTCGCCTTCAGCCCCGTCACCGTGGCGGGCGAGGAGCGCCAATGGCTGGGCCTTGCGCCGCTGGCGGTCGATGACGCCTGGCGCGGGCAGGGGATCGGTCGGCAGTTAGTTTACGAAGGGCTCGATTCGCTGAATGAATTTGGCTACGCGGCGGTGGTCACGCTGGGCTCGCCGGAGTTTTATAACCGTCTGGGCTTTGAGCCCGCCGCCCGCTACGATCTCCACTGCCGCTGGCCGGGTGCCGAAGCGGCGTTCCAGGTACACCGTCTCGCCGATGACGCGCTTGACGGCGTGCATGGACGCGTGGAGTACCACGATCACTTTAACCGCTTCTGATTTCAGGGCGTTTGCGGCGCGTCAGTCATCGTCTCAAACGCCAGCTCCCCCGCGACCAGTTGCTCTTTCTGCCGCTTCGTCAGCTGCTTAATGCGATACTCGGCGCGCAGCGCCGCAGAGCGGTTGCCCGCAGGCGCGCTGAACACCAGCGTCAGCTCGCCTTTCCCGCGCAGCGCTTTAGCGCCTTTGCCGCGCTGATGCTGCGCGAAACGGCGCGCCACATCGGTGGTGATACCGGTATAGAGCCGGTTATCGGGGCTGCGGATCAGATAAAGAAACCATTCTTCCATAATGAATATCAGCGACAGTCACACTGGGCGCACCTTATCACGATTATTCCCGACAGGAGAACTCATGGACGCTCTCGATGCCATCAGCCAATGGCTCGCTAAACAACATGTCGTCACCTACTGCGTTGGCCGTGAAGACGCGCTCTGGTGCGCTAACGCGTTTTACGTTTATGACCGCGAGCGGGTGGCGTTTTATCTGTTAAGCAACCCCAAAAGCCGGCATGGCGAAATGGCCGGGCGGCAGGCGCGGGTGGCGGGCACGGTCAACGGGCAGACCAAAACCGTGGCGCGGATACGCGGCGTGCAGTTTGCGGGTGAATTGCGGCTGGTGGAAGCGCCGGAAAGCGAGGCCTTGCGCGAGCGCTACAACCGTCGCTTTTCGGTCGCCAGGGTGATGTCCTCTCCGCTGTGGGAGATCCGTCTGGATGAGATCAAATTTACGGACAACACCCTGGGGTTTGGTAAAAAACTCGCCTGGTTACGCGCCGAGCAGGCGTAACGCCTCGCGGTTAAACGCGGGCAGGTCTTCCGGCGTGCGGCTCGTCACCAGCTGATCTTTATCTACCACTACTTCCTGATCGTGGAAATCCGCCCCGGCGTTTTTCACGTCGATGACAATCGGCTTCACGGCGGTGAGCTTACGCCCGCGAATAACGTCAGCGCTAATCAGCAGCTGCGGCCCGTGGCAGATGGCGAACACGGGTTTACCGGTATTCACGAAGTCGCGGGTAAAGGTGACGAAGCGATCGTCGCCGCGCAGGCTGTCCGGCGAATGGCCGCCAGGCAGCAGCAGGGCGTCAAAGTCCGCCGGGCTCACCTCATCGATCGCCTTATCAATCGTGACTTTCGCCTCGCCCTGTTTGCCGGTAACGGTTTTACCGGCCTCTTTCTCGATGGTGATCACTTCATGCCCGGCCTTGCGATACTCGGCGGCGGGGGATGTGAATTCCGAATCTTCAAACTCATCGGTGATTAAGACTGCAATCTTCTTGCTCATTACGCCTCCCTTGGTGTCTTTACAGAACGGTGATGTGCAGTAATGGCTTTTGCCAGAAATGGTAAATACTTAAACCACACAGACTATTAAGCCTGGTCCAGGGCGCTGACATTGCAAGGCAGAAGATTCTGCAAAGGAGCGATCATGAGTCGAGTACTGATAACCGGCGCCAGCGGGCTGGTGGGCAGCCATCTGCTGCGTATGCTGGTTGACGAGCCGCGCGTCTCGTCGATTATCGCGGCGACCCGCCGCCCGTTGCCGATGACGCTGCGCAAAGTGGAAAACCCGCACGATCCGCAGCTCTCCGACGTGCTGACGCAGCTCGATACGCCGCTGGATCTGGTCTTTTGCTGTCTGGGCACCACGCGTCGCGAAGCGGGCAGTAAAGAGGCGTTTATCCTCGCCGACTATACGCTGGTGGTCGACACCTCGCTTGCCGGACTGCGGCTCGGCGCGAAGCATATGCTGGTGGTCAGCGCCGTCGGGGCCAACCCGAATTCGCCGTTTTTCTACAACCGGGTGAAGGGCGAAATGGAGGTGGCGCTGAAAGCGCAGGGCTGGCCCCGTCTTACCTTCGCGCGTCCGTCGCTGCTTATTGGGGATCGCGAAAAGCGTCGCGCCGGGGAATCCTTTATGGCGCCGCTGTTTCGCCTGTTGCCCGGCAAATGGAAAGCCATCGAGGCGCAGACCGTGGCGCAGGCGCTGATGAATGCGGCGCTGTCACCGGCAAAAGAAGATGTCGCGGTGCTGGATTCCACACAATTGCGTGAAATAGCCGCACAAACGGCGCGTTGAACGCCGTTTCAAAAAGCGTAACGCGGGCGTAGTATTGACCGGCAAAAATTTACCCCCTGTTTTCCAGAGGAATGTTATGGCTGGTCAGTCTTCATCTCTGGCGCCGAAATCCCCCGCATGGTGGAAACCCGCGCTGTTCTTTCTCGTGCTGTTTATCGGCCTGTGGTATGTCAAATGGCAGCCCTATTACGGCAAAGCCTTTACCGCCGCGCAAACGCACAGCATCGGCAATTCGATTCTCGCTAACGCGCAGGATAACCCGCTGCGCGCGGCGCTGGATTACGCCGCCGTCTATTTTCTCGCGGTCTGGAAAGCCGCCGTGCTCGGCGTGCTGCTGGGCTCGCTCATTCAGGTATTGATCCCGCGCGACTGGCTGCTGCGCACGCTGGGCCAGCCGCGCTTTCGCGGTACGCTGCTGGGCGCGCTGTTTTCGCTCCCCGGCATGATGTGCACCTGCTGTGCGGCGCCGGTGGCGGCGGGTATGCGGCGTCAGTCGGTGTCGATGGGCGGCGCGCTGGCGTTCTGGCTCGGCAATCCGCTGCTGAACCCCGCGACGCTGGTGTTTATGGGCTTTGTACTGGGCTGGCAGTTCGCGCTTATCCGCGTGGCGGCGGGGCTGGTGATGGTGGTCGGTATCGCATCGCTGGTGCAGCGCTTTGTGGCAGATACGCCAGCGCCTGCGCTCCCGGAGGCCGCACAGCCTGCCGAAGCCCCGCAGGGCAGCTTTATGACGCGCTGGGGACAGGCGCTCTGGACGCTGTTCTGGAGCACTATCCCGGTCTATCTGCTGGCGGTACTGGCGCTGGGCGCCGCACGCGTCTGGCTGTTCCCGCACGCTGACGGCGCGGTGGGCAATACGCTGTTCTGGGTGCTGGCGATGGCGGTGGCAGGTTGCCTGTTCGTTATCCCGACCGCGGCGGAAATTCCGATTGTACAGACCATGATGCTGGCGGGGATGGGCCTCGCGCCGGGGCTGGCGCTGCTGGTGACGCTCCCTGCGGTGAGCCTGCCGTCGCTTATCATGTTGCGTAAAGCGTTTCCGGCCAAAGCGTTGTGGATGACCGGGGGCATGGTGATGCTCGCCGGCGCCGTTACGGGCGCGCTGGCGCTGGTTTTCTGATGTTGAAAAGGTGGGTGCGCTTCGCTTACCCGCCCTACGGGAATTTCTGCTTCATGGTGGCGGGTGCGCTTTGCTTACCCGCCCTACGCTAACGGCGATACTTTTGTAGGGCGGGTAAGCGCAGCGCACCCGCCATATAAAACGGCATCAACATGATGAAAGGGTATGTACCCTCTCCCTGTGGGAGAGGGCCGGGGTGAGGGGTTACTTGATGTAGGTAAACGCGGTGGTGACGTGTTTCACGCCGCTTACGCGGCTCGCGGTATCCGCCGCCGCGCGACCTTCGCGATCGGTCACCAGACCGAGCAGGAACACTTCGCCATTCTCGGTCGTCACTTTTACGTTAGACGATTTCACCTGATCGCTGCCGAGCAGCTGCGAGCGCACCTTGGTGGTTATCCAGGTATCCGACGACGCGGTGCCAAGCCCAATCGGCTGGCCGTTGCGGATTTCGTTAAACACTTCCGTCGCGCCTTCCACGCCCATCGCTATCTGCTTCGCGCGGGACGCCAGTTCCGGGTTCGGCGACTGGCCGGTCAGCAGCACTTTGCCCTGATAGGCGGTCACGTTGATACGCGCTTCTTTCTTCAGTTGCTCATCTTTGCCAAGCGCCGTGTTCACGCGCAGTTCCAGCGTACCGTCATCAACCTGAGTACCCACACTGCGCGGGTCGGTCGCGGCTTTGGTGCCGACCGCCGCGGTTCCGACGACAGCCGCCGCGACGCAGCCCTGTAGCACAAGCGCGGTCATCACCACCGCGAGGGGTTTAATGGCCTTCATGAGCACTCCTTAATCATCCTGGTGTGGAAACAATGTGTTATCGATTAAATCGCACAGGCAGTTTACCGTCAGCATATGCATTTCCTGAATGCGCGCGCTGCGATGCGAAGGAATGCGGATCTCCACATCCTGCGGGCCCAGAAGCCCGGCCAGCTCGCCGCCGTCGTAACCCGTCAGCGCCACGATAGTCATATCGCGGGTGACCGCAGCCTCGACCGCTTTGACGATATCCCGGCTGTTGCCGCGGGTGGAAATCGCCAGCAGCACATCACCGGCATGACCCAGCGCACGCACCTGTTTGGCATACACTTCGTCATGCAGCCTGTCGTTGCTTATCGCCGTTAAGACCACATTATCGGTATTAAGTGCAATGGCAGGTAAACTGGGCCGCTCGGTTTCAAAACGATTGATCATGCTGGCCGCGAAATGCTGCGCGTTGGCACCGGACGTGCCGTTACCGCAGCAGAGGATTTTGTTGCCGTTAAGGAGAGACTGAACCAGGGTCATGGCCGCACGAGAAATCGCATCCGGGAGTGCTTCCGCCGCCGCAATCTGGGTTTGAATGCTTTCCGTAAAGCAGACTTTGATTCTTTCTAGCACGATTATCCTTTGAGCGTTACGTCAGTTCAGGCGTGGAGCGAAAAGGCGTTCGCAATCCACTCGATTTCATTGCCGGTGAAGGCTAACACATCGAACCGGCAATCCACAGTATCAAAGCTCCCATTGTGGCGCGCGAGCCACAACCGGGCGGCATGTAACAACTTTTGCTGTTTGCTGCGGGTAACGCTGGCGGCCGCGCCGCCATAGAGGCTGGCGCGCCGGTAGCGGACCTCGACGAAAACTGTCACGCCGCGGTCGTCCATGATGAGATCGATTTCGCCGCCGCGCTCATGGGCGTTGGCGGCGATAAAACGCAATCCCTTGCGCTCCAGAAAGGCGCGCGCCTGTGCTTCAAAGGCGGCGCCGGTCTGTCTGCGACTCAGTTGGCCGGAACCAACTGTCCCTGCTGGTATTTGAGCCACGTTAACTTCCTGTTAATTACGCAGTCCTGTGTCGCGCTGAGCGCGCCGGTGTTGCCGCTAAGCTGGAAGCCGGGCACCTGACGCATCTGGGAGAAATGGTTCGCCAGCGACCAGGCATCCACGCCCATCGCATACAGGCGCGCCAGCGAATAGTCATTATTCACCGCCGAGAGCGCCTGCTGCATCAGCGCCGGGTTGCTGCCCGCGAGCATCGGGATATCGCTGAACTCCAGACCTTCCATCTCCAGACGGAAATCCGGGCCCGCGCCGCCCTGGGCGCTGCGGGAGCTGGCGTACAGCGACGCGCCGCTGTGGCTACCCGCACGCATGGCGATCATCGGCTTAATCAGCGCGATTTCCGATGGCGTGGCGACGATGTAGACCGCGTCCACGTTGCCGCTGCTGCCTGCGGTTATCTGGGCGTCGGTCGGCGGTGCCGGAATGGAGAGACCGCCTATCGTCACTGACTCCTGCTTCGGCAGGCTCGCGGCGACAGGCGTGCCGGTCAGCGCGATGCCGGTGCCGCCATTGATGTTCATTTTCAGCTCGTTAACGGAGCCAAATTTCTGCTGCAATACCGTACCGCCGCCAAGCTGCGTCCAGCGGTCGGCGAAGGCTTTGGTGACGCGCTCGCCGAGCGCGCTGTACGGCACCAGCAGCAACGGCGCGCGTTTGCCTTCCTGCCAGATGTGGGCGGCGGCATCGGCGGCTTCATCTTCCGGCGACAGCGCGAAATAACAGACGTTCGGGCGGTTTTGTACGGTTTCCGGCTGGTTGAGCGCCAGCACGTTCAGCGGCGTGCCGCTCTTAAGCAGGCCGTCGACGCTCTCTTTCAGCAGCGGGCCGACCACCAGGCTTGCGCCGTCCTGCTGAGCCTGGGTCAGGATCTGCGTAATGGACTGCTCGCTGGTGTCATAGACCTTAATTTCTGCGGAAGGATTCGCAGGCGCGGCGGCGACAGGTTGCGCGTCGACAGGCGGCTGCTGCGGTTGCTCGGTTGGCTGGGCGTCAGGCTGCGCGGCCAGATCGTCAACCGGCGCGGCGGCTGGGCTTGCCACGCCATCGGCGGAAGCCGCCTGCGGCGCTTGCGGGCTATTCGCGTTCTGCGCGGCGTTATCCGCAGGCGCCGGGGCTGGCGCCTGAACGGCAACCGGGCTGGTGCCCGCATTTTTCGCGGCTTCGAACCCCTGCTGAATGGCGCGGCTAAATACGGCCGCCTGGCCGTTCAGCGGCAGCAGCAACGCGATTTTGCTGGCGGACGCAGGCTTATAGTTTTGCAGGTTAGCAAGCTGGGTCGGCAGCATTTTCGCGCCCGGATTTTGCGGGTAGCGGGTCTGCCAGTCTTTCACGCCCGCCTGGAGCATTTTCGGGTCGTTGCGGTTATCGAACCAGACGCGCTGAAGATCGATCCAGCCTTGCAGCGTATTTTCATCGGCGTTGATAACCAGCGCCTTCGCCTGGTCCTGCGACATCTGCGACAGCGCCTGCCAGGTGGCATCGATGTTTTTCTGCTTTGCCGGGCCCTGCAACAGCGGCTCCTGGGCTATCAGCGCGCGCAGCAGTTCCAGCGACGGGCGGCCCTGGCTGGCGTCGATTTTCGCCTGCCAGTAGCGGGCTTTCTGCTCGTCGTTGAGATCCGCCGGGTTGATTTTCTCAAGCAGCGCTACGGCACCCTGATAATCCTGCTGCGCCAGTTTGATCTGCGCGTCGAGCAGCGACGCTTCGCGACGCTGGGCGTCCGTCAGGTTTTGCGGCAGCTCGCCGTAGAGCGTGATGGCGCGCTCGCGTTTGCCTTCGCCAAGCAGTGCACGTATGGCGAGTAATTGCCAGTTGGTCTTGCTATCATCACTGCTTTGTTCCATCTGGTGCAGATAAAAGCCGGAATCCGCTTTGGCTTCGCCCTGCATATGCGCACTGCTCTGGTCATGCGTCTGCGTGCCGCAGCCTGCGAAAAACAAGGCTGCCAGCAGGACAGGCAGACAACGCGCGGCTTTAGAGCCGGAAAATTTAGAAGGTACCATGCTGTATCCAGTGGTTTTTTTCTGGTGAATGTTCAATTTTAAATCGGCAATACGGACGAAACAATGAAACATAACGATTCGGCGCAGAATTCTCAGGGCCAGCTCTATATTGTCCCGACGCCTATCGGCAATCTCGGCGACATCACGCAACGCGCCCTGACAGTATTGCAGTCTGTCGATCTTATCGCCGCTGAGGATACCCGTCATACCGGTCTGCTGCTGCAACATTTTGCTATCAGCGCCCGGCTTTTTGCGCTGCACGACCATAACGAACAGCAAAAAGCGGAAACCCTGATAGCCAAACTGCGCGAAGGACAAAACATCGCGCTGGTCTCTGATGCCGGTACGCCGCTGATTAACGACCCAGGCTACCATCTGGTGCGCGCCTGCCGCGAAGCCGGGCTGCGCGTGGTGCCGCTGCCGGGGCCGTGCGCGGCCATCGCGGCGCTGTCCGCCGCGGGTCTGCCTTCCGACCGCTTCTGCTATGAAGGTTTCCTGCCCGCGAAATCCAAAGGCCGCCGCGACGCGCTGAAAGCGCTTGAACAAGAGCCGCGCACGCTGATTTTCTATGAGTCTACCCATCGTCTGCTGGAAAGCCTTGAGGATATGGTCGCCGTCTGGGGCGAGTCCCGTTATGTGGTGCTGGCGCGCGAACTGACGAAAACCTGGGAAACCATCAACGGCGCGCCGGTCGGCGAGCTGCTCGCCTGGGTGAAAGAGGATGAAAACCGCCGCAAGGGCGAAATGGTGCTGATCGTCGAAGGGCATAAAGCGCAGGAAGACGCGCTGCCGCCGGACGCGCTACGCACGCTCGCGCTGTTGCAGGCCGAGCTGCCGCTGAAAAAAGCCGCGGCGCTGGCGGCGGAAATCCACGGCGTGAAAAAAAACGCGCTGTATAAATACGCGCTGGAGCAGCAGGGCTGACCGCGATAAACCGTGATGAGGCGTGACAGCGACAGGCAAACCCTCTATACTCCGCGCCGAAGCTGACCAGACAGTCGCCGCTTCGTCGTCGTCCTTTCGGGGAGACGGGCGGAGGGGAGGAAAGTCCGGGCTCCATAGGGCAGGGTGCCAGGTAACGCCTGGGGGGGAAACCCACGACCAGTGCAACAGAGAGCAAACCGCCGATGGCCCGCGCAAGCGGGATCAGGTAAGGGTGAAAGGGTGCGGTAAGAGCGCACCGCGCGACTGGTAACAGTTCGCGGCACGGTAAACTCCACCCGGAGCAAGGCCAAATAGGGGTTCACAAGGTACGGCCCGTACTGAACCCGGGTAGGCTGCTTGAGCCAGTGAGCGATTGCTGGCCTAGATGAATGACTGTCCACGACAGAACCCGGCTTA
>Ga0157365_10000424_pt1 | contig 18558 bp, 19 predicted proteins | sample AttsexASBM3_FD_111478 | JGI IMG/M metagenome (GOLD analysis project Ga0157365, IMG submission 111478) | Fungus gardens microbial communities from leaf cutter ant in Ribeirão Preto, State of São Paulo, Brazil - Atta sexdens ASBM3 | ecosystem: Host-associated > Fungi > Mycelium > Unclassified ... | reverse complement strand
GTTCAGGGTTCCCCCCAATATTGATTTAAATACTCCCTTACCTCTCAGCCAGACAGTTCTCCACCCGCCGCCAGCAGCCGGTCACGATAGGGGCCGGGCACACGCTCCAGCTCCGCCATGGTGCCCTGCTGGGCGATATGGCCTTTTTCCATCACCACAATGCGGTCAAAACCCCGCAGGGTGGACAGGCGGTGCGCCACGGCAATGACGGTACGACCGACCATCAGCCGTTCAAGTGCTGCATGCACATGGCGTTCGCTTTCACCATCCAGCGCGCTGGTCGCTTCATCCAGAATCAGCACCGGTGCATTGCGCAGGAAGGCACGCGCGATCGCGATACGCTGGCGCTGCCCGCCCGACAGCATCACCCCGCGTTCCCCCACCACGGTATCGAACCCGTGCGGCATGGCGGCGATGAAGCCGGTGCAGCCCGCAGCCTCCGCCGCCGCGCGGACTTCCGCCTCGGTCGCGTCAGGCCGGCCATAGCGGATGTTTTCCCCGACCGAACGGCGCAACAGGTACACATCCTGCGGCACGACCGCCATGGTGGCGCGCAGGCTGGCCTCATCCAGTTCCAGAATGTTGATACCGTCAATTTCCACCGTGCCCGCCTGCACGAAACGCTGACGCTGCAACAGGGCAAGGACCGTGCTTTTCCCCGACCCCGACACCCCCACCAGCCCGACACGGCCGCCTGCGGGAATATCCAGGTCAAAATGCGACAGAACCGGCGGACTGCCGGGATAGGCAAAGGTGACATCACGCAGCCGCACATGCCCCCGGCAGGCTGCGGCGGACAGGGTTGTCGTTTCCGGCATGCCACTGCGTTCGTGCGGCGCCAGCAGGTGGTCCAGCGTTTCGGACAGGCGCGTGACATGCTTCATCGCCTCGACCATGGAAAATGCAAGGTCGCGCGTGCAGTTCAGGATCAGGAAACCCAGTGTCGTCACCATGACCACATCACCCGCCGTCGCCCGGTGCATGCGCCACAGCAGCACCGCCCAGACCAGCAGCCCCGTGGTCATGATGGCGGTAACGATGGAATGGATCAGACGCAATTGTTCCATATATCGCAGCGAAAGGGTGTGCATGCCCGTTTCGACATGAATGCGCTGGCGCATGCGGGTATGTTCGGACCCGATCATGCCATACGCACGCACCAGTGGCAGGTTCTGCATGACATCCAGCATTTCGCCATCCACCTCCGCCGCTTCGGCGGCATAGGACAGGTGTAGCGACTGCCCCCGCCCCGCCAGCCGGTAAATACCCAGCCCCAGCAGCATGGTCATGCCCACCAGCACCAGCGCCATCCACGGGCTGACGGTGCCAAGGGTGACGATGGCCAGCACAAGGTTCAGCACCGAGGGCAGCAGGCTCCACGCCGCCATGTTTTCCAGCGCCACCACGGCATTCGCCGCAGCCGACACCCTGGCCGCCAGCGCACCGGACAGCCGGTCCGCGAAATAGGTGGCGGCATGGCCCGTCAGGTACCGGAACAGGTCATGGCGCACATCGCCACCAACGCGCACGAACACGCCCGACGCCATCCACCCCGCGACACGCCATGCCGTATTGTCACAGATGATGGTCAGGCAGAACAGGATGATGGACACCCAGACCGCCTCCATCCCCTGCCCGCCCTGCGTCATGCCGTTGACCAGATGGCGGATGATGCCCGACATGCCCACGTTGCACGCGACCGCCACCGCGATCGCGCCAACAATGATCGCGTGCCAGCGCGCATGCAGGCGCACATAGTGGAAAATGAAAGCAAGGGGATGGCGCTGATAGTGCTGCAGGCGGGCCACCTGCACCGTATCGGGCACGTGGCCTGGCGGTGCGCGGTGCGGCGGGCGGGGATCAATGACAGTCATGAATGTGGCGCTACCCTCCATACGCGGCGACCGGGAAAATCCGTACTTCCGCCGCATTCGGCCCGGTATCATGGTTACATGACATACGCACCCCTATCCCGTCTGGCGGGACGCATCACGATCATGTCCCTGCTGGTCCTGTGGCTGGCCATCATGGCGCATGACCCCATTTCCCTGCCCTTCTTCTGAAACCCGCCGGGGCGGCGGCGGTTCATATCCAAACACCGACCGGCCGCCATATTCGTATGAACGGTTGTATTCCTCGGCCATGATGGCGGAAAAGGTGGGGCCGGTCGCATCGCGTTCCAGCCGCCGCGCCGCTGCATCCAGCCTGCGGATGGCGTCCAGCCGTTCCTCGCGCCCCAGCTTCGCGGTCGTGACCGCCGCTTTCATGACCGACAGGGTGCGGTCATATACCGCCACCGGCACGGGATAGGGGTGACGGTCCTTGCCGCCATGGGCCAGCGAAAACCGCGCGGGATCGGAAAAGCGGCACGGCGCGCCATGCACGACCTCCGCCACCAGCGCCAGCGCGCGCACGGTCCGCGCCCCCACTCCGGGCACGCGCAGCAGGTCCGCGAAATCACGTGGCCCCGCCTCGGTCGCGGCCGCCAGCGCACCATGCAGGCGGCGCATGTTCACATCCTGCGGCTGGACATCATGGTGACCGGGCATGGACAGGTGCGGCAGTTCCCCCTGCGCGGGCATGGGCGGGGGCGGACGGCCCTCGATGCGCATGACTTCGCGCGTCAGCCTGTCCGGTCCCATGCCATGCAGCAGGTCCATCTGTCCGCGACGCGAGGCATCGGCCCGCCGGTCGGTCAGGTTCATGATCGCGCCCGGCGTGGCGCGTCCATCAATGGCCGCATGCGGCGCTTCGACAAAATCCGACAGCCCTTCAGACAGCCAGTGATAGCGCCGCGCCATGCGCCGCCCCGTATGCATGCCCTGCTGGACCACGCACCACCGCCCATCCGCCGCCACCACGAACCCATGCAGGTACAGGTCGAACCCGTCCTGCACGGCGGCGCTGTCCACCTTGGCCACCATGCGGCTGGTCGCCATCAGCGGCGTTGCATCAAGACCCGTCGCCTGTCCCACCACCAGCAGTTCATCGGGCGTGCGGCGCGAATGACGCCCCCGGCCACCACAGACATACAGGCCCAGTTCATCCTGCAACGGGGCCAGCCCGCGCTTGAGCGCGCCAATCACGCTGGTGGTCATGCCCGATGAATGCCAGTCCATGCCCATGACCGCACCAAAGGACTGGAACCAGAAGGGATGCGCAAGGCGGCGGAGGAATTCGTCACGCCCGTAATGATGGATGATCGCCTGCGTGATCACGGCGCCCAGACGCGCCATGCGCTGGCCCAGCCATGCGGGCACGCGGCCCGTATGCAGCGGCAGATCGGCGGAGCCCGCGCGTCTGGTCATGGCGTTCCCCTGTGGCCTGCCCCCTGCGGGCAGTCAGTGCAGTCAGTCGTGGCCACGCTGCCGGGCGGCTTCCATGAAGGCGGCAAGCCCGGCGTCCAGCGCGCGGCGCAGGGCATCCAGCGTTTCAGCGCCCACATAATGCTCCATGCCCTCGGCATCGATGCGGGCGTTGACCTCGCTGACCCCCAGCGCACGCAGGAAGCATTCAACCGTATGGTGCCGCGCGCGACTCCGGGCCGCCATGTCATGCCCGGCGCCGGTCAGGAAAATACCGCGATACGGGCGGCGCGTCACCAGCCCGTCCGCCTCCAGCCGCACCAGCATCTTGGCCACCGTAGGCTGCGACACACCCAGACGGGCCGCGATATCCACCTGCCGCGCTTCCTGCCCGTCATTCAGCAGGTCGTCGATCAGTTCGACATAATCCTCGATCAGGGCGGTCTTGCGCGCCAGCCGCGCCTGACGGAAGCCTGCGGACTGCATGTCGGCATCCAGCATGGGTTGCGGGCGCGGGTTACGCCGTGGCCCGCCGCCGCCGTGACCCGCTGGCGTCATGGATTGAACACGATCGTCTTGTGCCCGTTGGGAATGACCCGGCATTCGGTAAAATACCGCACGGCGCGGGCCAGGACGCGACGTTCGATATCGCGCCCCTTGCGGATCAGGTCATCGGGGCTGTCGGCATGGGTAATGCGCTCGACATCCTGTTCGATGATCGGGCCTTCGTCCAGGTCGGGCGTGACGAAATGGGCCGTGGCCCCGATCAGCTTCACCCCGCGCGCGAAGGCCTGATGGTAAGGCCGCGCGCCCTTGAACCCCGGCAGGAAGGAATGGTGGATGTTGATGCAGCGTCCGGCCAGCCATTCGCTCATCCGGTCGGACAGGATCTGCATGTAACGCGCCAGCACCACCAGTTCCGCATCCGTTTCGCGCACGATCTCCGCAATGCGGGCTTCCTGCTCCGCCCGTGTCGCGGCGGTCACCGGCAGGTAGTGGAACGGAATTCCGTCCAGGTCGATATGCGCGTATGTCTGCCGCGGATGGTTGGCGATGATGGCCACCGGATCAATGGCCAGTTCCCCGATCCGCCAGCGGTACAGCAGGTCCACAAGGCAGTGGTCGAAACGCGACACCATGATGATGGTGCGGGTCGGGCGCGGGCTTTCACGCAGTGACCATTGCATGTCGAACCGCGCCGCCACCCCGGCCAGCGCGTCATCAAGCCCCGCCCGTGTCACGCCATCGGCCGCCACGCTGAACACGACGCGCATGAAGAAGATCCGGCTTTCACGTTCATCAAACTGCTGCGCGCCCGCAATGTCGCCACCCAGTTCGAACAGGGTGCGGCTGATCGCGGCGACAATGCCCGGACGGTTCGGGCAGGACAGCGTCATGACATAGGAACGGCGGTCACTACTGGTCTTGCGGTCGGGCATTCTTTCCCCATTGCCAGCCATGGCAGGCTAGCGCGTGCGTGTGCGGCCCGTATCGGGCACGGTGTTATAGAACCAGCATGTACCCTCGGCCCTGCGTACCCCGGCCTGCGTGGTGGGCACGGGCCGGACCACGTCGCCGCCCGGCTTCCAGCCTTCGGGCGTCATGACGGCGTTGCCGTCGCTACGGCGCAGGGCCTCGACAAGGCGGAGCAGTTCCTCCACCGAGCGGCCAACGGACATGGGATACCACATCACGGCGCGGATGACGCCGTCGGGGTCGATGACATAGCACGCGCGCACGGTGGCGCTGTTGCGCGCCGTCTGGTCCAGCATGCCATAGGCGCGGCAGACGACCATGGAGGGGTCTTCCACGAGGGGAAAAGGAATTTCCACCCCGAAGCGTTCCTGTATCGTCTCCAGCCATGCCAGATGCGCATACAGGCTGTCGACCGACAGCCCCAGCAGGGCGCAGTCCAGCGCATCGAAACGGTCCTGCGCCTTGGCCAGCGCCATGAATTCGCTGGTGCAGACCGGCGTGAAATCCGCCGGGTGCGAGAAAAACAGAAGCCAGCGCCCGCGGAAATCCGACAGGCGCATCTCCCCCTTCGTGGTCCGGGCCTGAAAGTCCGGTGCCACGTCACCAATACGCAACGGGCGCGCTTCGGTCACGCCACCGGTTGCGGGAATGCTGCCCTCGTTATTCATACCCTGCCCTTTTGCATCTGCCGCGCCTTGACGCAAGCCATGCCATAACATACATTTATTATGTAATTCATAAAGTGTGGAAGACATGCCATGACCGATGCCGCCATCGTGGCCGCCACCAGCCAGATCAACACCTGTCGCGCCACGGGCCATGTCCCTGTCGTCAGGACATTTTTTGACGACCCGACCTTCACCGCCACCCATGTCGTGCATGATCCCGCCACCATGATGTGCGCGATTGTGGACAGCGTCATGGATTACGATCCCGCATCCGGCCGCATCGACCATGCCATGGCGCAGGAAATCGTGGATTACGTGACGGCGGAAAAGCTGAAGGTGGAATGGCTGCTGGAAACCCACGTCCATGCCGACCACCTGTCCGCCGCCCCGTGGCTGCAGGAACGCGTGGGCGGGAAGCTGGGAATCGGGGAAGCCATCATCCGCGTGCAGGACATCTTTGGCAAAATGTTCAACGCGGGCACCCGTTTCGCGCGCGACGGATCGCAGTTTGACTGCCTGTTCGGCGACGGGGCGCGGTTCACGCTCGGCTCCCTGCCCGTCATTGCGCTGCATGTGCCCGGCCATACGCCTGCGGATATGGCGTATGTAATCGGGGATGCCGCCTTTATCGGCGATACCCTGTTCATGCCCGATTACGGGACCGCGCGGGCTGATTTTCCCGGCGGGGACGCGCGCATGCTGTACCAGTCCATCCGCCGGCTTCTGTCCCTGCCTAATGAAACGCGGGTCTTTCTGTGCCATGACTACAAGGCGCCAGGACGCGATGAATACGCATGGGAAACCACGATCGGCGCGGAACGGCGCGACAATATCCACGTTCATGATGGCGTGGATGAGGACACGTTCGTCAGGATGCGCACCGCGCGCGACGCGACGCTGTCGCTGCCGAACCTGATCATGCCTTCGGTGCAGGTCAACATGCGTGCCGGCCACCTGCCCGAACCGGAAGACAATGGTGTAAGCTACATCAAAATTCCGGTCAGCAGTTCCTGATACCCCGGTTACCATAACATTCTTCCGGTTTTACCTTACTGAGTTACGGAGACCCTTCATGACAGATACCGACCCCGCCACACCGAACCTGTCCAGCCCGGCGCACGGGCTGACCTATGATGTCGTCGTGGTTGGCGGCGGAGCGGCCGGCCTGTCCACGGCCGCCAGCATCCTCAAGCGCCGGGGCGGCATCACGGTCGCGATCATCGAACCGTCGGGATCGCATTTCTATCAGCCGGGCTGGACGCTGGTGGGCGGTGGCGTATTCAAGCAGTCCCAGACGCGCCGTTCGGAAAAGCGGCTGATCCCGTCGGGCGCCGACTGGGTGCAGGCGGCGGCAACGGGATTCGAGCCCGAGTCGAACCTGGTTCACCTGTCAAACGGGTCCTCCATCCGGTACGAAGTGCTGGTCGTCGCCACCGGCCTGACGCTGGACTGGGACGGGATCGAGGGGCTGAGCGAGACGCTGGGCCGCAACGGCGTGACCTCCAACTACCGTTATGACCTTGCCCCTTACACATGGCAGATGGTGCAGACGCTGGGCCGGGGCAATGCCGTGTTCACCCAGCCGCCCATGCCCATCAAATGCGCGGGCGCGCCGCAGAAGGCGATGTACCTGGCCTGTGACGCATGGCGCAGGCGGGGGCTGGCCGACAATATCAACGTATCCTTCCACACCGCCACGCCGGGGCTGTTCGGGGTCAAGGAATTCGTGCCTGCGCTGATGGAATACATCAAGCGCTACCACATCGACCTGTGCCTGAAATCCAACCTGACGAAGGTGGATGGCAGGAACCGGGTCGCCACGTTCACCAACGTGGCCGAGGACGGCACCAAGACCACGACCGAGACGGAATTCGACATGCTTCATGTCGTCCCGCCCCAGCGCGCGCCGGACGTGATCCGCAACAGCCCGCTGGCGGGTGAAGGGGGCTGGGTTTCGGTTGACCCGGCGACGCTGCGGCACACGAAATATGAAAATGTCTTCGCGCTGGGTGACGTGGCCGGTACCTCCAACGCCAAGACCGCCGCCGCCGTGCGCGTGCAGGCCCCGGTGGTCGCGGTCAACGTTCTGGCCACGCTGGACCACAAGCCCGCGGTGGCCGATTACGACGGCTACGGCGCCTGCCCGCTGACGGTGGAACGCGGCAAGATCGTGCTGGCGGAATTCGGGTATGGCGGCAAGCTGGAGCCGACCCTGCCGACATGGCTGCTGGATGGCCGCAAGCCGACGCATCTGGCATGGATGCTGAAGGAATGGGTCATGCCGGCGCTGTACTGGGATGGCATGCTCAGGGGGCGTGAACTCATGGTCGCCCCGCACAGGATCGGCACGCCGCGCTGATCCGTCCGGCCGGATGACATGGAACATGGCCGCGTGGGGTGGACCTTCACGCGGCCATGCGTATGAATACGGCCATGGATACCAAGCCGCCTTCCCCGCACCATGTGGGGTCTTCGCGTCCGCTGCGCCTGGCCGATGACGTGGTCAGCCATGCCGTCTATGGCGGCCCGGGCAAATGTTACCGATATGAACTGACGCGCACATGGGACGCGGACCGCCCGGCCGTCATGTGGCTTATGATGAACCCGTCCGTCGCAACCGAAGACGGTGACGACCGCACGGTGGCCAAATGCCAGCGTTACGCCCGTGCATGGGGGTACGGCACGCTGCTGGTGGGCAATACGTTTGCCTATCGCTGCACGGACCAGAAACGCCTGACGGAAGTGCCCGACCCGATCGGCCCCGATAATGATCGCCACCTGCTGGCCATGGCACGCAGGGCCGACCTGGTGATCGCGGCATATGGCTCGCCCCAGATCAGGAGCCTGCTACCGCGCGGGCCGGAGGTGGTGCGGATGCTCCAGCAGCACGGCATTACGGTCAGCGCCATGCGCCTCAGCCGCCGTTCGGGCCGGCCTGAACATCCGCTCTACCTGCCATCCGACCTTCGCCCCGCGCCCCTGCCTGCCTACGGGCCTGCCTGACCGGGAAATATCCAGAAGTTTCTGGTGACGCTTTTTTCAAAAAGCTTTTCAGCCAAACAACGCCAGCTGTCGGGGCGCGGCCAGCACATCCCCTGCCCGCAGCCCCGATACGGTCACGCCCAGCAGCCGGATACCACGTGGCGGCGGAAAGCATGGCGCCAGCAGGCCCAGCGCCCTGTCGGCCAGGTCGGTCGCGTCACGCACGGGCTCCAGCGCCGTGCGCCCGCGCACGATCTGGCGGAAATCGTTGTATTTCACCTTTATGGTCACGGTAATGCCCGTCAGGCTGCGGGCCGCGCAGCGGTTCCATACGCGGGTGGACAGATCCATGATGACATCCTGTGCCGCGGTCCAGTCATGGATATCGACCTCGAATGTCCTTTCGGCGCCAATCGACCGGCGCGGGCGGTTGACCTCGACGGGACGTTCATCAATCCCGCGCGCGATGCCGTAATAAAAATCCGCCGCCTTGCCAAAATGCCGCAACAGCCGGGACAGGGGCTGCTGCCGCAGGTCCAGCCCGGTACGAATGCCCAGCGCATGCATCCGCGCGGCCGTGGCCGGACCAATGCCGTGGAACCGCTCCACCGGCAAGGTGGCGACGAAATCAGCCCCCATGCGTGGCGTTATGACAAACTGTCCGTCCGGCTTGCGGTAATCCGACGCCAGCTTGGCCAGGAATTTGTTGTAGGAAATGCCCGCTGATGCGGTCAGGCCCGTTTCCGCGCGGATCCGGGCACGGATGTCCTGGGCGATTGCCGTGGCGGATGGATAGGGCTGCAGGGGATGCGTGACATCCAGATAGGCTTCATCCAGCGAAAGCGGCTGGATCAGCGGGGTAAAACGCGAAAAGACGTCGTGAATCTGCGCGGAGACCGCGCGATAGACATCAAAACGCGGCGGCACGAACACCAGATCGGGACATTTGCGCAGCGCGGTCACGGACGGCATGGCCGAACGGACACCGAAACGACGGGCTTCGTAACTGGCGGCAGCAACCACGCCCCGGCGGCCCACGTCCCCTACCGCAAGCGGCCTGCCCCGCAGGGCCGGGTCGTCGCGCTGTTCAACCGAGGCAAAGAACGCATCCATATCCACATGGATGATGCGACGGTGCGCCGGTGACTGCGTCACGGCACACCACGTGCCGGATAACCCGGCATGCCGCGCGCGGCCACGTCCCGTCGGGACATGGCCGGCACGTCATGATGGCTGATCAGCCGTTGCACTTCTTCTTCTTGAGGAAGTACGCGATGACGCCGGCAATCGCACCAAGAACCAGGATGCCCTTGAGGCAGGGAGACTTGGAAGGGCACTTGGTTGTACATTCAGACATGGTTCATTCCTTGATAGACACATCCGTTCCAGACGGGAACGGGATCATTTCATACTAACGCATGGCGGAAACATGACCATACCGCATTTTACATGGATGCACCCGGTCAGCCCTGACATGCGAAGACAGGGCAGCGGCATTGCGTTGCCACATCTTTTGTTACATCCGGCACCGCGCGATGATGCAATGACCAAAGACCGGAGGATGACCCATGAAGAAACTTGCCCTACTGCCCGCAGCCGCCCTGATGATGGGAACCGCGCTGGGCGTCGCCCACGCCACTCCGTCCAGCAGCCGCGCCGTCAACCGCGACTTCGCCAAGCTGTCGGCTGATGGCAGTCGCGCGTTTGACGACATCGCCATGGCCCGCACGGCACTGGCCAATAACGACCCCGCGGGCGCTGCGAAACTGCTGACCGATGCCAATAACGCCCTGACCCGCGCCAAGAGCGACAACAAGGTCTTCATGAAGGCCGAAGCCCAGCTGACCCCGCCCAAGAAGGCCCCGGCCGGCGCGCCTGCCCCCTCCGCCTCGGCATCCACCCAGCCTGTGGCATGGCTGCCGGTTGATGGCGAATACATTGTGACCGAAGACCTGGAACCGACCTCCACCAAGGGCGCGGCCGTGGCGTCCGCCAATACCAGCCTGAACAAGGGCAAGCCCGCGCAGGCGGCGCAGAACCTGCAGGTGGCTGCGGTTGATGTTGACTTCGTGCTGGCCATCGCGCCGCTCGATACCAGCGCGGGCGACGTGTATCGCGCGTCCAACCTGCTGGCGGGCAAGGACACGAAGGGCGCCGACAGCGCACTGCAGGAAGCACAGAACAGCATCCGCTTCGTCTCCGAAGACATGGTGGACAGCCCCGCGGCACAGGGTAGCGGCAAGAAGTCCGCAACCCACTGATACGCGGTTCTTTCCGGTCGTTTTCATGCCGTGCATGCTGACGCACCCCGCCGCTTCCCGGTCAGGGAAGCGGCAGGATCCGCCTGACTGGCTGCCTGCCGCCTGCCGCGCGGTGATGGCCATGGGCGCCATCTGCGTCGCCCTGTCGGCCCGGCCCGCATGGGCAGGGGGCGAAATCGAGCTGTGCCTGGACCAGCACATGGCGAATGACAGCTTCGTGCAGAATACGCCCACGCATGGATCGATCCATGTGCCCGCGGGCACGGCGCTGAATTACGCCGGACATGCCTTCGGTCCCGCCGCCGACCCTCTGGATCGTGCACATGCCGCCCCGGACGGGGATGGGTGGCGCGACATTTCCCCGACGGAAGAAGCGCGCCGACGCCAGCTTCAGATGGAAGATATCGGGGGTGATGGCGATTACCACCGTCCGCAGGCCGCCCTTATGACCTCAACAGCCGTCACCCTGTCACAGGCCCATCCCTGCGCGCGGACCGGTGCCGTGGCGCTTCTGTCCGATGACTGGACATGGACGATGGATACAATTCCCGCCCGCCCCGACATGTATTTTCAGGTCTATGGCACGGTCACCAATGACCAGCTTGATCCCACCTTCAACAATGATGCCGATCCGTTCCAGCGGATAGCGGCCCGTGGCGGCCTGAACGCCATCGTGACCCAGACGATCGACCAGTCCCTGACCCTTCGGTCCGGGGATTAGGCATAACGCAAATTAAATAATGCACGCCTTCATACTTCGGGCATTGCCAGCCGTTTCATGACGTATTGCCATATGCGCGACCTGCTCCGTTGCATTCAGTTACCGGAAGGTTACGTGACCGAACAGGATGGCGTCGCATAACATGCATGCTAAAGATTGTTTTAAACAGTCCTGACAACATGCCGGACCGGCCTGGCAGGCAGTGGGAAATTATGGAGAACGGGATGGCCCTTTACCAGTCCGCACAGTTTGTTGATACGTGGACCGATCCTGAATTCGACAAGATCCATCCCCCCCGTACCGTTGCGCCACATTCCGGCATTTACCGCTGTGTCGGCTGCGGGGTGGAAGTTGCCGTAAGCGAGGGGCACCTTCTTCCCCCCGCCCATGCCCATCCACACCGGCTTGGCACCCGGGAAGCCTGGCAGATGGTGGTCTATGCCGACCACCGCCCCAAGCCGACCTGACCTATGCCGGGAGGCTGCGTGTCACCACCAGCCACCTCCCCATGGGCCGCCCCAGCCGCCGCCCCAGCCCCACATGCCCCAGTTCCATGACGCATCCTGGTACATATCGGCAGTCATCTGCTGCTGATCCGCCAGGTTCTGCGCCTGCACATAGGACATATAGCGCCCATAGGCGGCCTGGTTTCCGACATACAGGCAGTTGCAGACCTTCGGATCGGAATAGACATACAGCATATGGTCCCCGAACGATTTCTGAAGAAACCGGTTGGGAGGCAGTTTCTGAAGCATGACCTGACGTTCGGGCGTATTGGCCGGACGGGCCACAAATCCGGCGGCGGCAAGGCTGTTTTCCTTATCCACGATCTGATCATGCACGCTTTCGCATGCCGTAAGGCTGGCTGATGCCGCAAGCAGCAGGGCGCCACCAGTATAGAGATGCCTCAGCGTTGTCCTGTATCCCATCGACGTTCTGCCTGTTTCCATCCTGTTAATCCCCGCATCCTGTCCCATGCGTGAAACGGAATAAAGATGTGACAGAAAAAACATATGCATTATTCCGACCGACTTTGATTTATCTCATGTCCGGGGCGGAAGACCAGTGCAATAACAGCAGGGCGATGGGGGCATCGCATATCGAATCATCACTTTAAAACTCTGGCGGGCCTTCCTTTTGTGGAAAGCCCGCCACTTTTTTGTTACTCTATTTTACCTGTATTCCGTGGTTTTTTTAAGGCAGGACGGACGTCCGCCACACAGCCACAGGTCAGAAAACCGCCGCATGCATCGTGGATTGCTGCGGCTGGGGCATGGCTGCCTGCCCCCCCTCATCGCGCAGGACGTAACCCTGCCCCCACACGGTGGAAATCAGCTGTCCCGCGCCAGCCGCCTGCAACTTCTTGCGCAATTTGCAGATGAACACATCAATGATCTTCATTTCCGGTTCATCCATGCCGCCATACAGGTGGTTCAGGAAGGCATCTTTCGTCAGGACCATGCCCTTGCGCAGCAGCAGAAGTTCCAGAATCATGTATTCCTTGCCGGTCAGGTGAACATTCTGGCCATGAACGGTCACTTCCCGGCTGTCCAGACTCAGTTCAAGCTCCCCCGCGCGCAGGGTTGGCTCGCTATATCCCTTTGACCGGCGAATGACCGCCTGCATCCGCGCTGTCAGTTCCATGGATTCATACGGACGGGTCACATAATCATCCGCACCGATGGAAAACGCCTTGACCTTGGCCGTGGCCGCACGTTCTTCCGACAGGACCATGACGGGGGTTGGCACCCGTGCCGCCCGACTGACGCGGATGACCTCATACCCGTCCACATCAGGCAGCCGCATATCCATGACGGCAAGGTCATAATTGTAGGCTTTCAGCATTCCCAGCGCATCATGTCCGGTATTGACATGATCGACTGTAAATCCAGCCTTTTCCATATGCCAGGTGGTCTCTTGGGCTTTCCGGGCAACCGGTTCAACAAGCAAAATCCGCATATCGACCATCCAGTAGATATTTTTACATTACATCTACCTATAGGTGCATTGCAATTTGCGGACAACCTAAAGTTGATAATATATTACCATTATGTTATAAACTTTTTAAATTAAAAGTCCGGAATTTTATTAATTAATCATTAATTAACCCACGCCGCCATGCCTGCCGCATGATCCAGCGGGCCAGCACCCGCACCGTAACAGGGGGCCGAGGCGATCGCCTTGCGCACATAGGCACGCGCCCGCACAACCGCGTCCCGCAGGGCCATACCCTGCCCCAGCCCGGTTGCAATCGCACTGGCCAGCGTGCAGCCGGTACCATGCGTATGGCGGGTATGGATGCGTCGGGTCACGAATTCCTCGGCCTTTCCGCCCCGTTCCAGCAGCACGTCCACCAGTTCGTCACCCTGCATATGCCCGCCCTTGAGCAATACGGCACGTGGCCCCATGGCCAGCAGGTCATGCGCGGCGGCAACCATGTCCGCCCGATTCCCGATCTCGCGGCCCAGCAGGGTCTCCGCTTCGGGCAGGTTGGGGGTCAGGATGGAAGCAAGCGGCAGCAGGCGCGCTTTCAGGGTGGACAGCGCACTGTCCTTCAGTAATGTCGCCCCACCTTTCGCCACCATGACCGGATCAAGGACATAGGGCACGTCGGCGGATGTCATCAGCACGCCGGCAATCGCCTCGATCACGTCAGGGCTGTCCAGCATGCCACTCTTGAACGCATCCACGCCCAGATCATCAATCACACAACGCATCTGCGCACTGACGAAAGCAGGCGGCACCGGCATGACGTCATGCACGCCCAGCGTGTTCTGTACGGTCAGTGCCGTCACGGCGGTCATGGCGAAGCCCCCCAGCATGGTGACGGTCTTGATATCCGCCTGGATACCTGCCCCGCCCCCGCTATCGCTACCTGCCATGACAAGAATACGTCCGCGCATAAAAATCAGCCCGCCATCTGGATCGCGTTGATAGCTTCGCACATATCCTCAACCACTTCTTTCACAAGCACTTCATCTTCTGCTTCCGCCATGACGCGCACCAAGGGTTCCGTGCCGCTTTCGCGCAGCAGCAGCCGCCCCCGTTCCCCCAACCGCTTTTCCGCGGCCTTGCGGGCTTCATGCACCTGCGGGTCATGCAGCGGGCTCTTGCCCGCGAAACGGACGTTCTGCAGAAGCTGGGGATAGGGTTTGAACATGCGGCAGACCTCGCTGGCGGGGCGACCGGCTTCCACTACTTCCGCCAGGACCTGCAGGGCCGCGACCAGCCCGTCGCCCGTGGTGGCGAAATCGGACAGGACCATGTGCCCGGACTGCTCACCACCGATATTGGCGCCAAGTTCGCGCATCTTTTCCACCACATAGCGGTCTCCCACCGCCGTGCGGACCAGTTCCAGCCCCTGTGTTTCCAGATATCGCTCCAGCCCCATGTTGGACATGACGGTGGCCACGATATACCGGCTGGACAGCCGTCCCTGCCGTGCCCATGACTTGGAAATCAGGGCAAGGATCTGGTCGCCATCGATCAGGCGTCCCTTTTCGTCGGAAATCAGCACCCGGTCGGCATCCCCATCAAGGGCGATGCCAATATCCGCCCGGTGCCGCTGCACCGCCGCACACAGGGCTTCGGGCCGGGTGGAGCCGCAGCCTTCATTGATGTTGATGCCATTGGGGTCGCAGCCAATGCGCACGACCTCCGCCCCCAGTTCCCACAATGCCGTGGGGGCAACACGATAGGCCGCGCCATTGGCGCAGTCGATCACGATACGCAGCCCGTCCAGCCGTAGCCCGCGCGGGAAGGAGGACTTGGCGTTTTCCACATACCGCCCCGCCGCGTCATTCAGGCGGGACGCCCGGCCGATCTGGTCCGGGGCAGCCAGCATGTGGGTCAGGTCGGCATTCATCGCCGCCTCGATTCCGGCTTCCGTCTCATCCGACAGCTTGAACCCGTCGGGACCAAACAGCTTGATGCCATTATCCCCGTACGGATTATGCGACGCCGAGATCATGACCCCCAGATCGGCACGCAGCGAACGGGTCAGCATGGCAATGGCCGGTGTCGGCATCGGCCCCACCAGCGTCACATCCATGCCTGCCGACAGAAAGCCCGACACCAGCGCGCATTCGATCATGTAACCCGACAGCCGCGTGTCCTTGCCCAGCAGCACGCTATGGCGGTGGGTCCCCTGAATGAAGCGCAGGCCAGCCGCCTGCCCCAGCTTCTGCGCCACTTCGACCGTCATGGGAAAGCGGTTGGCAGTCCCCCGGATTCCATCAGTGCCGAACAGCTTTCTTGTTTTTACCATTACTGGGGGTCTCCGGATGCATTCAGGTCGTACTCCGACCTACCTTACCTGTCAGTGACGATCCAGTCCCTGACTGACACGCACGGCCTGCATCATGGCCGGAACATTGTGAACGCGCAGCACCGTATCAGCAAAAACCAGCCCCGGCAGGCTGGCGGCAATGGTGGCCGGGTCCCGGCGGCCCGCATCCGGCTGCGCACAGATTTCGCCCAGCATGCGCTTGCGTGATACGCCCAGCGCCATCCGACAGCCCAGATTGGCCAGCAGCGGCAGGCGCGCCAGAAGATCGAGGTTCCCCTCCACCGTCTTGGCAAAGCCGATACCGGGATCAACCAGTATGCGCGTCCTGTCGATACCGGCTGCCACCGCCTCCTCCACCCGCTGCGACAGTTCGCGCACCACATCCACCGCAACATCACCATAGGCCGTATGGTTGCGCATGGTGGCGGGCGTCCCGCGCATGTGCATGAGCATGACCGGGCAGCCATGCCGCGCCACCACCTTCCGTGCCGCCGGATCATATGTCAGGGCCGAGACATCATTGATGATGTTCGCACCTGCTTCCAGCGCCCGGTCCATGACCATTGCCTGCCGCGTATCAATGGACAGGTACAGGTCATCAAATGCGCGGCTTTCCCGCACCGCACGGATAACCGGCCCGATACGACGCCATTCTTCTTCCGCCGATACCGGCGGGGCGCCGGGACGGGTGCTTTCGCCACCGATATCAACGATCCTACATCCGGCTGCATGCATTGCACGTATGGCCTCCAGCGCGGGGGCTGCATGGTAATGCCGCCCTCCATCGCTGAAACTGTCGGGCGTGACATTGATGATTCCCATCACCTGCGGGCCGGTCGGCACGCCGGCATCAGGAAACGGCGCGCTGATGCGGTCCGCAACCTGCGCCCATTGCGCGGGAATGGCGCAGGCAGGCAGGATACGTCCGTCCTCCTCCCCTCCCCATAACCGCGCCAGCGCATAGGCTGACGGCCCGCCCGCCAGCCAGCGGGCCAGACCGGCGGTTACAGCCTGCCGGGCGGCAGGCCCATGCAGCAGGGCAAGGGGTTCAATCAGCCAGTTGTGCGTCATCATCCATCAATGCGGGTATCTTGAGGACAGCCCACGAAACCACCCTGCCAGTTCCACGGGTGTTCATGGTGAAGCTTTTCCAGAATGTTTCAGGCAACGCCGCCTTTTTGAAAAAGGCGGCGCCCAAAAACTTTCATGTGTTCCTTATCAAGGAATTATTTAAAAACAATCCCTTATGGTTCAGATACAAACATGGCGGGATAGCCATGGGCCATCCCGCCATATTCCTGCGTCCGGATCAGATATCCTAGCCTGCCGGTGCGGTACCAACGCCGCCGCCACTTTCCGGTGCGGGCAGCGGGGCAACCGGCGCGGACGGCGCCGAAGGCGGCACGGACGGACGCCGGTTTTCCGGCATCGGGTCGTCAACCACCACGCGCTCGATCTTCTCGCCCCGCAGCACCTGCCGGATTTCCTCACCCGTCAGGGTTTCATATTCCAGCAAGGCCGCGCCCAGACGGTGCAACTGATCAATATGTTCCAACAGCATGCTGCGGGCACGATCATAGGCGGCATCGATCAGCTTGCGGACCTCGTTATCGATCTCGCGCGCGGTTTCCTCGGACACGTTCTTGTTCTGCGTGACACTGTGGCCAAGGAAGACTTCCTGCCCGTTACCGCCATACGCCACCATGCCGAGCTTTTCGCTCATACCCCATTCAGTCACCATGCGGCGGGCCACGTCGGTCGCCATCTTGATGTCACCCGACGCCCCGGTGGATACGTTATCCGGGCCAAAAATGATTTCCTCCGCCGCGCGTCCGCCCATGGCCAGCGTCAGCTTGCCGATGCACCATGACCGGCTTTCGGAATAACGGTCCTTTTCCGGCAGGCTCATCACCATACCCAGCGCACGGCCACGCGGGATGATCGTCGCCTTGTGCACCGGGTCGGAACCCGGCGTAAGAATACCGACAAGGGCATGGCCACCTTCATGGTAGGCGGTCATCTTCTTTTCGTCCTCGGTCATGACAAGGGAGCGACGCTCGGCCCCCATCATCACCTTGTCCTTGGCATTCTCGAATTCCAGCATGGCGACGGTACGCTTGCCAAGGCGGGCAGCCATCAGCGCCGCTTCATTGACAAGGTTGGCCAGATCTGCACCCGAAAAACCGGGCGTGCCACGGGCGATGACCTTGGGGTCCACATCGGACGCCAGCGGCACCTTGCGCATATGAACGCGCAGGATCTTTTCACGGCCCGCCACATCGGGGTTGGGCACCACGACCTGACGGTCGAAGCGACCGGGACGCAGCAGGGCAGGGTCAAGCACGTCGGGACGGTTGGTCGCGGCAATCAGGATTACGCCTTCATTGCTGTCAAACCCGTCCATTTCGACCAGCATCTGGTTCAGGGTCTGTTCACGCTCGTCATTCCCACCACCAAGGCCCGCGCCACGATGGCGACCGACCGCGTCGATTTCGTCAATGAAGATGATGCAGGGTGCGGCCTTCTTGCCCTGCTCGAACATGTCACGGACACGCGACGCACCCACACCCACGAACATTTCCACGAAGTCGGAACCGGAAATGGTGAAGAACGGCACGTTCGCCTCACCCGCGATGGCACGCGCCAGCAGCGTCTTACCCGTGCCGGGGGGGCCAACCAGCAGCACGCCCTTGGGGATCTTGCCGCCCAGACGGGTGAACTTCTGCGGGTCGCGCAGGAAGTCCACGATTTCCTGCAGCTCACCCTTGGCTTCATCAATGCCCGCCACGTCATCAAATGTCACGCGGCCCTGCTTTTCGGTCAGCATTCGTGCACGCGACTTGCCAAAGCCCATCGC
>Ga0157365_10000423_pt1 | contig 18589 bp, 14 predicted proteins | sample AttsexASBM3_FD_111478 | JGI IMG/M metagenome (GOLD analysis project Ga0157365, IMG submission 111478) | Fungus gardens microbial communities from leaf cutter ant in Ribeirão Preto, State of São Paulo, Brazil - Atta sexdens ASBM3 | ecosystem: Host-associated > Fungi > Mycelium > Unclassified ... | reverse complement strand
TGTCGATACGGGCGAGGAGCGGTGTGGCCTGCGCGATGCCGGACTGTTCCATCAGTTCCAGATGAAGCCGGATGCCCGCGAGCGGCGTGCGTAGCTCATGCGCGGCATCGGCGGTAAATAAGCGCTCCTGCTGGATGGTGTGGTCGAGGCGTGAAAAGAGCTGATTAAGCGACAGCGTGACCGCGCTTATCTCTTCCATTGCCGAATCAACCGGAACCGGGGAGAGGTTGTCGGCCGAACGGTTAGCAAGCGTGTGGCTGAGCTGGCTGAGGGGGCGTGTGATCCACGTGACCGCCCAGAAAGAGAAGAAGAGAGTAAAACCGACCATCACCAGAGAAGGCACCAGCAAAGAGGCAATCGCCTCGCGGATTTCCTTTTCGACATGCAGAGTGCGGGATTTCGCCGACAGCGTTTCATTTACCAGAAAGCTTATCTGCTCGCGGCTTTCATGCCAGAGCCAGACAACGCTTACCAGCTGGCAGAAGAGAAGAATGAGCGCCAGCATCAGCATCAGCCGACGGCGCATGCTGTTCATGACAGGCGCTCCAGCCGGTAGCCCACGCCGCGGACGGTGCGGATGCGGGTTTTGCCGAGCTTACGACGAAGGTTATGAATATGCACTTCAAGCGTGTTAGAGCTGGGATCGTCCTGCCAGCTGTAGATATCCTGCTGTAAGGTTTCGCGATGCACCGTCTGGTCGATACGCATCATCAAACGTGTTAACAGCGCGAACTCTTTTGGCGTCACTTCCACGGGCTGGCCCTGCAGCAACACCTGCTGGGTTTGCAGGTTAAGCGTGATGTCGTCGTGCTGGAGGAGATTGTCACTGTGGCCCTGATAGCGGCGGATCAGCGCGCGGACGCGAGCGTGAAGCTCGGCAACGGCAAAGGGCTTGACCAGATAGTCGTCGGCACCCGCATCAAGGCCGCTCACGCGGTCTTCAAGCGCATCGCGCGCGGTGAGGATAAGCACCGGCGTGCTGACGCCGCTGCGGCGCCACTGGCTTAACAGCGTCGCGCCGTCTTTATCGGGCAGGCCTAAATCGAGGATAACCAGACTGTATTCGCCGCTCTGGAGCAGGGCGTCGCCCTGCGCTGCGCTGCCGGCGCAGTCCAGCGCATAGCCTTCGTTGCCGAGCGCTATCGCCAGTCCTTCCTGTAACAGCAGATCATCTTCGACTATCAGTAGCTTCATCGTTAATTATTCTGGTAAAGGTCGCGGTAAAGCCGGCTTTCAAAGCGTACCAGTGGAATACGGCGGTTGCGCTGGTCGGCGGGCTCTACGGCGTAGCCGGAAAGATACTGAACAAACGCCATGCGTTGTCCGCTGGACGTGGTTATAAAGCCCGCCAGATTATATACCCCCTGCAACGAGCCGGTTTTGGCTGACACTTTGCCGTCAACGCCGGCCTCATGCAGGCCAGCGCGATAGAGCAACGAGCCGTCGTGCCCCGCCAGCGGCAGCATGGAGATAAAATTAAGCTGGCTGTCGTTGCGGGCGATGTACTGCAACACCTGCATCATGGTCGCGGGCGCTATCAGATTATGGCGCGAGAGGCCGGAACCATCCACCACGATAGTATTGCCTAAATCGACCCCGGCTTTCTGGCGCAGGATCTGGCGAACCGCATCGGCACCCGCGCGCCATGTGCCGGGCACGCCGTAAAAGTTACGACCAATGGTGCGAAACACCGTGTCGGCAATCATGTTGTCCGATTTTTTAAGCATCACGCGCAGGAGATCGTGCAGCGGCGGCGACTGGCGGCTGGCGATGACCGTGCCTGGCTCGTTGGGTTGCGTCTGGCGCAGCAGCGTGCCGCTGTAGGTGATGCCCGCTTGTTTAAGCTCCGCTTTGAGTATGGCGCCGGCATAACCCGCGCCGTCCTGGATTGCGAAAGCCAGCGGTAAAGGGTCGGCGCGCTGCGTCATACAGCCCGTCAGCGTATAGCGGTTGAGATCGCCCGTCACGACGTCAAGCTCGCAATACTGAGCCTCCGAAGAGCCGCGCGGCAGGGTTTTCACCTGGCTGTAGACGTTAACAGGGTAATAAGAGGCGATGCGTACAAAAGCTGGTTCGCCCGCCTGTTGCGCGCTATAGAGCGATACGGAAAAACAGTTGCGGTCAACGATAGCCGCGGAGGGCGGCGCGCTGAAGCACTGGGTCATGTCGTTCCACGGCCAGCCCGGCGCTTTGTCGTGGCTGGCGAAGGCGGAAGTGTCGATCAGCACGTTTCCTTTTATTTGCTGAACGCCCGCTTTTTTTAACGTCGCCACCATGTTGTGCATATCCTGGCGCTTGAAGGTAGGATCGCCCGTGAAGCGCGCGGTAAGATCGCCGTCAAGCACGCCGTCCCGCACTGCGCCGCGGCTTTCAAGCGTCGTGGTGAAGCGGTAATCGGGGCCGAGCTGCAATAGCGCGGCCAGTGCCGTGATCACTTTCTGCGTACTGGCGGGCAACGCCATCTGCTGGCTGTGAAAATCAATCTCAGGGGAGCTGGCTCCGACTTTTTGCACCATCAGGGCGAGATTCGCGCCGGCGGGTAACTGATTGATATACTCTTCGACATTGGCGGCACTGGCATTCAGGGCTACACTGGTGGTCAATCCGACAGCAAATCTGGAAAATCGCATAATCTCGCGGTAACAGCTGGAAACGTGCCGTCATACTAAGGCGCATCACCCTGCAAAGTAAACGATGACCCTTCGGGAACTTCAGGGTAAAATACGTATCAAATTGCAAAATCGTTCCTGACCTGGGGCTTCGTCTCCGGGTCAGTTTTCTTTTGTTTGCCGTCCGGGACTGAAAGGTCCTCCGGGCTGGCGTGCAGCCGGAGCGGGCTGTGAACCGTTCTTAACAGGACAGTGAGAGGTATAACAAATGCAACCTATTCCGATGACCTTACGTGGCGCTGAGAAATTACGCGAAGAGCTGGATTTTCTGAAATCCGTGCGTCGCCCGCAAATCATCGCCGCTATCGCCGAAGCCCGCGAGCACGGCGATCTGAAAGAGAACGCGGAGTACCATGCCGCTCGTGAGCAGCAGGGGTTCTGCGAAGGGCGTATTAAGGATATCGAAGCTAAACTTTCGAATGCCCAGGTGATTGATATCACCAAAATGCCGAATAATGGCCGCGTGATTTTTGGCTCCACCGTGACGGTGTTGAATCTGGATACCGACGAAGAGCTGACGTACCGCATCGTTGGCGACGACGAAGCGGATTTCAAACAGAATCTTATTTCTGTGAACTCGCCTATCGCGCGCGGTCTGGTGGGCAAAGAGCTGGACGACGTGGTGACGATTAACACCCCGGGCGGCCAGGTCGAATTTGAAATCATCAAAGTCGATTATCTTTAACGCCTGCCGCTGAACGGCTATTTTTGCGGTATGAGGCGCGTCTGCCAGGCGGATTCGCTGAACAGCGCATTCGCCCTCAACCCGCATGACACCCGTGCCGTTCAGTTTGTAAAGAAAGGAAAAAGGCCGCAAAGCGGCCTTTTATCAACAAACGGAGCGTGGCATTTTGCACCCTTGCCTGTAGCTTACGACTTCTGCGATCGCTCGCAGAACCCACAGCTTAGCGAGGCAGCGAAATTTTACGTTCCTTTGACGGGCGGTAGAGCACCAGCGTTTTCCCGATGACCTGTACGTTACAGGCGCCGGTTTCACGCACGATGGCATCCACAATCAGGGTCTTAGTTTCGCGTTCTTCAGTGGCGATCTTCACCTTGATTAACTCATGGTGCTCAAGCGCTTGCTCAATCTCGGCCAGTACCCCTTCGGTCAAACCATTGTTGCCAAGCATAACCACCGGCTTGAGCGGATGGGCGAGACCTTTCAGGTGCTGTTTTTGTTTAGTACTCAGATTCATCGTATTTTTTGCTTACGTTGGGATTGAAAACGGGTCATTCTACCGCCATCTCCCAATTATCGCCAAATGGCAATACGTGGGTTTTTGAGCCTGCGGCTCACGATGAACCCGGATGGAATGTGAAATGACAGGTAAAAAGCGTTCTGCCAGCTCCAGTCGCTGGCTACAGGAACACTTTAGCGATAAATATGTTCAACAGGCACAGAAAAAAGGGTTACGTTCCCGTGCCTGGTTTAAACTTGATGAAATACAGCAAAGTGACAAGATTTTTAAACCGGGAATGACGGTCGTCGATCTTGGCGCGGCACCCGGCGGTTGGTCACAGTATGTGGTCACGCAAATCGGAGGAGCAGGCCGTATTATCGCTTGCGATCTTTTACCAATGGATCCTATCGTTGGTGTGGACTTCCTTCAGGGCGACTTTCGTGATGAATTAGTCATGAAAGCGTTACTGGAACGCGTGGGCGACAGTAAAGTACAGGTTGTCATGTCAGATATGGCACCGAACATGAGCGGGACTCCGGCTGTGGATATTCCCCGCGCCATGTATCTGGTGGAACTGGCGCTCGAGATGTGTCGAGACGTGCTGGCACCGGGCGGTAGTTTTGTAGTGAAGGTGTTTCAGGGCGAAGGTTTCGATGAGTACCTGCGGGAAATTCGCTCCCTGTTTACGAAAGTGAAAGTTCGTAAACCGGACTCTTCTCGTGCCCGTTCACGTGAAGTGTACATTGTAGCGACCGGGCGCAAACTATAGTACCCTGACGCTGTTTGTTAACACAGTTGTAATATGAGGTTAATCCCTTGAGTGACATGGCGAAAAACCTAATACTCTGGCTGGTCATCGCAGTTGTGCTGATGTCAGTATTCCAGAGCTTTGGGCCCAGCGAGTCGAGTGGCCGTAGGGTGGATTACTCTACCTTCCTGCAAGAAGTTAACCAGGACCAGGTTCGCGAAGCGCGTATCAACGGACGTGAAATCAACGTTACCAAGAAAGATAGTAACCGATACACGACTTACATTCCCGTAAACGATCCCAAACTCCTTGATAACCTGCTGACCAAAAATGTAAAAGTGGTCGGTGAACCGCCTGAAGAGCAGAGCCTGCTGGCCACTATCTTCATCTCCTGGTTCCCGATGCTGCTGTTAATTGGGGTCTGGATATTCTTCATGCGCCAGATGCAGGGCGGCGGTGGCAAAGGCGCCATGTCGTTCGGTAAAAGCAAGGCGCGCATGCTGACGGAAGATCAGATTAAAACCACTTTTGCTGACGTCGCCGGTTGCGACGAAGCGAAAGAGGAAGTCGGCGAGCTGGTGGAATACCTGCGCGAACCGAGCCGTTTCCAGAAGCTGGGCGGTAAAATTCCGAAGGGCGTCCTGATGGTCGGCCCGCCGGGGACCGGTAAAACCCTGCTGGCGAAAGCCATCGCGGGCGAGGCGAAAGTGCCGTTCTTTACCATTTCTGGTTCTGACTTCGTTGAAATGTTCGTGGGTGTGGGCGCGTCCCGTGTTCGCGACATGTTCGAACAGGCTAAAAAAGCGGCGCCGTGCATCATCTTCATCGATGAGATCGATGCTGTGGGTCGTCAGCGTGGCGCGGGTCTTGGCGGTGGTCACGATGAACGTGAACAGACGCTGAACCAGATGCTGGTTGAGATGGATGGTTTCGAAGGTAACGAAGGCATTATCGTTATCGCCGCGACTAACCGTCCTGACGTGCTTGACCCGGCGCTGCTGCGTCCCGGTCGTTTCGACCGCCAGGTTGTGGTTGGCCTGCCGGATGTGCGTGGCCGTGAGCAGATCCTGAAAGTGCATATGCGTCGCGTACCGCTGGCGCCGGATATCGACGCGGCTATCATCGCGCGCGGTACGCCGGGCTTCTCCGGTGCTGACCTTGCTAACCTCGTCAACGAAGCTGCGCTCTTTGCCGCTCGCGGCAACAAACGCGTCGTTTCGATGGTGGAGTTTGAAAAAGCGAAAGACAAAATCATGATGGGCGCGGAACGCCGCTCCATGGTGATGACCGAAGCGCAGAAAGAGTCGACCGCGTACCACGAAGCGGGCCATGCGATTATCGGCCGTCTGGTGCCTGAGCACGATCCGGTACATAAAGTGACGATTATCCCGCGCGGTCGCGCGCTGGGCGTGACGTTCTTCCTGCCTGAAGGCGACGCTATCAGCGCCAGCCGTCAGAAGCTGGAAAGCCAGATTTCGACGCTGTACGGCGGCCGTCTGGCGGAAGAGATCATCTACGGGCCGGAGCATGTCTCCACCGGTGCATCTAACGACATTAAAGTCGCGACTAACCTGGCTCGTAACATGGTGACCCAGTGGGGCTTCTCCGACAAACTCGGTCCGCTGCTGTATGCGGAAGAAGAGGGCGAAGTGTTCCTGGGCCGTAGCGTGGCGAAAGCCAAGCATATGTCAGATGAAACGGCGCGTATTATCGATCAGGAAGTCAAAGCTCTGATTGAACGTAACTATAATCGTGCTCGCCAGATCCTCAACGATAACATGGACATCCTGCATGCCATGAAAGACGCGCTGATGAAGTATGAAACCATCGACGCGCCGCAAATCGACGATCTGATGGCTCGCCGTGATGTTCGCCCGCCAGCAGGCTGGGAAGATCCAGGTGCCAACAATAACTCTGACAGCAATGGTACACCGCGTGCGCCGCGTCCGGTTGATGAACCGCGTACGCCGAACCCGGGCAACACCATGTCTGAGCAGTTTGGCGATAAATAATTGCCTGCTGTAGTATCAATGCACTAATTAAAACCCCGGCCTGTCCGGGGTTTTCTGTTTTCGTTCATTCAAGTTCATAAGGGAATGGCAATGAAACTCTTCGCTCAGGGCTCAACGCTCGAACTTTCTCACCCGCATGTGATGGGGATACTGAATGTCACGCCGGATTCTTTCTCCGATGGCGGCCAGCACAACACGCTGGTCGAGGCGGTGAAACACGCCAATGCGATGATTAACGCCGGGGCGACCATCATTGACGTGGGCGGCGAATCGACACGCCCTGGCGCGGCGGAAGTGAGCGTGGAGGAAGAGCTCTCCCGCGTGGTGCCGGTTGTGGAAGCGCTGGCGCAGCGGTTTGAAGTCTGGGTATCGGTAGATACCTCCAAACCGGAAGTGATCCGCGAGTCGGCGCGGGCAGGCGCTCATATCATAAATGATATCCGCTCGCTGACGGAGCCCGGCGCGCTGGAAGCGGCGGCGCAGACGAGTCTGCCTGTGTGCCTGATGCATATGCAGGGGCAGCCGAAAACGATGCAGCAGGCACCGCATTATAACGATGTGTTTGCCGACGTCGCGCAGTTTTTCGAGGAACATATCGCCCGTTGTGAAGCGGCAGGCATTACAAAAGAAAAAATCATACTCGACCCGGGATTCGGTTTCGGTAAAAATCTGGCCCACAATTACCAGCTTCTCGCCCGGCTTTCAGTGTTTCACCGCTTCGGAATGCCTTTGCTGGTGGGAATGTCGCGTAAGTCGATGATTGGACAACTCCTTAACGTCGGGCCCGACCAGCGCCTGCCCGGCAGCCTCGCCTGTGCGGTGATGGCCGCCATGCAAGGTGCGCAGATCGTTCGGGTCCATGATGTGAAAGAAACCGTCGAAGCGATGCGCGTGGTGGAAGCAACTCTTTCAGCGAAGGATAAAAAATACTATGAGTAACCGTAAATATTTCGGGACGGACGGCATTCGCGGCCGCGTAGGCGATGCGCCGATCACCCCTGATTTCGTTCTGAAGCTGGGCTGGGCGGCGGGCAAAGTGCTGGCGCGTCATGGCTCCCGTAAAGTCATTATCGGCAAGGACACCCGTATTTCTGGTTACATGCTGGAATCCGCATTAGAAGCGGGGCTGGCCGCGGCCGGGCTTTCGGCGCTCTTTACCGGGCCGATGCCGACGCCTGCCGTCGCGTATCTGACGCGTACTTTCCGTGCGGAAGCGGGCATTGTTATCTCTGCGTCCCATAACCCGTTTTACGATAACGGCATCAAATTCTTCTCCATTGACGGCACCAAACTGCCGGACGAAGTGGAAGAGGCTATCGAAGCGGAGCTTGAAAAAGAGATCAGCTGCGTGGATTCCGCTGAGCTTGGCAAAGCGAGCCGTATCGTTGACGCCGCCGGACGCTATATCGAATTTTGTAAAGGCACGTTCCCTAACGAGCTTAGCCTGAACGGCCTGAAAATTGTGGTGGACTGCGCGAATGGCGCGACATACCACATCGCGCCTAATGTGCTGCGCGAGCTGGGCGCACGGGTTATCACCATCGGCAGCGAGCCTGACGGGCTTAACATTAACGAAAAATGTGGAGCGACCGATGTGCGCCTGTTGCAGGAGCGCGTGGTGGCTGAGAAAGCCGATTTGGGCATTGCATTCGACGGTGATGGCGATCGTGTCATTATGGTTGACCATGAAGGCAACAAAGTCGATGGCGATCAGATCCTCTATATCATTGCGCGCGAAGGGCTGCGTCAGGGCCAGCTGCGCGGTGGCGCAGTGGGTACGCTGATGAGTAACATGGGCCTTGAAGTCGCGCTGAAACAGCTCGGCATCCCCTTTGCGCGTGCGAAAGTAGGCGACCGCTACGTGCTCGAAAAGATGCAGGAAAAAGGCTGGCGCATTGGCGCTGAAAACTCCGGCCACGTCATTCTGCTCGATAAAACCACGACCGGCGATGGCATTGTGGCGGCATTGCAGGTGTTAACGGCGATTGCGCGTAACCATATGAGCCTGCACGATCTCTGCAGCGGCATGAAGCTGTTCCCGCAGATCCTGGTCAACGTGCGCTTTACGCCGGGCAGCGGCGATCCGCTCGAGCATGAAACGGTAAAAGCCGTAACTGAGAGCGTTGAGCAAGCGCTGGGCAAACGCGGACGTGTGCTGCTGCGTAAATCCGGCACCGAGCCTCTGATCCGCGTGATGGTTGAAGGCGAAGACGAAGCGCAGGTGACGGAATTTGCACATCGTATCGCGGATGCGGTGAAAGCGGTTTAATCCCTCAGGCGCTCAAAAAGGCGGCGAAAGTCGCTTTTAAAATCGCCATTTTAGCGTGTTTTGCCGTTTTTTTCCGCAGTCAGCATTCGGCGTTAAAATTGCACTTGCGCGCCCAGAACACTTTCGTTAGTATTCACACCCGCTTCAGTAGGGAATGACAAATACCCTGCTTTATTGGTTTGAAGCAATTGGCTGCGGTAACCCCGCAAGGAACAGGTTGATTATGTACGAAGCTCTTTTGGTAGTTTTCCTTATTGTAGCGCTGGGCCTCGTGGGTCTTATCATGCTGCAGCAAGGTAAAGGCGCTGATATGGGAGCCTCCTTTGGCGCAGGCGCTTCTGCTACGCTGTTCGGTTCAAGTGGTTCTGGTAACTTCATGACCCGTATGACAGCTGTGCTGGCAACCCTGTTCTTCATTATCAGCCTGGTGCTGGGTAACATTAACAGCAACAAAACCAATAAAGGAAGTGAGTGGGAAAACCTGACTGCACCAGCAAAAACTGAGCAGACTCAGCCCGCAGCGCCGGCTAAGCCGACCAGCGATATCCCGCGTTAATTTGTCAGCTTCGCGCAGTAAACAGAAACTGCGCACTATAGTGCCGAGGTGGTGGAATTGGTAGACACGCTACCTTGAGGTGGTAGTGCCCGATTGGGCTTACGGGTTCAAGTCCCGTCCTCGGTACCAAATCCCAGCAGAACTTGCAATTTAAACGTTAAAGGCGTAGTATTTGCCACGTTTTCGGACGCGGGGTGGAGCAGCCTGGTAGCTCGTCGGGCTCATAACCCGAAGGTCGTCGGTTCAAATCCGGCCCCCGCAACCACTTTCCCTGAGAGTTGTTTTTCAAATATACTGTGAAGTGCAGCGAATGCCTTCCTGACCGTTTTTGAAAGAAAATTCCCTGGAAGGTGTTCCGGACCGCGCATTGCGGTTTACAGGGTTCAGTTATTAAAAGCCCCGATTTATCGGGGTTTTTTGTTATCTGGCTAAAGAATAACTGGGCTTTATGCCCTTTTTTTATGTCCTGGGGGTGGGCTTGTCCACATTAGAGCAAAAATTAACAGAGATGATTACGGCACCGGTGGAAGCGCTGGGCTACGAACTCGTCGGCATCGAATTCATTCGCGGTCGCACATCGACGCTGCGCATCTATATTGATAGTGAAGATGGCATCACTGTTGACGATTGTGCTGATGTCAGCCACCAGGTTAGCGCCGTTCTTGATGTCGAAGACCCGGTTACGGTGGCTTACAACCTGGAAGTCTCCTCGCCTGGCCTCGACCGTCCTCTCTTCACTGCCGAACACTATGCCCGTTACACTGGCGAAGAGGTGACGCTGGTACTGCGTATGGCGGTACAGAATCGTCGTAAGTGGCAGGGAATCATTAAAGCCGTTGATGGCGAAATGATTACCGTTGCAGTTGACGGCAAAGATGAAGTGTTCGCGCTGAGCAACATTCAGAAAGCGAACCTGGTACCCCAATTTTAACAGTCTGGATTGAGGCGAAGGCCCCTGATGAATAAAGAAATTTTGGCTGTTGTCGAAGCAGTTTCCAACGAAAAAGCGGTTCCGCGCGAGAAAATCTTTGAAGCGCTGGAAAGCGCGCTGGCTACGGCAACCAAGAAAAAATATGAACAAGAGATCGATGTTCGCGTGAGCATCGACCGTAAAAGCGGTGATTTCGATACGTTCCGCCGCTGGGTTATTGTTGAAGAAGTCACCCAGCCGACTCGCGAAATCACGCTGGAAGCGGCGCGTTACGAAGATCCGAGCCTGAACGTCGGCGAATACGTCGAAGATCAGATCGAGTCCGTCACGTTTGACCGCATCACGACGCAGACCGCCAAACAGGTCATCGTACAGAAAGTCCGTGAAGCTGAACGCGCGATGGTTGTTGACCAGTTCCGCGAGCATGAAGGTGAAATCATCACCGGCGTGGTGAAGAAAGTTAACCGCGAAAACATCACGCTGGACCTCGGCAGCAACGCCGAAGCCGTTATTCTGCGTGAAGACATGCTGCCGCGTGAAAACTTCCGTCCGGGCGACCGCATTCGCGGCGTACTGTACGCCGTTCGTCCTGAAGCGCGCGGCGCTCAGCTGTTCGTTACTCGCGCCAAGCCGGAGATGCTGATTGAGCTGTTCCGCATCGAAGTACCGGAAATCGGCGAAGAAGTGATTGAAATTAAAGCGGCTGCCCGCGATCCGGGTTCACGCGCTAAAATTGCGGTGAAAACCAACGACAAGCGCATCGACCCGGTCGGCGCCTGCGTAGGTATGCGCGGCGCGCGTGTTCAGGCGGTGTCGACCGAGCTTGGCGGCGAGCGTATTGATATCGTGCTGTGGGATGACAATCCGGCACAGTTCGTTATCAACGCCATGGCGCCGGCAGACGTCGCGTCTATCGTGGTGGATGAAGATAAACACACCATGGATATCGCCGTCGAGGCGGGCAATCTGGCGCAGGCCATCGGCCGTAACGGCCAGAACGTGCGTCTTGCTTCACAGCTGAGCGGCTGGGAACTCAACGTAATGACCGTTGAAGACCTCCAGGCCAAGCATCAGGCTGAAGCGCACGCCGCCATTGATACTTTTACGAAGTATCTCGACATTGATGAAGAGTTCGCCACGGTTCTGGTAGAAGAGGGCTTCTCCACGCTCGAAGAACTGGCCTACGTGCCGATGAAAGAGCTGCTGGAAATTGACGGCCTGGACGAGTCGACCGTGGAAGCATTACGCGAACGCGCTAAAAATGCGCTCACCACCCTGGCGCTGGCTCAGGAAGAGAGCCTCGGCGACAACAAGCCGGCTGACGATCTGCTTAACCTCGAAGGTATGGATCGTACGCTGGCTTACAAACTCGCTGCTCGCGGTGTGTGTACGCTTGATGACCTCGCCGATCAAGGCGTGGACGACCTCGCGGATATCGAAGGGTTGACTGATGAGAAAGCCGGTGAGCTTATCATGGCCGCTCGTAACATCCGCTGGTTTAGCGACGAAGCGTAATAAACTGTAGCAGGAAGGAACAGCATGACTGATGTAACCGTAAAAGCGCTGGCCGCAGAGATTCAGACCTCCGTGGACCGCCTGGTACAGCAATTCGCTGATGCAGGGATCCCGAAGTCCGCTGAAGACTCTGTGACGGCACAAGAGAAACAAGCCTTACTGGCGCACCTGAACCGCGAACATGGTTCAGGGCCGGATAAGTTGACTTTACAGCGCAAAACGCGCAGTACTTTAAATATTCAGGGTACCGGCGGGAAAAGTAAGTCGGTACAGATCGAAGTCCGCAAAAAACGCACCTTTGTAAAACGTGATCCGCAAGAGGCAGAGCGTCTCGCCGCGGAAGAACAGGCGAAGCGTGAGGCGGAAGAGCAGGCCCGTCGTGAAGCAGAGGAAGCTGCCAAGCGAGAGGCAGAGGAAAAAGCCAAGCGTGAAGCCGGCGATAAGGCGAAACGTGAAGCTGAAGAACAAGCTAAACGCGATGCCGCTGATAAAGCGAAACGTGAAGCTGCGGAAACGAGCAAAGTGAGCAATCAACAAACTGACGAAGTGAGCAAAGCTGCTCAGGCGGAAAAATCCCGCCGCGAAGCCGAAGCCCTTGAACTTAAGCGCAAGGCCGAAGAAGAAGCGCGTCGCAAGCTGGAAGAAAATGCCCGTCGCGTAGCGGAAGAAGCCCGTCGTATGGCTGAAGAGAACGCGACCAAATGGGAAAGCGGCAGCGAAGAAGAATCTGAAGACAGCAGCGACTACCACGTCACTACTTCTCAGCACGCGCGTCAGGCAGAAGATGACAGCGATCGCGAAGTAGAAGGCGGCCGTGGTCGCGCGCGTCCGGCGAAAGTCGCACGCCAGAAGAAGAGCAACAAGCATTCCGAATCCAAAGCGGATCGTGAAGAAGCCCGTGCAGCCGTTCGCGGCGGCAAAGGCGGCAAGCGCAAAGGCAGCTCCCTGCAGCAGGGCTTTAACAAGCCGGCTCAGGCAGTTAACCGCGATGTTGTTATCGGCGAAACCATCACCGTCGCTGAGCTGGCTAACAAGATGGCCGTAAAAGGCTCTCAGGTTATCAAAGCGATGATGAAGCTGGGCGCGATGGCAACCATCAACCAGGTCATCGATCAGGAAACCGCACAGCTGGTTGCTGAAGAGATGGGCCACAAAGTTATCCTGCGTCGTGAAAACGAGCTGGAAGAAGCGGTAATGAGCGACCGTGATATGGGCGCACAGGCTGAGCCGCGTGCACCGGTCGTGACCATCATGGGTCACGTTGACCACGGTAAAACCTCTCTGCTCGACTACATCCGTTCCACGAAAGTGGCTTCGGGCGAAGCGGGCGGCATTACCCAGCATATCGGTGCGTACCACGTACAGACCGATAACGGCATGATCACCTTCCTGGATACCCCGGGCCACGCCGCGTTTACCGCGATGCGTGCACGTGGTGCGCAGGCAACGGATATCGTGGTTCTGGTTGTGGCGGCGGACGACGGTGTGATGCCGCAGACCATCGAAGCCATCCAGCACGCCAAAGCGGCGAAAGTGCCGGTTGTCGTTGCGGTGAACAAAATCGATAAGCCGGACGCCGATCCGGATCGTGTGAAAAACGAGCTGTCTCAGCACGGCATCATCCCGGAAGAGTGGGGCGGCGAGAGCCAGTTCGTCCACGTTTCTGCGAAAGCGGGCACCGGTATCGATGAACTGCTGGACGCTATCCTGCTCCAGTCCGAAGTTCTGGAACTGCATGCCGTCCGTAAAGGCATGGCGACCGGCGTCGTTATCGAATCCTTCCTGGATAAAGGTCGTGGTCCGGTTGCTACCGTTCTGGTTCGCGAAGGTACGCTGAACAAAGGCGACATCGTGCTGTGTGGCTTTGAATATGGCCGTGTACGTGCGATGCGTAACGAACTGAACCAGGAAGTCCAGGAAGCGGGTCCGTCCATTCCTGTCGAGATTCTGGGTCTCTCCGGTGTACCTGCCGCGGGTGACGAAGTGACCGTTGTTCGTGACGAGAAGAAAGCGCGTGAAGTGGCTCTCTATCGTCAGGGCAAGTTCCGCGAAGTGAAACTGGCGCGTCAGCAGAAATCCAAACTCGAGAACATGTTCGCGAACATGACCGAGGGCGAAGTTCACGAAGTCAACATCGTGCTGAAAGCCGACGTACAGGGCTCCGTAGAAGCGATTTCCGACTCCCTGCTGAAACTCTCCACCGACGAAGTGAAGGTGAAGATTGTGGGCTCGGGCGTGGGTGGTATCACCGAAACCGACGCTACGCTGGCTGCGGCGTCCAACGCCATTCTGGTTGGCTTCAACGTTCGTGCCGACGCCTCTGCGCGCCGCGTTATCGAAGCGGAAAGCCTGGATCTGCGCTACTACTCCGTCATCTATAATCTGATCGACGAAGTGAAAGCGGCAATGAGCGGCATGCTGTCGCCTGAGCTGAAACAGCAGATTATCGGTCTTGCCGAAGTTCGTGACGTGTTCAAATCGCCGAAATTCGGTGCGATCGCGGGCTGTATGGTTACCGAAGGTACGATTAAACGTCACAACCCGATCCGCGTCCTGCGCGACAACGTGGTTATCTATGAAGGCGAGCTGGAATCCCTGCGCCGCTTCAAAGATGACGTTAACGAAGTCCGTAACGGCATGGAATGTGGTATCGGCGTGAAGAACTACAACGACGTTCGCGTTGGCGACATGATCGAAGTGTTCGAAATCATCGAGATCCAGCGCAGCATCGACTAATCCTTTAGCGCCCTGCGCAAGCGCGCAGGGCAGGATTCAGGCGCACATTTTGTAGGCCGGGTTAGCGAAGCGCCACCCGGTATGACTATTCAAAAGGGGCTAATAGCCCCTTTTTTGTCTGGAGAATTTATTATGGCGAAAGAATTTGGTCGCCCTCAGCGCGTCGCGCAGGAGATGCAAAAAGAGATTGCTATCATCCTGCAGCGCGAAATTAAAGATCCGCGCGTGGGTCTGATGACCACCGTATCGGGCGTGGAAGTTTCCCGCGATCTGGCGTATGCCAAAGTGTTCGTGACCTTCCTGAATGATAAAGACGAAGCGGCCGTTAAATCGGGCATCAAAGCGCTTCAGGACGCGTCAGGCTTCATCCGTTCTCTGCTCGGCAAAGCGATGCGCCTGCGCATCGTGCCGGAACTGACCTTCTTCTACGACAACTCGCTGGTTGAAGGGATGCGCATGTCCAACCTGGTCAGCAGCGTAGTGAAACACGACGAAGAGCGTCGCGTGAATCCGGACGACGACAAGGAGGAATAATGAGTCGTCCTCGTCGTCGCGGTCGCGACGTGCATGGCGTGTTGCTGCTGGATAAGCCGCAGGGGCTCTCCTCCAACGACGCGCTGCAAAAGGTAAAACGCCTCTATAACGCTAATCGTGCCGGCCATACGGGGGCGCTGGACCCGCTGGCGACCGGCATGCTGCCGATTTGCCTCGGCGAAGCGACCAAGTTTTCCCAGTATCTGCTCGATTCCGATAAGCGTTATCGGGTGATTGCGCGCCTCGGACAACGCACCGATACCTCTGATGCCGACGGCACCGTGGTGGAAGAGCGTCCGGTCGCGTTTAGCGAGCAGGCGCTGCAGGACGCGCTGGAGAGCTTTCGTGGCGATACGCTGCAGGTGCCGACCATGTTTTCGGCGCTGAAATACCAGGGCAAACCGCTGTACGAATATGCGCGTCAGGGTATCGAAGTGCCGCGTGAAGCGCGTCCGATTACCGTTTACGAACTGCTGTTTATTCGCCATGAAGGCAATGAGCTTGAGCTTGAAGTGCACTGCTCGAAGGGCACGTACATTCGCACCATCATTGATGACTTAGGTGAAAAGCTTGGCTGCGGCGCGCATGTGACTTACCTGCGCCGTCTGACGGTCAGTAAATATCCGGTGGAGCGTATGGTAACCCTCGAGCAGCTAAACGCGCTGCTTGAAGCGGCGCAGCAGCAGGAGATCGCGCCGTCTGAACTGCTCGACCCGTTGTTGATGCCGATGGACAGTCCTGCTTCGGACTATCCGGTCGTCAACCTTCCGCTGACCTCCTCTGTTTATTTTAAAAACGGCAACCCCGTGCGTACCAGCGATGCGCCTGCGCAGGGCCTGGTTCGCGTGACGGAAGGCGACGCGCAGAAGTTTCTCGGTATGGGTGAAATCGACAGTGAAGGCCGCGTAGCGCCCCGCCGTCTGGTGGTGGAGTATCCGGCGTAACCCTCGTCGCTACCTTGCGATAACAGGCCGCGACAGGTAGAATATTGCGGCTTAACACTACGCCCGTCATTTTTATGCAGGCGTAGCCCCGGGTGGCTGAATTAGAGATCGGCACCCTTATTTTTTATAAACTGGAGTTGAAAATGTCTCTAAGCGTTGAAGCTAAAGCTAAAATTGTTTCTGAGTTTGGTCGTGGTGAGAACGACAGCGGTTCTACCGAAGTTCAGGTTGCACTGCTGACTGCGCAGATCAACCACCTGCAGGGCCACTTCGCAGAGCACAAAAAAGATCACCACAGCCGTCGTGGTCTGCTGCGTATGGTTTCTCAGCGTCGTAAACTGCTCGACTACCTGAAACGTAAAGATGTTGCACGCTACACTGCGCTGATCGAGCGTCTGGGTCTGCGTCGCTAATCATTGCGAGTTTCAGAAAAGGGGGCCTTTACGGCCCCTTTTTTCGACCAGACGGCAGCAATTGCGAGTAAACTCATGTATTGTTGCTGGGTATGATCTTCGTTGCAGAGGTTCGCGCGGCTAATGAGAGGCTTTATCCGCATAAGCGGGTCAGGGTTGTCATTAGTCGCGAGGATGCAAAGAAGATCGGGTACTGTCAGCACGGCTTCAGGCGTGCTGTTCTTCATTTAGAAAGGGTATAATTTTGCTTAATCCGATCGTCCGCAAATTTCAGTATGGTCAACATACTGTCACTCTTGAAACCGGTATGATGGCGCGTCAGGCCACTGCTGCCGTTATGGTAAGCATGGATGACACCGCCGTATTCGTGACCGTGGTAGGCGCTAAAAAAGCGAAACCAGGTCAGGACTTTTTCCCGCTGACCATTAACTATCAGGAGCGTACTTACGCTGCTGGTCGTATCCCTGGCGGCTTCTTCCGTCGTGAAGGTCGTCCGAGCGAAGGCGAAACGCTGATCGCGCGTCTGATTGACCGCCCGCTGCGCCCGCTATTCCCGGAAGGCTTCGTTAACGAAGTTCAGGTTATCGCGACCGTCGTTTCCGTTAACCCGCAGGTTAACCCGGATATCGTGGCGATGATCGGCGCATCCGCTGCGCTGTCTCTGTCTGGTATTCCGTTCAACGGCCCGATTGGCTCCGCGCGCGTGGGTTACATCAACGATCAGTACGTCCTGAACCCGACTCAGGAAGAGCTGAAATCCAGCAAACTGGATCTGGTTGTTGCCGGTACCGAAAGCGCCGTGCTGATGGTGGAATCCGAAGCTGAACTGCTGAGCGAAGATCAGATGCTGGGCGCGGTGGTGTTCGGCCACGAGCAGCAGCAGATTGTGATTCAGAACATCAACGATCTCGTGAAAGAAGCGGGTAAACCGCGCTGGGACTGGCAGCCAGAAGCCGCTAACGAAACCCTGAACGCGCGCGTTAAAGCGCTGGCAGAGTCTCGCCTGAGCGACGCTTATCGCATCACTGACAAACAAGAACGTTACAGCCAGATCGACGCTATCAAAGCAGACGTCATCGCTGCGCTGCAGGCTGAACAGGCCGAAGGCGACGCGCTTGATGAAAACGAGCTGGGTGACATTCTGCACGCTATCGAGAAGAACGTCGTACGTTCTCGCGTTCTGGCAGGCGAACCGCGTATCGACGGTCGCGAAAAAGACATGATCCGTGGTCTGGACGTGCGCACTGGCGTACTGCCGCGTACTCACGGCTCCGCGCTGTTCACCCGTGGTGAAACTCAGGCGCTGGTGACCGCGACCCTCGGCACCGAGCGCGACGCGCAGAACATCGACGAGCTGATGGGCGAGCGTACTGACCGCTTCCTGTTCCACTACAACTTCCCTCCGTACTCTGTCGGCGAAACCGGCATGGTCGGCTCTCCGAAGCGTCGTGAAATCGGTCACGGTCGTCTGGCGAAACGTGGCGTACTGGCAGTGATGCCGGCAGCCGATCGCTTCCCGTACACCGTGCGTGTTGTGTCTGAAATCACCGAATCCAACGGTTCTTCTTCCATGGCTTCCGTGTGTGGCGCTTCTCTGGCGCTGATGGACGCAGGCGTGCCGATCAAAGCCGCTGTCGCTGGTATCGCGATGGGTCTGGTGAAAGAAGGCGAAAACTTTGTCGTTCTGTCCGACATTCTGGGTGACGAAGACCACCTGGGCGATATGGACTTCAAAGTGGCGGGTTCCCGCGACGGTATCTCTGCGCTGCAGATGGATATTAAAATTGAAGGTATCACCAAAGAGATCATGCAGGTTGCGCTGAACCAGGCGAAAGGCGCACGTCTGCATATCCTGAGCGTGATGGAACAGGCGATTAACGCGCCACGTGGCGACATTTCTCAGTTCGCACCACGTATCCACACCATCAAGATCAGCCCGGACAAGATCAAAGACGTTATCGGTAAAGGCGGTTCTGTTATCCGTGCCCTGACCGAAGAAACCGGCACCACCATCGAAATCGAAGATGACGGTACCGTGAAGATCGCAGCGACCGACGGTGACAAAGCGCAGCACGCTA
>Ga0157365_10000421_pt1 | contig 18635 bp, 17 predicted proteins | sample AttsexASBM3_FD_111478 | JGI IMG/M metagenome (GOLD analysis project Ga0157365, IMG submission 111478) | Fungus gardens microbial communities from leaf cutter ant in Ribeirão Preto, State of São Paulo, Brazil - Atta sexdens ASBM3 | ecosystem: Host-associated > Fungi > Mycelium > Unclassified ... | reverse complement strand
CTGCCGCTTGCCCTAAGCGCACCGGCCCATGCGCAATGGGCGGTCTATGACGCGGCCAATCATGTGCAGAATGTTCTCACCGCCGCCCGGGCATTGCAGCAGGTCAACCAGCAGGCGCAGAGCTTGCTCAATGAGGCGACCATGCTGGAGAACCAGGCGCGCAATCTCGCCACTCTGCCGCTCTCGGTGCTGGCGCCGCCGGAGCAATCAATCCAGCAGACGGAGCAGATCGTCGGTCAGGCCCAGGGCTTGGCCTATAACCTGACCAGCATCGATCAGGCGTTTTCGCAGACCTATCCGCAGGCGCTGGGCAGTCCGAGTTCGGCGGCGCAGATGACCGCCGACGCCCAGACGCGATGGCAGAACGCGCGGGGCGCCTATCAGGACGGGCTGCGCGTGCAGACCGGCGCGGTGCAGAATCTCGATGCCGCCAGAAGCCAGATCGACAGTCTGGTCACGTCCAGCCAGTCCGCGACCGGCGCCCTGCAGGCCGCGCAATCGGGCAACCAACTCTCAGCCCTTCAGACGCGCCAGCTTGCCGACCTCACCGCCGTCGTCACCGCGATGGGCCGCGCCCAGGCGCTGGACGGTGCGCGTCAGGTCGAGAGCGAGGAACAGGGCAGGGCACAACTGGCGAATTTCCTCAATTATGGGGCCGGCTACACCCCCGGCACCGCGCAGATGTTCCACTGATGCGCTGGCCACGTCTTTCTCCGCCGATCGACTTCCGGCTCGTGGCCGTCGGGCTGCTCGTGCTGATCCTGATCGCCGCCAGTCTCCATCTCCGGCACGTCACCCATGACGTCGGTGTGCCGGATCTCGGGCCGCCGGGCTCGTACGATCCTCCGGCTGCCGGTCTGGCGCGCTGCCAGGCGCTCGGCATGAAGGCCGATGGCGATCCAGCTTGCGAAGCGATCTGGGCCGAGAACCGCAAGCGCTTCTTTGCGCCCGACGCGGCACGGTGACGCCATGCAGCAGGGCACCGGCGTCATCGATAATTTCCTTGCCATCTTCACCCAATATATCGATTCCGGCTTCGGGCTGGTGCAGGGCGACGTCCACTGGCTCGCCGGTGTGTTGATCACCATCGACATCACCCTGGCCGGGCTGTTCTGGGCGCTGGCGCCGGATGAAGACGTGCTGGCGCGGCTGGTCCGCAAGACCCTATTCATCGGACTGTTTGCCTTCATCATAGGCAATTTCAACGGGCTGGCTCGGATCATCTATGAATCCTTCGCCGGGCTCGGGATTGAGGCGGGGGGCGGCCATCTCACCCAGGCGCAATTGCTCCAGCCCGGTCGGCTGGCGCAGGTCGGCATTGACGCTGGCAGGCCGATCTTGACTTCGATCTCCTCGCTGGTCGGCTTCGTCGCCATCTTCAACAATGCCATCCAGATCGCGGTGTTGCTGATCGCCTGGCTGATCGTGGTCATCAGCTTCTTCGTGATGGCGATTCAGCTTTTCGTGGCGCTGATCGAGTTCAAGCTGACCACGCTCGCAGGCTTTGTGCTGGTGCCTTTCGGCCTGTTCGGCCGTACCGCTTTCCTTGCTGAAAAGGTGCTGGGCAATGTGGTGTCGTCCGGGATCAAGGTGCTGATGCTCGCCGTCATCGTTGGCATCGGCTCGACGGTGTTCGGCCAGTTCACCAGCGGCTTCAACAATCCGCCGACCATCAATGACGCGCTGACCCTGATCCTGGCGTCCCTGACGCTGCTCGGCCTGACCGTATTCGGCCCGGCATTGGCCAATGGGCTGATCGCCGGTGGTCCGCAACTCGGCGCGGGATCCGCTGTCGCTACAGCCGCCGGGGTCGTTGGTGCCGGCGTGGCCGCCGCATCCGGGGCCGGACTAGCCGTGGGGGCTGCGGCGGCCGCCGTGCGTGGCGGCGCTTTTGTTGCGGGCGGGGCCACCGCTGCCTATCGGGCCGGCGGCGCGGCCGGTGTCGCCAAGACTGGACTGTCTGCCGCCGTCAGTCCGTTGCGCAGGGCGGCGGCCAGTGTCCGCACCAGCTATCAGGCCGGCGGCGCTGCCGCGACCGGCGGTGCGGGTGGTGCCACGGCCTCAGGCGGTGGCGCGGGTGCGCCCGGCAAGCCGCCAGCCTGGGCCAGCCGGATGCAGCGCAACAACCGGATCAGGGGCGGGGCTGACGCCGCCGCGCAGGCGATCAAGGGCGGCGATCGGCCCAGCGGCGGCCACGACGTCGATCTCTCTGAAGGAGAATAGCTATGTTCCGCCGCCCCACCATACGGTTCGGCAGAACGCCGGAACCGGAAACCCCCTATCACAAGGCCACACAGGTCTGGGACGACCGCATCGGCTCGGCCCGCGTCCAGGCCCGGAACTGGCGGCTGGCTTTTTTCGGCTGCCTGGCTTTGAGCGGCGGCTTGGCCGCCGGGCTGGTCTGGCAGTCGCTGCGCGGCACCGTCACGCCGTGGGTGGTGCAGATCGACCATCTCGGCCAGGCGCAGGTCGTCGGTCCGGCGACCGCCGCCTATCGGCCGACTGATCCGCAGATCGCCTGGTATCTCGCACGCTTCATCTCCGAGGTGCGCGGTATCCCGGCCGATCCGGTGGTGCTGCGGCAGAACTGGCTCGATGCCTATAACTATGTCACTGACCGCGGCGCGCTGGCCCTGAACGATTATGCCCGCACCAACGATCCGTTCGGTAAGCTTGGCAAGATGCAGGTGGCGGTCGAGATCGCCAGCGTGATCCGCGCCTCCGACGACAGCTTCCGGGTGGAGTGGATCGAGCGCCGCTATGTCGACGGCGCGCTGGCCACCACCGAGCACTGGAGCGCGATCCTCACCATCGTTGTCACCACGCCCACCGATGCCGAGCGGCTGCGCAAGAACCCGCTCGGCATCTACATCCACGCCCTCAACTGGTCCAGGGAATTCGGCTGATGCGCACCATCCATACCCTTGCGCCGCTCATGATCCTGCTGGCGCCGCTTGTGGCCTGCTCCTCGTGGAAGCCGCCTGTCATCAAATACGACGACACGCCCCGGCAGGCGGTCCTCACCCCGGAGCCACCCAAGCCGGTGCAGGTGGTGGCACTTCCCGAGCCCTTGCCGCTGCCGGGGCAACTCAAGCCGATCCCCTTCCGGCATGCATCATCCGAGCCCGCCGATCCGCATCAACGGGTCGAGCGCGCCAATAGTGCGGCGCGGATCCAGCCGACGCGGGCCGGCTATCTCAATGCGATCCAGGTCTATCCCTTTTCCGAAGGCGCGCTCTATCAGCTCTACGCTGCCCCCGGCGAGATTACCGATATCGCGCTGCAACCCGGCGAGAAGCTGGTGGGTGCTGGCCCGGTCGCCGCCGGCGATACCGTGCGCTGGATCATCGGCGATACCGAGAGCGGGGCAGGGGCGTCGAAACGGATTCATATCCTGCTCAAGCCGACGCGGCCGGATCTGATCACCAATCTGGTCATCAATACCGACCGGCGCACCTATCATATGGAACTACGCTCCGACGAGCGGACCTATATGGCCTCGGTGTCCTGGGACTATCCGCAGGACCAGATCGTCGCCCTGCGTGGTCAGGATCGTGATGCCGACCTTGGCAATCCGGTTGCGACCGGCGTCGATCTCGACGCGCTGAATTTCCGCTACCGGATCGAGGGCGACGAGGCACCATGGCGGCCGTTGCGGGCCTTCGATGACGGGCGGCAGGTCTTCATCGAGTTCCCCACCGGCATTGCTCAGGGCGAGATGCCGCCGCTCTGGGTTATCGGCCCACAGGGCGACGGCCAGCTCGTGAACTATCGCGTGCGCGGCGACCGGATGATCGTCGATCGCCTGTTCGCCGGCGCTGAACTGCGCCTTGGCGCCAAACACCAGCAGGTCGTGCGCATCGTCCGTACCGACGGGACGCGGCGATCATGAGCGAAAGCGTGGGGCGCGGTGATGCCGAGACGCCAGGGGGGGGCGTCAGACCGCCGGGCGAGATGCGGCTGCGGATAACGCGCCCGCCGGTCACGCGTCTGTCGCGCAAGGTGATCCTCGGTCTGTCGGTCGTTGCTGTGACCGGTGTCGGCGGTGCGCTCTATCTGGCGCTGAAGCCGGTGCCACCGAAGAGCAATGCCGAACTCTATAATACTGGCAGCCGCACCACGCCCGATGGGCTGGCCAATCTGCCGGGCGACTATACCCATCCGCCGCGGCTCGGGGCTCCGCTGCCCGGTGATCTTGGTCGGCCGTTGCTCAAGGCAGGCATCGGCGCTCCCGGCATGGCGACACCGGCGGCGACCGCCGATCCGGAGAAGCAGCGTATCGCCCAGGAACAGGAAGCAGCGCGGGTCAGCCACCTGTTCACCCAGACGCAGATGGGCCGGGATGTCGCAACGCCGACGACGGCGGGCGCGACGGCAACCCTACCCGGCAGCGTTGCCACCGATCGCAAGCAGGCGTTCCTCGATGGCCCGGTCGATCACCGCACTGTCAGCGCCGAGCGGTTGGCACCCGTTCCCAGCCCTTATGTGTTTCAGGCGGGATCGATTATTCCCGGTGCGCTGATCACCGGCATCCGCTCTGACCTGCCGGGCGAAGTCACGGCGCAGGTGACGGAGAATGTCTATGACAGTCCGACCGGACATATCCTGCTGATCCCGCAGGGGGCGAAGCTGATCGGCCGCTATGACTCCCAGATCGCTTATGGCCAGAAGCGGGTGCTGCTGGTGTGGACCCGGCTGATACGCGGTGCCGGGGATTCGATCGTGCTGGAGAATGAGCCGGCCGCCGATGCGGCGGGCTTCGCCGGATTGCAGGATCAGACTGACAATCACTGGGGCGAGGTATTCAAGGCCGCTTTCGTTTCGACGATGCTGAGCGTCGGTTCGGAAGCTGATATTGGCGGCAGCAATGGCATTGCCCAGGCGTTGCGCACCGGCGGCTCGCAGGGCTTCAACCAGATCGGCGAGCAGATCGTGGGGCGGTCGCTGAATATCCAGCCGACCAACACAATCCGGCGTGGCTTTCCATTACGGGTCATGGTGCATCGTGACCTGGTTCTTACCCCGTTCAGACAGGAGGTTTCCCGATGACGAAACTCAGGCTGGGGCCGTTTACCGACGACAAGCCGGTTCGGCTTACTGTTGAGCTTCCTGCTACCGTGCATCGCGATCTGGTTGAATATGGGCATTTGCTGGCGCGTGAGAGCGGTCAGGCCGCGATCATGCCAGCGAAATTGATCGCGCCGATGCTGGCTCGTTTCATGGAGGGGGATCGGGCTTTCCAACGTCGACGCCGCGCGCAAAAGAAGGAGGCGAGCGGGTCCGGGTCAGCGTGCGCATGAAGCTTACAAATCGACCAAGGAAAGCATCCTCGGATTCGGCACGCCAGGCCAAATGTACATTGAAGCTATCGTCGAGGCCCGATATCGGGCGAAATGCGAGGCCAAGCGGCAGAAGATCACGACACGCGGTGTTGGTTAGCCCAATACCCGCGCCGGAGCGCACTTGCGACAAAAGAGTAATTATCCCGCCTGTATGGACCACGAGATGCCCATGTTGATCAAATGCGTCGAGTTTAAAATGGTTGCGTCGTTCTTCATGTGGATCGACTGGGACCAGAAGTCGCTCCTTCATGATCTTGGCTATTGGTAGAGTGGGCAGCTTCGCCAAGTGATGCTCCTCTGGCAGAACCGCGAGAAGCTTGTCATTATATAAAATGAACGACGCCATACTGTCGTTGAGTACACAATCCGGTAAAATTGCTGCGTCAACGTGTCGCTTGACCAGCGAAGCAGCTATGCTTTCGCCGTCGGGTACGTAGAGGCCAATGCGCGTTCTTGGATGGCGCTCGTTCCAAGCCCGAAACCACGCCTCAATTGAAGGATGAAGTGGCGGCCGCGCGACCCCAATACGGATTTCACCGTCCGGCAAATCAGCTTCATTGGCTATAATGGTCACGAGATGATTGGCTTCTGTCATGATTCGACGAGCATGCCGGAGAACCTGCTGCCCGGGCTTGGTGACCACGGTTCCCCCTGTGCCCCGTTCGAAAAGCGTGATTCCCAGCGAGTCCTCGATCCGCGTCAGGCGGCGGCTCAGTGCGGCGACGGATACGTCGAGAGCAGTGGCAGCACGGCCCAGACTATGGGTAGCGTCGAGAACGAGCAGGCTATGAAGGTCGCGTAGACTCAATGAATGGAAGCGTTGCATCACCAATGCATCCCGTCGATCTTATGATTTGCTCCGTATCTTCGTGGGACAAGGGCAATTTTTGGGCTATAATTCCTCCTATGTCTGGATCATCCTCACTTTCCCAACTTCCCCGTCGTTCCCTCGTCGATTGTGCGATTGACGCCATGCGGGAAAAAATCGAAAGCGGCGCCTGGCCCGTCGGAGAACGTATCCCAAAAGAGACGGAACTTGCCGAGATGTTGCAGGTTGGGCGGAATACGGTGAGGGAGGCTATTCGTGTCCTGTCCCATGCTGACGTGCTGGAAGTCCGGCAGGGGGACGGAACGTATGTCCGCTTTGAACTTGACCCTGCTGCCGTCATGCGGCGCGTCACGCGTTCCAGCCTCCGGGATCATTTTGAACTGCGTGTCATTCTGGAAACGGAAGCAGCCAGGCTGGCTGCGCAACATCGGACCGCCAAGGATATTCGGAAGCTGGAGAAAACACTCAAGGCACGCGGCGAGTGGGCTGCGGGCGGTGATCTTGATCAGTTTCTGAAAGCAGATACGGCATTTCATCTTGCGGTCGCCGAAGCGACCCACAATGAAGCCCTGGTTGGACTTTACCGATACTTTCTTGTCGCGGCGCGTCAGGCGGGGCGTGCTGTCATGGAAGAGCATGGCCTGCCTGAACCCGGCTATGCCGCCCATGAACGGATCTTCCGGGCAATAGAGCAGGGAGATGGCACGCGCGCGGCCCGTGCGGCAAGCGCGGTCGTCCGGCCGCTCGTGCAGGCTCTTTCCGATCATACCGGGAATACGGACTGAGCCGCGCGTCACGGCCATCTATCTACCGGCCAGAACATGGTGGGCCAGGATTTCGGCTTCTGCTTTTGTCGTCGTGGCCATCTGAGGAACACCGAACGCGCGTTCTGCACCCGGAAACATCTCTTCGAGGGCCGAGCGTCGTGTCGCATCGGGTTCAATCAGGATCATGACCCGGCATAATCTGGAAAGGCGCTCGCGGTTTGTCTTAAGCCAGAGGCCTCGTTCCTTTCTGTCCTCGTGATCTTCTTCCGGAGCAGGTGGGTAAATCAGGGCAAACGGGATGCCGCGCTCCAGAAGGGCGGTCATCTCGTGCTTCCAGTCTGCCGCGTAACCCGGGACCACCTGGTCCGGGTTCAGGCAGACCAGTGGAAAATCGCTTGTATTGAGCACTCCCGAAGCGTCAGAAAAAGTCATCTCTGTTCTCCATAATATGCAAAGGACGGATTATCCGACCTTTCTAATGAATGAGGGTGTCTGCCGTCGGGGCAGCTTCATGTGAGCGATTGCGCCATTCGTTCGTTACCGTGAGAACGGTGCGACGCAGCCATCGATGCACCACATCTGAATCGTGGCGGGGATGCCATGCCTGAAAGACATTGACGGGTGCGAGCTGGAGTGGGAGGGGAAAAGCGTACAACCCCAGACGGTCGAGTGTGTCGCGGTTCATCGCTACATCGGGCACCGGGAGGATCAGATCGGTCCGGTGCAGGCCCTGCATCGCGGTGTAATACGAGGGGACGAGAAGGGCCACGTTCCGGTTGAGGCCGAATTCTTCCTGCAGCGCGTCATCAATGGGACCATGTCGCCGGCTGCGACGTGACACACTGATGTGGTCATATTGAACCAGTGACTGGGGCGTGATCTCACCAAGCAGGATCGGATGGCCTGCGCGCACGATCCCATGAAAACGGCTTTCGAAGAGTGTCTGCCGCATGATTTCCGGCCGCAGGTTTTCGGTTGCACCGATATACAGGTCGATCGCCGCACGCCGCAGAGCATCGCTATCGTCTCCGTCGGTTTCACTGGCAAAAACAACGGCAGCATCTGGACAGTCTCCCCGCAGGGTCTGAAGCAGCTTCGTCGCGAATGGTCCCACGACGACATCTGCGGCCCGGATCGTGAAGACAGGTTTTATACCCGTGAAATCCAGTTTCTCGTCCCTGCGCATCAGGTCATGCATGCCTGCGAGGATACGGCTGATGCGCGGCTGCATCTGGAGCGCGCGCGGTGTCGGCACCATGTTGCGGCCCATCTGTACAAGGATTGGGTCACCGAAGGTTGCCCTGATCTTGGACAGGGTGCGGCTGATTGTCGCAGCGCTGACCTGAAGACGCTGGGCGGCACCCGTCACGCTCGATTCCTCAATTAGCACATTCATGGCGTGTAACAGGTTCAGGTCGTAGCCACGCGTCATCAATAAAGTCCTCCCGCGCACTGAAGGCGGTTCATACCCGTCTTTCTGGCAATGTCATAATAGATGGGAACATAGGATGTTTAAGGCAAGCGACTCTGCCAGAAGCATGAGGACGCTGCAATAATTTTATGCGCTCTTACCGTTACGGTTCATGAGAGCCATGTTTTCATATTTGAGTGTTCCCGATCCCGGTAATTGCGATCACAGTCGCCGCAGACATACCTATTGCAAATTAAAGAGGCGTCGTTTGACCCGGATCGACCTTCCCCCTGCGGTGGTGGCTGCACCCACACCTGCTGCACCGCCTCCACCTCCACCGCCTCCGAAAGGTCCAGCTTTCGGTCTGCGTCTCGCCACTGGCCTGATCGGCGTACTGCTCGCCGTGTTGCTGGCCGGTTTCAACGAGCATACAATCGAAATGGCGCTGGCCGATATCGAGGGGCAACTCCATATAGGGCATGACGAGGGAACGTGGATCATAGCCCTGTTCGAAGCCTTCAATATTTCGGCGATGGCTTTTGCGCCATGGTGTTCGGTGACGTTTTCGATCCGACGTCTGACCATTGTCATGACAGGAATGGTTGGGGTGCTTGGGCTCGCGGCCCCTTTCATGCCGAACCTTGGCGCTCTTCTCATTCTGCGTAGCCTGCAGGGTTTCGCCTGTGGCTGCCTGCCACCCATGCTGATGACGGTGGCGCTGCGCTTCCTCCCGACCAACATCAAGATTTACGGTCTTGGCGCCTATGCTCTGACTGCGACGTTTGGTCCCAATCTCGGCGTGCCGCTGGCGGGCTTCTGGTTTGAATATGTCGGTTGGCAGTTCCTGTTCTGGCAGATCGTTCCACTCTGTATGATCTCGATGATCTGTGTGGCGTGGGGGCTGCCGCAGGATCCGCTGCGGCTGGAGCGCTTCAGGCAGTTCGACTGGAGGGGACTGCTGACCGGTCTGCCCGCGATCTGCTCGCTGGTCATTGCGCTCGAACAGGGCGACCGGCTCGACTGGTTCCGCTCACCGCTTATTACACATCTGTTCTGTGGCGGTGGCTTTCTGTTTATCCTTTTCATTATCAATGAATGGTTCCATCCACTGCCGTTCTTCCGGATTCAGTTGCTCAAACAGAGAAATGTCTCGGACTCCCTGCTGACCCTGGCGGCCGTGCTCGTTCTTTGTGTTGTCACTATCGAGATCCCCTCGGTTTACCTTGAAGAGGTGAGGGGATACCGGCCTATCCAGACTGCGCCCATCGCGCTGATTCTGGCCGTTCCCCAACTGATCGCGCTGCCACTGGTGTCTGCGCTCTGTAATATTCGCAAGGTTGATTGCCGGATCGTACTCATGGCTGGGCTGGCCATACAGGGGGCATCCTACTGGCTGGGGACATGGCTCGATTCAGACTGGGTGCGTGAGAATTTCTACATTGTCCAGCTGATGCAGGTCGCCAGCCAGCCGATGATGGTCATTTCGATCCTGATGCTGGCCACCATGGGCCTCGGACCGGCGGATGGCCCCTTCATCTCGGGCATGTTCAACATGACCAAGGGGTTTGCTAACGCCATTGCTGCTGGTGTCATCGCAGCACTTCTGCGCCGTCGGGAGCAATATCACTCCACTATGTTGCTGGATACGTACGGTTATAACCAGAATGCCCTGGAAGGGATGGGAGATCCCGCCAGTACGTTGCTTGCCCCCCACATCGCCGACTCTGATCGTCTGGCGTGGAATACGCAGGTTCTTCTCCACGGCAAGGTCACCGAGCAGTCTCTCGTACTGGCCTGCGCGGACATCTATTACGTGATGGTCGGGCTCTGTGCCGCTTTCATTATCCTCAATATGTTCCTGCCCCTGCGGGTTTATCCACCACGCGCGCCGTCAGCCAGCGCCCCCGCCAAATAAGCCACAGGATCGAAATCATGTCAGACAGGATGCGTCCCGTGCCACGTTCTACTTCTGAGCTTAAAAACATCCTATCACCCGATGATAGCATCGAAGCATTCAGAGCTGATCTTGAACGGATTTATGGAGATATGCCCCAGGCCGCGGATATTGCTCACGCCGGGACCAAGGCGCTCGCCGATGCCGATTATCACGCGCGGCACTGGCGGAGTAGTGAACCGGGCTCCCTGAGGCCGGGCAGTCTCGCCCATAAGCGCGCGGTGTCGCGCATGTTCCGCGATACGTTCAATCCATACCGGCCTTCCGTTATCGACTGGCCCCGGCTTGATCCTGATACATTGCGACGCATCACATCGCTGCCGATCTGGGACATCGCCGTTGAAACGGAAGGCAAGGCGCGCCTCAGGATGGCGGCCTACGCCGCGACTATTGCTGACCCTGACATGAAGGACGCCATCGCCCGGAATGCGTGGGAGGAAAATCGCCATAAGGAAGTACTCTCCCGATTGGTCGAGGCCTATGAGATTCCGATGGCCAAGGAGCCGCCATACATCACCCCGCGTGATACCGAATGGGCCTACATGGTCACAGGTTTTTCCGAATGCGTGGACAGCTTCTTTGCGTTCGGGCTGTTCGAACTGGCAAAGCGTTCCGGCTTCTTTCCAGTCGAACTGGTCGAGACGTTCGAGCCGGTCATGCAGGAAGAATGTCGCCATATTCTCCTGTTCGCCAACTGGCTTGCGTGGCATCGCGCCACCCGGCCGCTGTGGAAGCGTCCATGGTTTGAAACTCGGGTGCTCGGTGTCTGGCTGTTTCTCGCATGGGAGTGGATCGGCATGGTCAGAAGCATGGATGCCGACGGCAATATGCGCGAACAGGACGCGAATTTCACCGTATCTGGCGCAAAAGACGTGTCCAGCATCGACGTCAGCCTGCGGGAGCTTCTGGGCATTTGCCTGGACGAGAACGAGCGGCGGTTTGCGGGGTACGATGCGAGGCTGCGTCGACCCCGGATGATGCCGGCCCTCTCCCGATGCCTCCGATACGTTCTCCCCCGTTCAAAGACCCCAACAGTTGCCGCATCACGACCCAACCTCGTCGAGAAGGTCGGTGGCCTTTGCTTTGCGGGCCTTCTGATTCTTTACGCGCGGACGATGTGACCGCCTTTGCCGACATCCTGCCTGCCTCGCTGACGCACTGGCTCAGGTGCGCTGTCGGGGATTTCTGGAGCTGAAATGTCACAAACACGAAACCTCATGCTGATCGGCGCAGGCGTCGTCGGTCTTGGCGCCGCCGCCTGGTTCGCAGACCATCTCATTCTCGGTAATGGCGTCCATGTCGAAACCAATGATGCTTATGTCACGGCTTATTCCACGCTGGTTGCCCCAAAAGTCTCGGGCCGTATCGATCAGGTGCAGGCGCAGGACAATGAGCGGGTCCATACCGGTGAAGAACTCGCCCATATCGAGGATGATGATTATCGCGCCGCGCTGAAAGTGGCACAGGGAAACGTCGCGGTCGCGCAGGCGGACATCGCCAATCTGCAGGCTGAATTGGACAGGCAGAACGCAGTCATCGCGGCGGCCGCCGCAACAGTGCAGGCCGACGAGGCAGCCCTCGAATTCGCCCGTCAGGACGAAGCGCGTTATCGAAACCTGTCCGCGGGAGGTGCTGGCACGGTCGAGCAGCGCCAGCGAACGGCGTCCGGGACGCGCCAGACTGTCGCGACGTTGATCAGGGATCAGGCTGGAGTTCAGGCCGCAAAAGATCAAGTGGCAGTTCTGGCCGCACAACTTGACCGGGCAAAAGGAAGCCTCGTCCGGGCGGCAGGAGAACTGCGTCAGGCGGAACTGGATCTGTCCTACTGCACGATCCCTGCGCCCATCAATGGTGTCGTGGGCGTGCGAGGCGTACGCGTCGGCAATTACGTTCATGCCGGGACCGCGCTCATGGCCGTCGTGCCCGTGCAGGATGCCTTTGTTGTGGCGCATTTCCAGGAGACGCAGCTCACTCGTGTATTGCCGGGGCAGAAAGCCACGGTTTGGGTGGATACATTCCCCGGACATCCGCTCCGCGCGCATGTGGACAGCATACCGCCTGCGACCGGTGTCGCGTTCGCTCCCATCCAGCCAGACAATGCTACCGGGAACTTTACCAAGGTCGTCCAGCGCCTGCCGGTCCGTGTAACCTTTGACCCCGGTCAGCCACTGGCGGCCCGTGTGCGGGTGGGCATGTCCGTCGAGGTCCGGATCGACACGTCCTCAACGCCGGAAGGCAGCAAGGCCAGGGATGAGCGCTATGTCTGGCAATAAAGCGATGATCGCCGCCGCGCGTTCAATGCGTTCTCGCCTCGCCGCGTGGCTGGCTCTCGGTCTGCCCATGGCAGGATGTACGGTCGGACCTGATTACCATAGATCCCCACCGGCCTCACCAGCATCCTGGCACCAGAGTGTCGCGCCCGCTGAAAGTCATCCGGTTCAGGCACAGCTCGATCCGGAATGGTGGACCATCTACAATGATCCCGTCCTGACCGCGCTTGAACATCAGGTGGCCGGGGCCAACCTAGACCTGCGGGCGGCTGCCTATCGCTTCGCCCAGAGCATGGCGGAGCGCAGGATTGCGAGCGCCGCCCAGTTCCCGCACGCCGAAGCCAATGCCTCCTATGCGCGGGAACGGGCCAGTCCCAACGGTGTCCTGGGTCTGCTCGGCACCATGGAAGAACAGGGGGCAGGGTCAATCGCGAGTGGAACGCAGGGGTTTGGTCCCACACGCCTTCCGGGATCTGCAGGCGCTTCATCCTTCAACCTGCCACAATACGGTATGAACGCCTCGTGGGAGGTGGATTTCTGGGGACACGTCCGCCGGCAGGTCGAGGCTGCGACGGCCGCAATGCGTGCAACCGAAGATATGCGACGCGATGTACTGGTGTCGCTCATGGCAGAGACCGCGCAGGACTACCTCGAACTGCGCGGGGTGCAGGCCCAGATCGGAATTGTCGAAAACAATATCGGGATCGCGCGCCATAGCGTGCAACTGACAACGTTGCGTTTCACCCAAGGAGCGGCCACCCGCCTGGATGTTGCGGATTCTACCGGACAGCTGCACAGTTTTGAATCCCGTCTTCCCGTTCTAAAAAGCCAGGAAGTGCATCTGATCAACGCGCTGAGTTTTCTGGTGGCGCGTGAACCCGGTGCCCTCACGGCGCAACTCGGCAAACCCGCACCGGTTCCTCCCGTGCCAGTGTCGGTGCCGGTGGGTCTCCCGTCCGAGCTGGCCGAACGGCGGCCGGATATTCGTATGGCGGAAGAGCGTCTGCACGCTGCGACGGCCAACATCGGTGTGGCCATCGCCGATTTCTTCCCGCGCGTCACGCTGTCGGGAAGTCTGGATGTGCAGGCGCTCCAGTTCAGCGGGCTGGGCTCATGGGCGTCACGACAGTATGGTTTCGGACCGACTGCGACATTACCGATTTTTGAAGGCGGACGCCTGACAGGTCAGCTACGCCTGCGCAGAGCGCAGCAAAGGGAAGCCGCTGTCATGCTCCAGCGCGCGGTGCTGAAGGCCTGGCAGGAAATCGACGACGCCATGGCTGATCTCTCGGCGGCGCAGAACCAGAGGGATCGTCTCGCGGAAGCCGTGAAGGAAAACGAGATCGCCGTGCAAACGGCTCAGGCCCAGTACGTGCAGGGATCATCTGACTTCCTGAATGTCCTGACCTTGCAGAACGCACTTCTGGCGACCCAGAACCAGCTCGCGCAGGCCACAACCAGCGTCTCCACTTCGGTCGCGCGTCTCTACCGTGCGCTCGGCGGCGGATGGGAGCGGCAGTTCCCGGTTCAGGCGCAACGTTATGCTGCAGGCTCGACATCAGCGCCAAAGGGAAAATCATGATCACCCTTCGCCCCGCCTGGGATCTCGGCACGGTGACGCAGCCTGGCGTGACCATTCGCTGTCATTTCTCTTTCGCGGAATATCGTGACCTCGCTCACGTTCATTGGGGACAGATTCGTGCGATCAATACCGCCGTTTTCGAGCCTTTTGCCGAGTTCCGGCTGGAAGAAGAGGACGCCCGGGATATTGTCACGATTGTTCTCAAAGGCACTTTTTTTGCCGAAGTTGACGGCCAGACACCGCATCAGCTTCAAGAGGGCGATATTCATTTGCTCAGTGCAGGGCAGGGAATTCAGGACGCGACGTGGTGGGCGGCCAGTCCGGACTCTTCATTCGTGCAGCTATGGCTGCTGCCGGACGAGGAAGGCGGGGCGCCGGAGAGTGTGGTTCATCACCGGCCGGCCCGGCATGGGCAGAATGCGCTCGCCATTCTGGCAAGCGGTTTCGCCGAAGATTCACCGGAAGATATCGATAGCGGGGAAGCAGACGAACCACTTCCTCTTCGTGCGTCTATGCGGGTCATGGGGATGGCGCTGCAGTCGGGAGTTATGACGCATTACACCACAGGAGCGGGACGGCGGCTTTACCTCGTTGCGCTTTCGGGCACGATAAGGGTCAATGACCAGCCCGTGACTAGCGGGTCGGGGGTGGAAATTTATAACGAAACAGAGGTGAGGCTTCTGGGAGAGGCCGATACCACTGTCCTGCTGATTGATACCGCCTGAAGATACGGGTTTTGCTCAGATCGCGGAGCGAGAGCTCATTCGGAAAATAGGTGGTTGAGAAAAAAGGGAGAGCCTTTGGGGAAAGGGGTAGTGGCTTGGGTCACGTCATAGAGTATCGCTTTGCCAAGCGACTCCGTAACATCCGCAGGCTCGCCCAAAACGCATGAGTTCCGCCATTGGGACTGCGTTTTCAGGAGTTCAAAATAATGAAGACAATTCGTATCCCTGCCCGAAGCATGTATTACGGCACGCCGGTCGCCTTGGTCTGTACGCAGAACAGCGACGGCTCGGACAATCTGACGCCCATGTCGTCATCCTGGTCCCTGAGGGATTTCTTGGTACTTGGCTCGGGATGTGCGTCTCAGGCTATGGAAAATTTACGTCATCGTCCTCGCCTGACGGTAAACCTTCCTTCTGCGGAGATGTGGGAATCAATTGAGCGTATTGTAGCGTTTACCGGGAGAAATCCTGTTCCTGACCATAAGGCGGCACAGTTCTCTTATTGTCGGGACAAGTTTGAGGCTGCAGGCCTGACGCGGCTCATATCGACTGAAGGCGGTCCGTCACGCGTTGCCGAGTGTCCGATCCAGATTGAGGCTGTCTTAAATACCATGACCGACGTTTCGGACGATCCAGAGGGGTTTGCCGTTATCATCGCAAAAGCCGTCGTGCTGCACGCTGTAGTCGGGATCATTAATGAAACTTCCGGTCAGATCGATCCGGCAAAATGGGATCCTATTGTATTCAGTTACAGAACCTATCACGGTCTCGGCCCTGAATTGGACCGTATGGCCCGTAGCGTGCGCTCCTGAAGGAATTGTGTAATTCTGGAAACTTGCTCAGAATATAATGCGATATAAAAAAGTCGTATCAATCAATCCCATAATGGTGAAGCTGGTAGCTTCATGTTACCATCGAAACGCAACACCGGTTTTGAACGTCCGCCGGTTTCCGTAGAAACATCCTCCCGCCGAAAAGCATGATGACACATATTTCCGGTCGAAAAGGTTGATGCCGTTGAACATCAGGGACCATCCATGAAGGCTGGGTGACAGGCGGGAGAGATCGTAGCGCAGTGTCGTGTCAAACAGTACTACGCCGGGAACCGTAAAGCTGTTGGTCTCATCGCCTGCGCTTGAACCAACATATCGGACGCCCCCGCTGACGTTGATGCCCTGCAGATGTCCCCAGTTGACGGCATAGTTCGCCCAAAGCGAAGCCATATGTCTGGGTACGGCATAGAGGCGTTTTCCGATCAGATTGGCATCCGGATCATGTGTAACAGTCGGATCTGTGTAGCTGTAGGACGCAATCAGTCCGAGATTATCTGTAAGGGCGACATGCGCTTCGAACTCGACGCCCCGGGAGCGTACACCACCGCGCTGGACGGAGTAGTAGGGATGAGCCGGATCTGTGGTACTGACGTGTCGTTCGTTGATGTCGTAGGCAGCGACCGTCAGGAAGCTGTTATAACCGACAGGCTGGTATTTGATGCCACCTTCAACCTGACTGGCCCGGGTCGGCTGAAAAGCTCTCCCCTCATAATCGACGCCCACAACCGGCTGGAAGGATGTCGAATAACTCACGTATGGCGATAATCCGTTTTCAAGAAGATAGACAAGCCCCGCACGTCCGGTAAACGCTGAATCATGTTGGGCGCTTGTCGTATCGGAAAGCCGATCTCGCGTCCTTATGGTAAGCCAGTCATGGCGGCCGCCCAAAAGCAGGGACCAGTGACCGAACCTGATCTGGTCCTGTATGTAACCCCCGATACGTTGTGAGTCCTGCCTTGTGCTCTGGGCCAGCGCAGGAGGCACAATGGTGGCATCATAGACGGGTGCGCTATAATCAAGTGCCGAGACCAGCCCATAAGCCGACTGGCGCATTGACGATTCCGACCGGTCATAGGTTACGCCGGCAAGAATGCGGTGCTGGAGTGGTCCTGATGTCACATGCCCTTCCACGCGTGTGTCAGCCACCACACCGTTGAGATCAGCACGTGACCAGGACGAGTAACGATTGAGATTTCCATCAGTGTCGTAGGGATTGGAGAAATTGACTGCAAGTCCCTTGAAGCTTGTATTCAGATATTCGTAGCGAACGGTTTGCTGCAGGCTCCATCCCTGAAGAAAGTGATATCTTACCCGGTATTCCGGCATGATCTGTGTTCGGTTGTAGCCATCGTAGTTTGATTGGCTCGGATTGAATTTCGTGGAGATGCGCCCGTGCGGGCCAAGCAGAACACTCCCCTGTGCGGGGATCCAGCCTGCAAAGTTATTGTCCGGATCACGTTGGACATTGAGTACAAAATCAACGCTTACTCGTGACGTAGCTTTCCAGGTCAGCGTGGGCGTAAGAGCCAGTCGTTGCTCTTTTGCGTCCCGCATCTGGGTATCGACCCGACGCCCTAGGCCGCTGACCCGATAAAGGAGCGTCTGATCGCTCGTCAGGGCACCGCCGACATCGAATGTGCCCTGTATCCTGTTGCGACTGCCGCTTTCGATCGCAACCTGCTGGGGCGTTGAAAGAGACGGAAGTTTGCTGTCGAGGTTGATGATGCCCCCGGGGCTGGCGTCTCCGTATAGCACGGAAGCTGGGCCGCGTAGCACTTCCACCCGGACAAGGGTGGAAGGATCTACCGTTGGAATGGCCCATCCTTGTCCCTGTTGTAACTGTATGCCCTCCAGGAAGCCCACGTAATTGGCGGATGTCGCGAAGCCACCGAACCCACGCATGAATGTTGTATCGAATATCGTGTCGCTGCGTGGTTCGGAATAGACGCCTGCCGTGTATCGTAACGCCTGCGCGACGTTCTGAGTGACCTGATCATCCATTTGTTGTCGCGTGACGACGGAAATGGACTGTGGAATTTCACGGAGTGGAGTATCCGTCTTGGTGGCAGTACTGCTGTCGAACGCAACATATCCTTTCGCTTTGTGTTGATAGTGCGCGCGTACCACGATCATTTCTGTGTTCAGTTTTCTATCGTGAGTTTTGTCTTCAGCTGCCTGCCCAATGCAGGGCAGAGCCACACCGCATCCAAGCAGAATGTAGAAAAATGGGTTACGCCGGTCATGAAAAGCATTGCCAGCGCAGCGCTTATGGCTCGTGTGATCGCATCCGTAGGTCAATTGGGTCATAGAGGGTCTGTCCAGCGCATTAGATTGGCTCAAACGTAAGTGCGAAGCGTTTGCAGAGTCAATACATGGGATGTTCCCATGTTTGTGTGTCGGGATTCTTATTTCATATTGTTTCCATCCGGAGCGCTGCCGAAATTGTTCGATATGGAAAACATCCATCATCGGTTTGGCGCTAGATAGGTAACCACTCTTCAATTGGTGGTCGGGAGGCGGCTAAAGCATCGTCGCCCAGGGGCAGACGATCGAGCCGTGATTTATGAACGTTTCTCAGGGCCACCGTGCGAAAGTAGGTAGAGCAGATAAGGCGTCAGATGATCCTTCTTACTGCCGGTGCAGGCGCTGAATTCACCGCCACCTGTGATGACGATACTGACCAGCCGCTCCTGAAGTAGCCGTCCTTTACGCGGGGAGAGGGGATGAATGTCCGATGCGGGGCTGCGTAGTCGGAACCATATAATTATGCATCGGCGTATCGATGACGATGACATCTGCGCTTTAGAGTTCGGATATCAATTTTTCCGAGAACGCCACACTTGCTGTTTCCGTCGCAACCCGTTCATGATCGGTCATCGGTCATCGGTCATCGGTCATCGGTCATCGGTCATCGGTCATCGG
>Ga0157365_10000419_pt1 | contig 18645 bp, 22 predicted proteins | sample AttsexASBM3_FD_111478 | JGI IMG/M metagenome (GOLD analysis project Ga0157365, IMG submission 111478) | Fungus gardens microbial communities from leaf cutter ant in Ribeirão Preto, State of São Paulo, Brazil - Atta sexdens ASBM3 | ecosystem: Host-associated > Fungi > Mycelium > Unclassified ... | reverse complement strand
TCTCGGCCTGATCTACCATTTCCCGGTTGACTGACAGGCCCATTCTTATTGTACGCTCATGCCCATCACCATTAAGTACACGATAGGAGGCGAAGTTAGGGGAGACCCTCCAACAAGCGAGCGCTCTGATTAACTCGGCGCTGCTATTAATTGATGCTCGCGCCTCTATACGTAGATTCCAGTACTTGTTCGGGTCACCGCTTGATCATTCTGCTTTCCATATCCGTCTGTCTCTCTATCGTTTCTTTTGTTCAATTTCTGATAAACGCATGCACAACTATTACAGAACAAACAAACATTCGACGAGTCTGCCATCCTGCAGTGCACAACAATATTAGTCTTGTGATTTGATCAGGATTACGTTATTGTGGGGACATGGCATGGGCATGGTGTAAGGACGATAAAATTCTTTTAAGAAATCCGTTCACTTCGTTTCATCACAACCTAGATGTCACCCAAGTAGAGGAAGCCTCGGAAGCAATTGTCACTGGATGTACTGTCGGATCAAGTATCTTGTTATGTCACTACTGCCAACCAGCTTCATCAAACATTGTTCGGCACCTAATCAAATATACGGTGAGAGTAATCAATATACTAAATCCAAATTTTTCATCAACATTACAGGCCGAATTAGCGGCAGAGTACCCGGTGAAAATTGAAGAAGTGGAAAATGCTGCTCAGAGCCGAACATTGTTCTGGCAGTTAATTCATGAATGCTGCTACTCAACTCACACAAATATAAGTGACTTCGGTTAGCTACTCGTGACAGAGCGGGTTCGGCAGGTTGTCGGTAGTCTCACACCATTTCTTCACGAACGAAATGTACAAGTACGAGTATCGTGACGACGGCAGCCATCCAAATTCTGATCTAGATCATGTAGGTTTCATATCGGCGTTTCGAAAGGTGTAAGTGAAATAATTCTACTAAATGGACATGTACGCATACATTCATGAATTTGAGTGAGTCTGTGTGACCCACGTGGCATGTCCAAGATAAATTTAGCTTTCATTGTTCAATAAGTATTTATAGTATTCGTTTGCCTCTCACTGGGCCAAGTTTGAACAATATATGCCTGAGAGGCCGGTGGGATGTATGGTGTCAATACACATCTAAGTGAACAAAAATAAAAGGGATTCCCACAGCTCTAGTAGATCAGACAGACTCCTCTGACCATGAAGCTGTGGAGGTCGTGAACCTTTCACAAAGACAATCACACTGCCAGCATTGAAGTATACTCAATATATTGGATATGAATCTGCTGTCGAACGTATCAGCTCTGTGCATAACACTGGGATGAGTCGTTGAAAAATTAATCAAGCTGAGCTGCCAGGTAGCCATTGGAACCTGATGCATCTGTTACTACGATGAGTCTACTCTAGAAAGACGTCGCGGAGATATTCTCCTCTGGAAGAAGTATAGAAGGGAGAAGGGATGAGTCTAGAACATGGCACATTGAAGCCATTTTTATCACGTCAATCGAGTCGTCTGTCAGGTTTTACACTCTCAAGAGAGGCTATTCACAGACAACGTGGAGTAGAAGGTAAAACCATCTCAGGATAGCTTTGAACGACCGAGGGATAGGATGTACATTCAGTGCAGTTAGCTCTTTCAGAAGTATACCCTGACCTGAGAATGATAGATTTATGAATTATGACTAACGGTCCAGCTCAATGTGGCAGTGAGGCTATTGTCTCTGGAGATAATAAGTGTTACCAACAGAGGTTTCTGCTCTGTACACTCCCTTGCTCTGTCTCATTTGGAATGAATCTCGCATTAGTGTTCTGCTCAACAGAGACCCTTCTCTTTCACTCTTTTCTGCTCCGTTCCATTCGCTTGATGCTCCTCGTGGCTCGATAATATAGAATTTTCTACCTAGATTCTGTGTGCTTAGAATCACTAATATTTAACATAGTACAAGTCAGTATCGGTCTTCTACTGATAAAATTAATAGGGAGCATCTAGTTTGCTGGTAACATCACTTATGTCAAGGTAAACTTGGATGCTTGAATGTTCAAAGGCGCAGATACAGCCATGTATGAGATACATGAGAATGGAATCCATTGTCTGTTTGACAGCATTTAGAAAAAACCATGGCATTGAATTCACTTCAACAGAACTCGAAAAGATGTGTTGAGTTACGGTAAAGCGATGCAAACAAGACCCACGCACTTTATATAGCATATAGCCGTAAACTAGATAGCTCACGGACATGGAAACCTCTCTGAATAGCTTTATTGAACTTACCTGGAATACCTCAAAAGGACTAGGCTTGGCCATCCACTTCCACAAAACACTCAGAATTGTATTCCAGATTATTACAGCTCTCGTCCAGGTGTTCTTTACCATCCCCTCAGGAGAGTCATGATAAGGGGTCCTGGCAGCAAATGGAAAAAAACAAGGGTCGAAGAGCAATCCATCACAAGTAACTGCAGCACGAATGTCAACCCAAAAAAGCGAGTCCAAACCCGCTAACTCAAGGTAGATAGCACTTTGCTGTAGACACTGCTGTCGAAGTTCCGCTGGATGCAGTCCTGGAATTTTCAGCAGGTGATTCAGTGGGACTGAAAAAAGAAGCCTTCCCAGGATGAGGAGTGATGCAGAAACCCTGTTATTATGTGCATGGATAAATGAGACTATGTGGAACCATTTCATTGTCCGAGCCTGAATAAGCTTATCTGCAGATTCACATAGGCCCCGAGCGCTGAATTAATCCACGTGTGGTGATAGCAATGATGCTGCTATGCTCGAGTCGCCGGGCAAGTACTTCAGTCGTCGAGATCGAAAACCTTGTCATCCTTGCCTGACGTTATTTTGTATATCGGATTGGAGGAGCTTTTGGCTCGCTGATCAATGATGCCTAATGTCGTCATTAAAGACACGTGTCAGACGACCAGAAAAGATGGACAAACCACTTTTTAAGAGCCTCAGCTCAAGAACAGCGGTACCAAAGCCATCACTGTTACCGAGCTCTTCAAAACCAATCAACCTTCCAAGGTTTAGTGAATTATTTTACGTGATCGACGAGAAAGAAAGAAACCTATCGCGAGATACACCATCAATGAAGCAAATCACACATGGTAAGACTTTGATAGAGAGCTTCTCCACCAGCCAGGGTATGTTCTCGACAAAAACACGGATAAATCGCGTGTGAAAGTATTTTGGAGCAAGTTTCTGTCATTCTTCGTGAGGCGATAGAAGGTGTAGGTAGGGGGCGGAGAACAGACGGCTAGATGCTTGTCCATGATTTCGCATCGCTTGAAGTTGGAGTGGTAAAAGTGGATGATACATCTTGGTTCTCGTCTGGTAGATGATGAGTATTTGTCGGGCGAAAGAAAGATATGTAACTACGCAGTGATACGAATGACTTCCTTCTCGTCGGTTACTTCGGAGTATATGCCGTGGCAATTTTCTCGTAGACTTTTCATTCTCTCCATCCTACGACATGACAAATTGAGACCTGAGCCAGCTGGGAAATAAAGCGGGTGCCGCACTCGCGTTTGATAGTCTCCAGGCCTTGTTCCCTCATAGCAATGTTGTCATCATTTTCAATTTCGGCTTCAAGCTCGGCAAAGATGGCGTCCTCGTCATCTTCAACGTCGAAGTGGTGGCGATTTGGAGCCTGATTAGGTTCAACGAGCCGGGCACTCAAGGTCGCTATCTTGGAGTCACTGGCGTGGGCTCAAATCTTCAAACGAACAAATCAAGTGATATGTCACGCACCTAACCATGAGTGTAGGTTGAGAGCTTAGTAGATCTATTTAGGTAAGGTTGGTCAGCAATTAATTTCATGAAGCTGATTAGCAGATACATTGACAAGCACGGTGCGGTAAGTCCAGTCCACTGGAGTCATTCTCGTCTAATTGTATTCTAGGGCCATGTCACTCTCAGGCCAGAGGACGATGAAGATATGTGGCACTTATATAACCTGATACAGGCAGGTGATCTTGTGAGGGCGACCACAGTGCGGTACGGGCATAGGCTGTTCCTATCAGCGTTGTACTCAATTTGTCATCTTTATAGACGTATACAATCAGTGTCAAATACTGGATCAGTGGATTCAAACCGGATACGGCTTAATCTGACTTTGCAAGTCAACCGTGTTGAATTTTCGCCAGGAGGTAGTAACTCTACTCAAGAATATACTAATTCAGCTGCTAGTTCATCTCAGAATGTTAATGCTTCCCTGCATATCTCGGGGAAGGTGGTTGTTGAAAATCCTCATGTTAGACTCGGAGCCTTTCATACGTTGGACATAGAAACTAATCGTGACGTCCGCATTGAGAAATTCAATGGGTGGGACAGTATTGCAGTGTCTAGAGTCGAGGAAAGCACCGTTCCTGGGAGAGGTGCTGAGCTTGCAGCCGTAATCTGTGGTGAAGGAACCGCCACTTTCTGCCTTTTGTCCCAGCATATGACTGTTGTAACGCATCGGATCTCCATCTCCATTCCTCGGAAAGCAGCTACTGCTGGAGCCTCACAGCATGAGAAAAGCATCGGGAGATTTTACGCCACTCTATTTGACTCATTCTTGAGGCACGTTCCGTTCGCAAACGATGGTATTCAGGCTATCGTTATTGCGAGCCCTGGCTGGATACGAGATGGTGTTTACGACTATCTGTTGGCCGAGGCAATCAAACGAAGTAACAAAGAACTCCAGAAGGCGCTTCGCGAGAAAGTAATTCGGGTACACATCAGCAGTCCGTATGTTCATAGTCTCGTTGAGGTGTTGAAAAATCCAGAAGTTCGTTTCCGGCGAGATTTTCATGCACAGGCTTGTGACACATTACCAGATTACAGCTCGATTAAAGGAAACTAAATTTGCTCGAGAAGGTATGATGTTGGATAGGCAAGTGTTTGTTTTTGTTCTCTGTAGCTTCGTGACTTGATGCTAAGTTGGACTCATTGAAGATTTTTCAAAATGCTTGGAACAGACGAAATGAGGGCATGGTATGGGCCTGACCATGTTTGCCTTGCTGCAGATAGGGGTGCTATTGGGACACTATTGATTTCTGACAATCTTTTCCGGCAAGCCTATTTACCCGGAAAACTGGTTGTTTAACTGGACTGATAGTTGCCTCTAGGTCAAGTGACCCAGTCACACGAAAGAAATTTATACATGTAACCGAAGCGGTCAAGCAGAAAGGTGGTGAAGTGCTCATATTTTCAAGTATGCATGAATCAGGTCAACGTACGGACTACTATCTTTATCAAGTCCCAGATTCTCATGTAACGCTTTCAGAATTGAATCAACTGACTGGAATAGCTGCAATTCTTACATTTCCTCTGGATATTGAAGTCGTCGAAGCAGAAGAAAGGGAGGCTGAAGAAGAGCGAAAACGACAAGAGGAACAAGATCAACTAGTCAGATCGTCCCATACTTCCACGTGATTCGTCGATACACACCGAATGTCTTGAAAGGAGATCAGAAGTTGTATTTAAAACATGCATTTCAGAATTCATAAATGTTCAGACTTCCTCTATCCCCAAGCCTGTCGATTTCGAAATTGTATCATGTCCAAGCGTCAACGATCAATAAGTTCAGCCGCCACTACGAAAGAGGGAAACTTGCATACTTCCAATCATGATGTCAAACGGCCTCGAATATCTGGCAGACACTTCAATCCTATCAAAGTTGCAACTGCAGAGGCTGCAGCCACCGTCGATGCTGACCCTCCTTGCTTCAAGATCCAGGAATATATGCGGCAAGGTTTGCCAGATCCTAGTGGGGGAAAGGCAGTACTCTACTGGATGAGGTTGGCAGATCTTCGTAGTAGGTTTGGACATTTGAGGCCAATCCTTAGGCTCATTCTCCCTAGTCAGTGATAACAGGGCACTCGCGCGAGCCTCAGAGTGCGCCAGGGACATTGGTGTTCCTTTACTCGCTCTTTTCATTCTCAGCCCCCAAGACTACATCGCTCACGATAGGAGTTCTCGCCGCATCAATTTTGTCCTTCGCAACCTTGTCCTGCTCCAGGTCTGTCTTAATCAAGTGTAACGCTTGCCAATATAATTTAACAGAACTTACCCAGAACTCCTTACACGAACTTCACATTCCATTTTACGTTATCACCCACACGCCTAGAAAAGCAATCCCAGAGCGAGTCTTTCAGCTTCTGAAGGAGTACGAGTGCAATCATTTGTTCGCAAATCTAGAATATGAAGTTGATGAACTCCGACGTGATTTACGAATCTGGAAACTTGGCGAGAAGCATAGGATCCAAGTCAATTTTTTTCACAACAAGAATGTTATAGAGCCCGGTGTCATTCGTACAAAACAAGGAAAAGGCTATACAGTAGGTGTATGTCGTCTCCATGATCTAGATCTCTATAACAATCACAGGTTTATTCACCATACTGGAGAAGTTGGATAGATACCTTGAATCGTGCACCAGATGAGTATATCAAAGAATCGCCTGCACCGTCATCAAACCAGGAATCCATACGACAAGACAAAAAGTTCTCAGCTCTTTTTGAAACTTCCGTTCCAGACACTGTTCCAGGATTTGAACTTGACGAAAAGGATGCTGCCAAGATGGAGGAATATTGGCCTGCTGGAGAACTTGCAGCAAATAGAGTTGGTATACTAATCGAAATCTTTCACTTTCTTATGAATTTCTACTAGATTCTGGAACGCTTTTTGAAAACGAGGGCTCGTCCGTCTCAAATGGGTGCTGTCAATCCCCTGAATCCTGGAGCACAGAACACTGAGCAACATAGCCGCATCGTCAAGTATAAGGATGCACGGGATCAGATGGACAAAGATACTACCAGCCGCCTGAGGTGAGAATCCAATAGTCTCGACTATCATCCATGTAACTCATTACTATTGTAAGCGTTTATCTGTCTTCTGGTGTGCTTTCAATTAGAGAATGTATCCGTCAAACAATGGTGCTTCGTGAGTCCAGGAAAGTTGAATGCAACATCTCTTCTGGGGTTGGTCGATGGATTCAAGAATTAGCCTGGCGAGATTTTTACACTGGGGTTTTATGCCATTACCCTCGAGTCTCCATGGGCCGCCCTTATCACGAGAGATATTCCGAAGTCGTATGGGAAGACCATCAAGCAAGGCGAGATTCTACAACGAGCCATGAACACCACGAGGATGTTGATGGGGAGATGTTGCGGCGGTGGAAGGAAGGCAAGACTGGAGTCCCCATAGTCGATGCTACGATGCGCTGCATCCGTGAAATGGGCTGGGTCCACAATAGAGCTAGGATGATCACTGCAATGTATCTGACGAAGGACTTGATGATCGACTGGAGGGTAGGCGAAAGGGTATGTCACTGCTATTTACTGACATATGACTTCTTTTTCAATGGTTTTTTTAGTATTTTATGCAAAACCTCATTGATGGCGATTTAGCCTCTAATAATGGTGGCTGGCAATGGTGTGCGAGCACTGGCGTTGACCCTTGTCCTTACTTTCGCATTTTCAATCCACACAGTCAAAGCTTGAAAGTGGGCTGGTTCTTATTGTCATCATCAAGGAATCACCTCAATATTTATCCAGGCAGATCCGTCCGGTGAGTTTATTCGACATTGGGTTCCAGAGCTTGAGAAAGTATGTGGTCCAGGTAAATGTCCTGATAATTCAGGGTTGCAGACTAATTTACCCAGCATTGTCAGACCTCCATAATCTGTCTATGTCCTTGGCAGACAAACTCGACTACCCGAGAGAGATGATTGATCATTCGAAGGCGCGGGACAGAGCACTAAGGAGATTCAAAAATCCAGGTGAGGAGTAAAAATATGTGATGATCGATGGAATGATGTATTGGAATGAATAAAATGACCTGCATGGTGGGCATTGAGATACCAAGTCACATGTCATGTGATATAGTGACACGCAGTCTGACACACACACACATTGTTGCTACATTGTCTTGCTTCCCATTACGGTAGCATCACTCCAATGATGATCAAACAATGTATTGATCATGATTATCAAACCATGATCAATACATTGTTTTAATTTAATCAGGATAAACGAGTCCTCTTGCAAAATTTCTTCAACTGACTGGTGTGCTTATCGCATATAAAATGGAGATGCCACGGTCACTAGGGTTTGTCATGACTAGGAAAAGCACATGCAAAGACATACAGAAGTAATTAAGGATTGTTGAAATCCGAGTACCAATCCAATCCACCAATACACGCTCTGAGGTCCCACCAAAGCAATACTTTGTTTTACATCACGATGATATGCACCCTCTAGCCCTCAGCTAGGGACATGCTCATCGTCCCAACTGCCCACATGATACAGGAACACAAGCCGAAGAAAGGGCTTGCATTACTTAAATAACCAGTCAAGGAACGCTGTTGAAGCAAAAAGAGGAAATTTCATGCGTAAGTTTGGCGAGCCCACTCAGCAGCCTCAACAAGATTGGTTAGGGAAGTCTCTGTCTCCTTCCAGGCACGAGTTTTAAGACCGCAATCCTTGAAGTCGGATCAGTCAAAGGCAAGTAACTTGACGGGAGTTGTCAGACTCACAGGATTGATAAAAAGTTGATCTTTAGGGATAAACTTGAGCATACCCTTGATACGATCCTTGATCTCCGGAGTACTCGGGACACGGGGCGAGTGAATATCGTAGACGCCAGGACCGATGTGATTGGAATAGCTGTGTTGCTCAAAGGCAGCCAATAATTTCATGTCACTCTTAGACGCCTCGATAGAAATGACATCAGCATCGAGTCGCTGAATAGAGGAGAAGATATCATTGAAGTCGGAATAGCAGAAGTGGGAGTGAGTCTGGAGCTGATCAGTGACACCGGCTGTAGTCAGCTTGAAGGAGTCAACAGCCCACTCAAGGTACTTTTCCCAGTCGGAACGACGAAGAGGAAGCTGCAAGACAAGTATTAGGCGACGTTTATAGTGCCGTTTATATTGGCTCGTTACTTACACCCTCACGTATAGCAGGTTCATCAACCTGGATAGCATGAATTCCAGCCTTCTCTAGGTCAACTACTTCGTCACGAAGAGCAAGGGCCAGTTGCTTGGACTGGAGTTCGCGTGGGATATCGGCACGTGGGAAGGACCAATTCAGAATGGTGACAGGACCAGTAAGCATACCCTTCATGGGTTTCTTGGTTAGACTCTGTGCGTAACTGCTCCACTTGACAGTCATAGGTCCAGGGCGACTGACATCGGAGACAATGATTGGTGGGCGGACATACCTAGTAATAGTTGATTAGACAGAGAAACTCAAAATGTGGATGGGAGACTATTAACCGAGAACCATAGCTCTGAACCCAAGCATTCTGGGTGAAGACAAAGCCGTGGAGAAGCTCGCCGAAGTATTGGACCATATCATTACGCTCGGGTTCTCCATGCACTAAGATGTCAAGACCAATCTTCTCCTGGAAGTCTACCGCATTCTCAATTTCCTTCCCTATAAAACCTTCATACTCCTCTTGAGTGAGGTCACCTTTTCCAAGCTTAGCACGAGCCTGGCGAATTTCTTTGGTTTGCTGTGTAAAATGAGTCAAATCAGCTGCATTAATATAACAAAACACGAACAGGAAATGAGCCTATAGTGGTAGTAGGGAATTTTGGGAGATTGAGATGCTTGGCCTGTATATCCTTGCGGATAGAGAAGGGACTCTTGCGTTCGAGCATTTCGGGAGTGATAACATCAACACGCCTGCGGACAGTATCATCGGAATTCTGTTCAAATTGACGACGAGCGGCAATCGACTTCCTATTAGCTTCCAGGGCTGCAGTAACTTGAGCATCCTGAGAGCCGGAAGAGGCAGAAGAAATGACAGAAGTCTCTCCAGCCTTCTCTGTGGCAAAGGAGAACCAATCCTTTTGTTCCTCCGTCAACTTCTTCTCAGAAGCGAGTGTAACAGGAGTGTGGAGCAGTGAAGAAGACGTTGCGACGATGACACGATCAGTACCGAGAGCATCAATGGCTGTCTGGACAAACTTGATCGCGGCGGCAAGATCAGTTTTCCAAATATTACGGCCAGAGACGACACCCAAGGAAAGCAATATCCTAGTATCCCGGATGGCACTTAATACGTCCTCGAGTTGATCAGGAGCACGGTCGAGGTCAATATGGAGACCGTAGATTGGAAGCTTAGCGATGAAGTTGATGTTGGAGTCAAGACGAGCAAAGTAGGTGGTGAGTACGATCTTTGGTGATATAGGAGCGAGTTCGACATATGTAGCGGTGTACTCCTTTTCAAGGTCGGCAGCAGAATCGAGGACCAGGATGGGCTCATCGATCTGTACGGATTCAACGCCCTCGGTCTTCAATTCGGAGAGGAGCTTCTTATAGATGGGTATGAGTTTAGATAAGAGGGATACAAGTTGGAAACCTGATGGAGCAGTCTTATCCTTTTTTCCAAGAAGGAGATAACTTATGGGACCAATGATGACAGGGCGAGTGGTGATACCTGCAGCCTGAGCCTCCTTGTACTCATTTAGAGCCTTGTTGTAGTTGAGCTTGAAGTCGGTCTCCTCAGAAAACTCAGGAACAACGTAATGGTAGTTTGAATCGAACCTCAAGTATGCTTTCAACCTATGTCTGAATTTGGAAGCGAACGAGATACCTACCATTTCTTCATCTCACAAGCAGGAACATCAACACCTTCTGACTGGCGTCCACGACCCATGGCAAAATACACATCTAGTTCTGTTAGACCCAGGCCAGTATAACGTCGCGGAATGACATTGAAGGCAGTGGAATGATCCAATACGTGGTCGTAAAGAGAAAAATCGCCACTTGAGCAAAAAATAAGTTAGGCACATAATTATTCGATCCACCACAAACCTAGGAACCAAGTCAACACCCTGAGCCTTGATAACGTTCCAGTTAGCCTTCTTGATGTCGGTAGCAATTTTGTCAAGCTCTATTGCAGTAATTTTACCATTCCAATAATTTTCGACTCCCTTCTTGATCTCGCGATTGGAACCTAGTTTTTATGACAATCAATGGAATCGCAAGAAAAGATATGATCAAATGGGAGAAAGCACACCAATGCGAGGAAAACCAAGGACACTGGAATAAACCATTTTTTGAGTGTGAAAGATAGTACGATAGATGTTGATAGATGTTGATGTTAAAAAATTAGCGATGGCGAATTGATGGTGACCTATAGGCACGTGTTTTGATAATCGATTGATTCACCATTCTTTTTTTAAATTTTTTGATTAATTCACCCATTCGGACGTGTGATATCAACGTCAGGGAGAATAAAAATCACATTACGGTAATACAGTTGTACAGATGGAGGACATATGAGTATCATAGCAGCGATTTATGCAGCACCGTTACCATTTGTAGGCGTAGAAAATTCTTTGATGCGCTGAACGGCTGCACGAAGTATATTGCGCCCACTTTTTAAAGTAATGGATTTGGGCTTTCCACCTGGAGAACGTAGTAGCTTGTCTAGTAATGTCCCCGGAAGGATCAGCGGTTCTTCAACGTCATCATCAGGACAGGCAACAGTGACAGGGGCGACAGCGTGCACTGAGGGAGTCTTTACAACGAGAGACGACTTGGAAGAATCAGCGGCAGAGGATCCAGTTTTATTGTTTGGTCCAGGAACAGGGGCTTTGAGCATCACAGATCGAGAACTGGAATCGCGTGGAGAAGTAGGTTGGAGGATAGGACTAGATACCGCGCCTCCTTCTGTCTCTACCAGAACCCGATTTGGTTTGGCCGGAACAGGTTCGGACTCAGTCTGCCAGCCCGAATCAGGGGTTTCAATGAGTTTTTCTGCTTGAAGTGGCCTGGGAGGTGGTTTCAGTTGCCGTGGACTTTTGAAAAACGTGCGAACTTGGATAATCTCCTCTTTCAGTTTCTCCAGGGAAATCCGCCTCAATGGGTCGATAGTAAATATACGTTTGATGACCATATTTGCTTCTGCAGAAATAGGCAACACGTTACCGAGGAAATTGTTATCGTTCAAGAAGGCTTGATAACACTGGTCATCTACGGTGGCATACCGCCAAGGATTACGTCCAGATATCATGTTGACGAGAATGACACCCATAGACCAAACATCAGTCTGCTTCGAGGAGTATTTCAGACGTGGCTTCTGTTCAGCGATACATTCTGCGAACAACCGAACTTCAGTCTATAGTAAGAGACGCAAGAGTACGAAAGCCTTACCAGGGCTCATATAATAACAACTTCCACAACCATATTCCGCAGAAGCGGCATGAGTAGTTGAGAGACCAAAGTCAGCCAGCTTGATACGACGTGTGTCTTCCGAAAAAAGAATGTTCTCGGGTTTGATGTCACGGTGATAGATACCCTTTCTATGGCAATACTGGACTGCGTCAATAATCTGGACATATATCTTCTTGACCAACGCATCGTTGTTCTGAAATATGTGTCTTTCCGTTATGGCTGCAAAGAGATCACCTCCCCGAACAAGTTCCATAACAACATAGATCCAATCTCCCTCCCGAAAGTGTCGTTCATACCGTACGATATTGGGATGATCACGAACAACAGGATGATTACAAAGTTCTCTTGTCTGAAAGTGAGCCTTGGTAGTTCCAGGGACGTAGATGGGCATGCATTTAATGGCGAAGAATGCGCGGCCATCTGCTGGAGATTTCATATCCATGGCACGATAGACCTTGCCATAGGCACCCGAACCGAGCAACTTGTCCAGAAAGTAACGATCACCGTCAACGGTTTGTCCAGTAAAGTCAGGCATTGTACCAGTGGCTGCTCGTCGTGGCATAGTTTGTGCGAAAGGAGTGTGTTAATAGAGATGTTGACAGAGGCCAAGCTCGTCAGAATTAGAGGTAGAATTGAGAGATGTGTCTTCACAGAAGACAGAGTAGGACAAAGAGACTGGGCCATTGGGAAGAACCGAGATGCATTGCACATTGGGCTGGAGGCTGACACTGAAGAAACAAAATTACCACGGTACCCCACATCTACCCCACATCTACTCATGTCTGATAATCTATCATTCGTTTTGCGCGGCATCGAGGATGTTGTCTACGAACAACGTTCCATTCCTCTACGTAAATATCTGTCGAGCAGATTGCTGTCTGGATAGCTAACGCCATCTTTTTAGCTGGTCCAGACGATGTGATCGTTGAGGTTAAGAAGACTGGTGTGTGCTACACCGATCTTCTGCTTCGAGTTCTGATCATTTTTCGCAAGGAATTTGTGGTTCTGATGTATATGCTACTGGCTTGGATGGATGTTCAACTGCGAAGCTGAATACATCCTAGGTTCACTATCTTGTCGAAGGTCGGATCGGTGACTTCGTCGTGGAGAAGCCTATGGTAAGGCTCAAGAACTCAAACATCACTTCTGTGCTTCTCTGATGCGTCTAGAGGTTCTGGGCCATGAATCTTCAGGCATTGTTTCACAAGGTAGAGTAACTCTTGAGTTGAATCGGAACATTATGCGACTAACCGGGACCACAGTTGGTACTAATGTAAAGCATATCAAAGTCGGCGATCGCGTGGCCATGGAACCAGGAGCGACATGTAGTGTGTACTAAGCGTGCCCACAATTTTTCTGACCTCATCATCTCCATGTTATATTTAGAAAAATGCGATCTTTGCAAGGCTGGGCGTTATGAGGTCTGATCCGTTTTCTCCACTGCGACAGTGAGGCTGATCATCATTTAAGCTATGTGCAGATATTGTATTCGCAGCAACCCCTCCTTATGACGGAACTCTTGCGCGATACTACCGACTTCCCGCTGATCTGGCCTACCCTCTGCCAGAAAACCTCACTCTTGAGGATGGCGCCATGGTAATTTCAATTCGATCATCTGGGCTCGTACTAATATGTCACACTCAGATGGAACCCTTGTCTGTCGGTGTGCACTCTGTGGCCAACCTTGGTGGCTTTCGCTCTGGCCAGTCCATTGCTATCTTCGGTTGTGGCCCCGTTGGTCTCCTCTGCATGGCAGTGGCCAAGGCTCTCGGAGCTCAGCGTATTATCGCTGTGGACATCGTTCCTCAACGCCTGGAGTTTGCCAAGAGCTATGCTGCTACCGAGACGTATCTTCCTCCGAAACCCCTCGAGGGCGAAACAAAACTGGACTACAGCAAGCGAAATGCAGAACAGATGAAAAAGCAGCTTAATATCCAAGACAGGGGTATCAATAAAGTTGACCTTGTCATCGACGCCAGTGGCGCCGAGGTCTCCATCCAGACTGCTCTTTACATTGTGGGGACTGGTGGTACATTTGTGCAGGTATGCAACGGAATCTTTCCCTTGAATAATAGTTTGATTGCGTTTGTGAAGGTTGGTATGGGTGCGCCAAATGTCACCGTCAATATCGGCCTCCTCATGGTCAAGGAACTCAATTACAAAGGTTCCTTCCGCTATGGCGTATGCTGTCTACAACTCTGTTTATCAGTTACATACTGATCGTGGACAAAGCCTGGTGATTACTCGCTGGCTATCTCCTTAGTTGCAAATGAAAAGGTTGATCTCAAGCCCCTCGTTACACACCGGTGAGAACTCTTCAAGTATGATTTGGTGGGGTCATGTATTAAGTCTTTTCAAAGATATGCCTTTAAAGACGCCATTGCAGCGTTCAAGGCGACGCGTTTTGGCAAGAGTGCAGACGGGAGGGGCGTCATCAAAGCAATTATCTCGGGACCTGAGTGACCACCCACCTGAGAAATAGTCGAGTAGTAACGGGAAATGTGTAGTAATTGTTAATGTTAATGGTATGAGTGGGGCGAGTGGGGTGTGACCGATCGTGTGATGGAACATCACGCTTGAACTACTCGTTCATGAACTTCAAAACTAGAAATCTTTTTTATCTTCGGATATCCGAACACTCTATTCTTCCGGTATATGTGAGCTGTAGGGCTTCACATAAAACATAGTGTCCTCTAACAGAGTGAAAGCTTTATCTTGATGAACGTCATTTGGATTGGATGTCAGACCAAGTGTTACAGCATATCCTCTCTGATCTTCGTCCACGGTCGGTCTCTGGATCTCGTGCTTTATAGGAAGTTGTCTCAATTAGATCCTTGGTCTCAGGATCTTACCCAAGCTATTATCTGAGGCTGGCATTTTCTCCAGTCCTGCTGCGGCGAAGAAGGCAGCGGTAGATACATATCGCGGTGGTGTGTGCACGATCTTCTTTTCCTCCAAATATCTAGCCATATTTAAAAGTGTACATCTAGATACCTACCAATTTTGTTACTTTTTGCGTCGAACGGAACCACACTCCGTTGCAATCAAGGTACGTAGTTTGTAGCTGGATGAAACATAAAGTTATATCTGTGAAATAGACGAGAAACTATGTAATGAGAGCTTCTCAGTCCGTCAATCAATCCGCAGCCGCCGTTACTACCACTACTCCTCGAAGGACACAGAAAAAACGGAAGACACGTTCCGAGTCCGCTCTTTTGAAGTCATCGGCATCTGAATCCATTAAGAAACGGAAAAAGGACGTGGGATTAGATTCCGACAATTCAGGGGTCTCAGAAGAAGAGTATACTTCAATCAGACCAAAAGTATCAGAAGTGGTTGATGTTGATCAGTATGAGGAAACGAATCATACCAACGCAAATGAACTCATTGACGAAGACGGTAATCAGCCTTGTCAACAAGGTAGCTTCGACCTTCATACTGATGAGGAAGAGAAGCCCAAACCGACACTTCAACTGAGATATGAGGGTTTCGGCATTCATGGTCAATGTCTTTGTGTTGTCGCGGAACCATGGCCAACAACCCATTCTACAGCTCGTTCTCTTGGGGATCTAGGTAAACATGCTATTTTTAAGTCTAAGGAAAGGCAGGTTGCTACTATCACTGCGCGTGCTCAGACACCCTTGTTCTTAACCGACGAGGATGACACACAACCCCAGCACTTTACTCCTGTAATCAATTCCCTTGATGATCTCGACACGATGGAGATCAGTGATGATGATGATCCCGAGATGGGAGGGATGATGGCGTTCAGTCAGGTACTAAACATGGTCGGTGACACTAGACCTGAAGCAATCGAGGATGAAGATGAGATAGGAGGAGCGGTCCTTTTCGGTGATGCAGATGAAGCGAGATAATTATGAATTTTGATTCATTCGGGATACAGTCCTTTATGCTTTGCCAATCTCACGAAGGATTTCCAGCCGTCGAGGTGCTGAGACCTCTTGAAACCCTGCGGTAAACAACTCAAAGGTACCACTACCTTCTGAAAGAGCACGAAGACGCTGCGAGTAGTCTAAGAATCGACTTAGTGGGACCAATCCTTGGACAGCGCGCTTGACTCTTGAGCCTGATGTCTCTAATGCAATTTCAGTGGCGGAAGGTGTCAGCCACAGGGGTGGCATATAAACGCCCTCTTCATAAATTCCACTTGTCATTTCACCTTCTGTAGAGGCAGGAAGCCCAGAACCAAGCTCTAGAAGTTCTCCACCATGTTCTGTCATGTCCCTGATGACCTTGCCCAGATGGTTTTCTGAAACAGTGACTTTGAGATTCATGAAGGGTTCTAGGAGAGGTCCAGAACCTGCACCGCGGAAGAATTGACGCAGCACAGCTGCAGAGGCTCCGGTCAGGATGGAGGGAGGAATTTCTTTGGATAGGGCTTTTTTGGGTATTTGTATACATATATGAGTCATGGGAAGTGAGGAGTAAGGTGAAATCGATAGTGCACTCGCAATACCTTGTGCAATGTACGAAAGAGGCCCAACAGGAATAGATTCTGGAGCCGGCAGGGGATTGCTTTTGTCATCCAAAACTTTATTACCATCCCAGACAGGATCTCCTTCCTCTGCACCTTTCAGAGAGCGTACAATCAGGGGAATTTCAACAGAGATGTATTTTCCGCCTCCAACATCTGCATTCCAAGTGTCCCACCCTCGGTCCGGTATACCAGGTCCGAGACCCTCGCGAAAACTAACTCTGCGTTTGCCAAACTCGAAATTGACACCCCACTCGTTTTTGAGTCGCCCTTCAATGATTTCCAGGTGTAAAGCCCCAAGTCCGTGCACTAGAACTTGTCCCTCCTGGATGTCTGTGCGTACCGATGGATCTGTCCGTGCCAGTGATTCTAGAGCATTTTGAACTGGCCCAAGATCTGTGTGAGATTGAGGGATGACAGAGGCAGAGATAACAGCAGATGGTGGTGTAATATCCCTTAACACAGAGCGAGTAGAAGTAGGACTTCCGGCGGAAACAAGGGTATCACCCGTGCGGGTATGTTTTAGACCGATGATTACACCCACCGAACCAAACGGTAACTCGTCTACTTCTTGAAACTCAGAAGCATAGAGGAGCATCAACTTGGAGGCGATTTCTTTCTGATTTCTGTTGGTGTTGAAAAGTTTGCTATGACGAGTGAGCTTTCCTGTCAGAAAGTGAATGGTATTGCGTGGCAAGGTATACACTTCACATACCAGAGTATACACGGACAAAGGTCATCCAGCCTCTTCTCCGATCCCAATTGACTTTCCAGGCAAGAAGTTGTAGAGGAGAGCCAAGAACCTGGAGATCATGAGGAACATCCAATGGGCCTGCTAGAAGCTCGCCAGCATAGTCAAGCACCAACTCTGTGCCTATATGGTACAAGGCAGAACCGCAAACAACAGGCATTATAGCATTTCGGAGGGATGCTTGTCTAAGATAGGGAATTACTTGATCACCGTCAATACCTAGATAGGCATCTGGGGAAGACGGCAGACCGAGTAGAGTGTCCATAAGCTCTTCCGAATGCATGGAAAGATTGTCCAAAAACTGGACTCGTGCATCTACCAGGTGAGATGGAAGAGGATGATTGGGCTCGAAGATAGATCGAAGGGCCTCTTCCGTGCGTGGCAAGGTATCTATGGAAGGCTTTCCTGCCTCAGACCATCGCCAGAGTTCCCATTTGACCAAATCAACAAGGCCTTGAATACCAGGCTCCGCTTGTTGATAGGCTAGAGGGCTAAATGATGCAATGGGTAAGACTAAAGGTAACGGTTGCGAATGAAGTCGGTTCAACAGGATGGAAGATAAAGCAAATTTGAAGGAAGCACCCGGGCGGTCCATTTTATTCAAGAAGATCAACTTGGTTGCAACATCATATCTATGTCGACATTCAATCGGGCTTCAAGTTGGATGGAAGTCGCTTACCGGTTAAGTTGCGCCCAAACGCCTCTAGTCTGAGCTTCAACGCCTTCAACAGAATCTATAAGAACGACGGCACCATCAATGACACGACTAGCACTTTCTACCTCCATTCCGAAATCAGCATGACCAGGTGTGTCTATCAGATTGAAAGTCCAGTCTCTCCACTGCACAGGTATACTAGCGGATTGGACAGTGATTCCTCGTTCCCTTTCCACGGGTAAAAAATCGGTCGTGGTACTTCCTGTGTCAACTGTACCTGATTCCGCAAGATAAGACGACTTATACAAAATTGATTCTGTGAGGGTTGTTTTTCCAGAATCTACAGATCATGAGCTCGCTCCAAACAAAAAAATGTTGAGTTACCTATATGGGCAACCAGCGCCATATTACGGAGTTTCGAGGCAACGTGGGGATCTTTGATCGTCGAGTAACATCGCCCTAATAAGTGGTGGAGCTGCAAAGACCAGCGACGCTGGTGAAGCCAAAGCATGGATGAGCAGGCAGGTGCTCCCTGCATAGTTTCCACGGCCAATCAATAGTCATAAACAATTCTTATCGAATTCTTATTGTATTCTTATTGT
>Ga0157365_10000418_pt1 | contig 18664 bp, 27 predicted proteins | sample AttsexASBM3_FD_111478 | JGI IMG/M metagenome (GOLD analysis project Ga0157365, IMG submission 111478) | Fungus gardens microbial communities from leaf cutter ant in Ribeirão Preto, State of São Paulo, Brazil - Atta sexdens ASBM3 | ecosystem: Host-associated > Fungi > Mycelium > Unclassified ... | reverse complement strand
TATTAAGAAAGTTTTGGCAGAGGAAGGACCTATCGATATGTATGCACTCTACTGGTTTGTTTCACGTGTTCCAGTAGCTCATGGATGATATAGTTTCTGGGATCACGTAGGTGGAGAGACGCTTGAAGCTGCTTTGGATGCTGCCAACATCGGTGCTCGATTTATTGTGAGCTTGTTTATGTTTTAAATGTGGAGGTACTGAAACCAACAGGAATGTGGAATGATCAGTGGTATGCGTGTTTACATATTAGGACCAACTCTTCCTCTTACCGATCTTCTTAGCACTTAATGCGGAAGATACTCCTATTCGAGTATGTCATATTGTTCTCTATTCTCTTGAACTCATTTGACTTTCTATGCATAGAACCTGATGAACGTGATTGGAAAAGACATTATGATGAGAGGCTTTGTGTTTGCCAGGTCATTCCAAAAATACTTCCACGAGTTCTATGCCATAGTTCCAGACAAATTGGCCAAGGGTGAACTCAAATACAAAGAAGATGTGAGCTCCGGGTTAGATAAAGTCGGCGACGTCATTTTAGCGGTGCAGAAGGGCACCAACAAAGCGAAAGCCATTATCCATGTAGCTGATTCTTGAATCGTTGTAGAGATTGTCCATGTATCTTTATTGCTAAAGTTAAACCGACGAGGATATTATCGTTAATGTCGTATATCGCTCACCAAGGTCAAAGGTCTCATTTAAACGGGTCGTTATGACGTATACATTTCTGCTGACAGGGACTATGAATTCCAATTTTGTTCGGAGGGTAGGAGTGGGTTAGGTAGAAGAAGTTGAGGAGTTTGTACAAATTAATCTCGGATGAACAATAAGCCAATGACTGGATGTTCACGTTGAAAATACGGTACAATTCTCAGAAAACAGCAGGAGCATAAATCACCAAGCAACTCTGCAGTCGACATAAACAGAGAAGATCTCTCTATCCCTCTAGATATGATAAAAAAACTAAATCAGGCAATTATCGTATATACAACTCATTAATGACACAACAAGATATACTCATACATATCCAAAAAAAATGCAAGATGCAAGATGCAAGAAACAACTACTCCTGCGTAAACTCAGGCTGCAAGAGTTTGCAGCCCATGACACGAACTGCAAAAACAATGAAAAGGATATCAGAAAAACCATCCACCAATCCGAGCGAAAAAAATTACATACTTGTACCATCAGGTTGACCTAAACCATACAACATCTCTTTCGGATGGAAAGCCAAAGAACTCAATCTCGGTATAAATGGAGAAGGCAAAGTTCGTAATGGTGCCATACTGAGCCCAGTCTGCAAATGAAACGACGATAGTGGATCTTCCTGATTCACCGACTTGACAACAATCTTCTGCGCACGCCATTTACTGGGGTTAATGGCAGACGACCTTGCAAATCATAACAAAACCTCAACCCTCAACAAAACACAACAAGCGACAAGTGCAGAAGAACACTCACGCAGCGAAAACATTTGTCAAAGGGTGAGCATCAAACGCAGAAAGTCCGTGAGGTTGAATTTGCCATGATTCGGTCGGTAACGGTGGTCCACGCATATCCCAGAGTTTGACTTGACCATCCAAACTAGCCGAGAGGAATTGAAACTGCTGTGTCGCATGCCAACGGACATTCTGCACCCAAGCCGTATGATCAGAATACGTTCGCACGATAGAATCCTCATCATCAATCCTCCTATCGAACACCTTGACCATTCCGTTGGCAAAACTTGCAGCAAAAGTTTGTGAACTGTCCACGTCAGAAGCAATAGCAGTGACAGAACTTTCAGAACCAGTATCAACGTCCTGAGCGCAGATACTCAATCAGACACATTATAAGGAAACACAGAGACTTACCAAGCTCTGTGTCTCTGTCTGCGCATCCCAGACCTTGATCACCCGGGAGTCACCGCCGACCAACAACGTCCCGGCAGATTGTTTCCAATCACAAACCATCCCTGATCCTTGACGCAACTGGATGACCTCATTTAAAGCTCTAAATGCGCTAACCATCTGCACAGGGCCTTGTTCCATCACTGGGTCAAAATTGCGATACAGGCGAACGATGCCTTCCGACGATCCAACAACAACAATCCCGCCTACTTCTTGATTGATGATAATGACGGAGGTAACACTAGTACCTCGTGGATTGCCATTCAACCACCGTGTGAGACGTTTACGTGTTGACCAGTCGTATACACTGCTCTGTATATTAAGCCGACCCCTTTGCGAGAGAGAGTGTGTTTTCAAGTACCTGATTGTATCGGTCTCATTTGCCACCACAATTTGTTGATCAAATGAATGAAAAGCCATTGAAAGCGGATACCCGTCCGTCTGTATCGTTGCCACAGGTCTATCCCACCGACAATATTCTATTTCAGAACCGATTAGTCTCATCACGTTACCAAGCCAAAAATAGTGAAAAAACTCACCAGCAGTGTTAGCCTGCTCTCTCGTCTCACTAATCGCCTTCTCGTTCCTCGAATGTCTCCACAATTGATAGTTATACTGCATACTCCCCGGTTCCTCCGCCTCCGTTTGCTACCGACGCAATCAACATTATTGTCCCAGATGAATTTTTTTTCAAAAAAGAAACACCACTCACTCTCATTTGCGGCTCCTTGAAATATTCACAACACCAATCATAAAACGTGCTCCTCAATGGCAACACATCCCTCACTCCACTGCCAGTCCCTAACCCTAATATCACATTACCGCTATCGCCTGAATCTCTCGAAAAGGTGCTGTTACTCGGACTTGGCATGGACGACGAATGATGACCTACTCCCTGAGTCGCATTGTGATGACTTCGTCGGGAATGTTGATGTTGTTGATGGGGATAAAGACCCATTCGCCGTCGAGCGCGAAGACGTTCCATGTCTTCCTCTATCAGCGCCTCCATGACGTGACACGGCTGGAAATCATGCTGTGGTGGATAATGTTCAAAAGAAGTAGTAAGTTTTGTATGGCGAGAAGGAGGATCACGGGGACGATGGTGATGCGTAGACGAAAAGAGAGTTTGATCTGACGGCGTTGGTTGTTGCTTATACGGCGATTGATAACTTGCGAAATTCAAATTCGGTAAAGGAACTCTTGTCATATCATTCACAGCCTCTCCTAAATACCCACTGTTGATACTAGAGAGAGGACCAGTAGCCATCGGTGTACCTCTCCCGCCTATCCCTGATCCGTCTTCATACACACCGCTTCCAGTCCCACCACCCATACCATTAGATATCGATGTAAACCCAAAGGACTTGATGAACGATGATGTGGCATTTGCAAATGATGAAGTCCTCTTCAGAGTACTGGTCAGCGGATTCGGTAAGGTATCTGATCGTATGAGTGATGGTCGACCGGGATTAGGTGAAGGTGGTGCAACAGAAGTTGATCCTCCTCGATATTCTTTTGTTAAATATAGTGTCGATGCTGATGCCGATGCCGATGTTGTTATACTCAGTCCGCCACCTCCAAAGAAACCGCTCCCACTACTTGTTCCATGACCAGGACGTTTTTCACTAGGTATGGAAGGTGGTCTATCTAATGTAGAGGTTTCAAGTTTGGTAAATGGCGATTCGAGGAGCAGTGCCATGACATAATCGACAATGGTTTGAGCCATGGTTTGTACCTCTGTGTATGGGTCTACGGAGAGATCTAGAAGAACGACAAAGATCGTGAAGAAAGAAGACAAGAGGACACGGTTTTCTTCCCTGAGCATATCGTCGTCGCCGAATGAATCTAGCCATTCCGAGACTGCAAGACTAGTCACATCGTCATCATGGGTAGATGTTGCTGAACTACCTGCTCCTCCTCCGCCACCATGAGGGGCGGTCGTTGAGGAAGATGAAGTCAAGTGAGAAGCAGCACCGCCAGTAGTAACTGGTCCCCCTCGCCATCGACGATCCTCTTCCCAATAAAGCCATGCACAAACCACAAAATAACCCCTCCACTCTTTTACAAGACACGAAATCACCACCAACAACTCTTTCCTGCACATCGGACTGGCATCATCTTTGATCGCCAATGTCGCACCGGTAGCAACAGCGACTTCCATCCTGAAATGAACTCTCTCCTCCAACTGATACATCGTCCCTGTCCCTCCACCTCCTTTCTTACTCTGGTCAGCACTCCCACTTGCGCCCATAAATGTACCCAACGCATACAGTGCCGCGCTACGCACTTCAGCGCTGTCATCAGATAGCAATCTGATTAATTTGTCTTGAGTCCCATGGTCGACACCGTAAACTTTAAGTTCATCGTTCGCTGCCCATATCTGTGCGATACACAAAGCCGTCCATTGACGCAACAGATAATCGGGCTCCTCCAACCTGTCGTAACAATTATCAAAAACGCGTTCTGTCCAGCACGCAGCTTGAGCATGTGGGAAATCACGACAGACAGCGGAGAGGATAAATGAACACATGGCTTTGTGTTCGGAACTGTTTGGTAGGACATCATCGTTTTTTAACCCAAGGACGGTGGAAAAGTATTTATATCCAGAGGAATTGTAGAGATCGGCTTGGACAGATTGATCGACGGCAAGGATACGGGCCCATATGAAAATGAGGACTGGGCGGAGGTCTTGACCTGCTGCTTGGAGGAGTTTTGAGATGTAGGGGAAGATACCGATTGTTAAGACTAGGTGAACAGCCCAAGGACCCAAGTCAACGAATTGGGAGAGAAGAATGAGTGCGCGGAGACGGTGTGGTTGGGAGAGGAGGACTTGAAGAACGATGGGAAGTTGATCAGGAGGTTTACGTGGGACGAGGTGTCGTTGGTCATTTATTCCATCAAATTTGGGACGCATTTGGCGCAGCTCCTCCAGTGTGCGTTTGGCGAGTTGGTCTTGGTCGAAAATTACAGGTTTATTCGTTGTTGATGAAGTTTCGGATGAATTGGGGGGGAAGGCGAAAGGAAGGGTATTGGGTGCGCCAGCGGCAGCCGTGGCAGAGGAAAGAGGTAACGCCATTGGCCCTCTCTTGGTCAATGCTGACCCACCTCTTGAGATCCAGACCTCAAAAGCGGTGAGTTGATCAGCGAAGAAACGGTTGGGAACATAAACGTAGGGCTTGGCATCAGGTGGTTTGAGAAGACCACCAAAAGGGTCCTTACCTGATTGAACCAACTTGTCAAGAGTCATCCCCAACTTGAGCAGGTTGCCGCCTTTCAACTCTGGAGGTTGATATAAGAGGTCAGGAAGCTGTCGCAGACATGCGTCGACAGCTAGATCCCATGTGTCCCAGAGCGAATGGGTATTTGTTGGTGGGAGACGAGGTTCAGTAAGGGGGGTGCAGTGGTGGTTCTTCATGACACGCTCAGCGAGGAGGAAGTTGCGAAACAGAGAGGCAATGAGGAGGTCTGAACGATAGAGTTTAACGAAAATGTCGCGAGGGAAGGTCGTCCAAGCGATTGTGTCGGTGATGGCGGTGAATATCCAATTCAACTCACCCAAAGGTGTACGACGGTCCTTTAAATCACCGGGGAGTTGGATGACCGTATCGATGGAGATGCCGTTGGGAAGTGGATTATTCATAATGAAATAACGCAAGGCCACATCGATGGGAGATGTTAGACATGCAGTGAAGACGTCTGCAGGTAATTCTGGGAAAGATGGAAGCTGTTCATTGGGTCCGCAGGCAGCGAGTTGGAGGGAATCTGTAAAGGGGTGAACACCTTCGGGAAATTCACCGTGTGCTGCACGGGCCTCTTGGTCTCGTCGACGAGCGAATGTGTTGAAGTTGGTGAGAAGGTTGCCTGCGGATGAGCAGTCCCAGATGTAGACACCAGGAGAACCGATCCAGCTTTGGACTTCATGTAGGGATACAGGGATGTACTGGGTATAGTTGCGATTGAAGCACCACAGCTCGCCGCTGGGTGTTGGTTGAGGGACACCGTGGCCATTGTAGTAGAAAAGAACGGCATCGTCCTTGGCCTGTCGACGCAAAGTCTGGCAGAAGCGGCGAAGATCCTCGAGAGAGGGGTCCAAGATAGGTTTGTACGAGATTTTGAGACTGAGGCTCTCAAACTGATGTTGGAGGTTTGAGCCGATGGATTCGAGGGCCTTGTGGGAAGACAAAGTTGGAGGGTTGACCCAGCTCTCGAGGACAGCACAGGGATTTGTTTTGACGATGTCAGGGGGATCTACATCGATATTGAGACACAGGACAAGGGCTGAATTAGCGGTCTTGAGTTTTCCTGGGATTGCGCCACGCCAGGGAACGAAGCGCTGGGACCAAGGGGGGCCTGGGGTGGGGATACCACAGGTGAGATGACGCTTGACGGAGAAGTAGGGGATTGCGGGGGGAGTTTCTGAGAGAGCGTCGACGGAGGCGTCAGGGTTGTCTGGGGGGCTGTCGGCGTTGAGCTCGCTGTCGAGACGGCGAGCAGAAGGGTCTGAGAGAGAGGCTGAGGGATACTCGCGCTCGGTGTCCGAGTCTGACAGAGCAGTTGCCCTGGGAGGTGGTGGCCAGCCTGGGTGAGTCAGCGCAGAAATGACAAATGACAAAAACAAGAAAACCTTGTAGCTGCGACATGTCAGAAAAACAAAACAAGAGCGTGACTCACTGTGACTACAATAAAGCACGCGTGACGTGCGTGACTATAATAAACAAAGTATGCGTGACTCAAATATGACTATAATATGCTCACGGGTGACATCGTGACTATGGATCCTCCCCTCGGCGCCGTCGTCTCTATCCCCTCCGGCACCGGCGTCGTCCGCTATTCGGGCACCACAAAATTTGCAACAGGCAAGTGGATAGGCGTCGAACTCGCTGAGCCCAACGGCAAGAACGACGGCTCCGTCAACAACGTCGTCTATTTTTCCTGCAGGTTTCCCTATGGCGTCTTTGTCCGCCAGAGTCAGATCAAGGGCATCCATGGCATGGAGCAGGACTCTGCTGTGAGCTGTGCTCGGTGTCTATTGTGCTCGATCCTGACTTGATGTCCAGCGTGCAGCCCGTTCACAAGGCCATGGACGCTCCCGCACAGGCTCTCTCCGTCTTGCTGCAGCCACAACCGGGAGCGCGTCCCCCACAGGCTCGTCTCCCCGCTCTCAATCTCCAAATAGACTCCTGCCTGCCACCAGGGTATTGCGCACAATTCCATCCTCACCCGCAAAACGTCCAGGACTACAACCTCGAAAATCAATAACTCGACGCGAGTCTTCCAGTACTATCGATGTCCCTTCCAGTCCTAGTGGAGCAAGTTCATCTGCACCACAGCAAACTCCCCGTATACCAACCAAATTTTCACAGAAGCCACAGAACAATAGGTCGTCTTCACCTTTGGCCGTGCCTCCTGACATCGTTCTCGATCATGTGTCTGCTGCTGCTGCCTCCACATCGCCGTCCACGCCCCCGAGAGTTCCACCCCCCGCTGAACTCACCACAACTGCAAGTCCAAAAATCCCATCTCCAGTCACACGTACCCAAGGTTCTCCTCATCCTCTCCCACCACAAGACGACACAGAACTCCGCGCCAAAATTCGAGTGCTCGAAGCCAAACGAACAGACGACACTCGACATATCCGTGAGCTCGAACACCAACTTGAAGAAGCCAAAAACTTCATTGCTGTCAAACCCAAACTCCAGCTCAAACTAAATCAACTCCAACAAGACTTGATTTCAACCAGACGGGAGCTTTCAGATACCCAACAATTGTCCCAACTCGCCGAAAGTAGAGTTCTCGATGCTCAGGAGCAGCTCGAGATCGCACTGTTGGATAAGGAAATGGCAGAAGAGAAAGCCGAGTCAGCGGAAACAGAATTGGAGGAGTTGAAGGAAAACCTCGCTGTTATACAAGTCGAGATGGAAGTTCTAAAGGGCGAACAAGGTACGTTGTCTTGTATTCTGTCATTTTCTGGATTTTCTGGACTGGCCTTGACAGATAGTATAAAATCGGGTCCAGAAACCCCTGGGAAGAACTCTCTGGCGTTTATTCAGCTCGAAAAACAGAATGAACGACTGAAAGAAGCTCTCATAAAGTATCAATTATTCTCCCGATCCCCTGTTGTGATCCTCACCATGTTCCAGGCTTCGCGACCTCTCACAAGACACTGAACATGAACAACGCAAACGAATTCAAGAGATGGAAAAAGACATCGATACGCTCGACCAACTTCAAGGTAACTCATCTCAATCGGGCATACGACTGAATGCTGATGATGTGCAGTTCAATACGATGAAACACTCATCAAGCTCGCAAACGCTGAAACCGAGATCGAGGGACTCAAGCTACAGTTAGACGATGCACTGCATGCGGAAGATCTTCTCGTCAAATTGACAGAGCGGAATCTTGAATTAGGCGAGGTGTGTATCCATATGAATAAGACGGATATTATAAATATGAAAACTCTCCCAGAAAATTGAAGAAATGAGGATCACTATTGAAGATTTGGAAGCATTAAAGGAGTTGAACGACGAGTTGGAAGAGAATCATGTTGACACTGAGAAACAATTGTATGCCGATATAGGTGAGTGATAGAACTTGTTCTCTGTACCGACTTCTATATGGGCGCTTTTGGCAGAGAAACGTGATGCCGACATTCGAGAACTCCTCGGCAAGATTGCTTCTCTTGAAGATGGATATAAAGACCTTGAAGGTACTGTAACACAGTTCCGAGAATTAGTAATCCAACTTCAAACGTACGTCATTGTGTGTTTTGCCTATATTCATATCTGCATCCTGTTACAGCGAACTCGATACCCTCCGTGCACAAACCCAAACCGCCCAAAATGAATCGGCTACAGCTGCATCACAAGCCGCAGCTATGATTTCTCTCAATATGAAATTACAATCATCAGCCGCCAAGAATCTGGCGAGGAATATTGAGTTAGAGATTCAGAAATTAGAAGCGAGGGAGAGCAAGGAGTTGTTAGGTATTGTTCAAGTAAGTGTATCATCCGTCGTTTGTAGTCAATTCCTCATATATCTCAGCCATACCTTCCTCAACTTTACGTCCAATCGGATTCTGAGGCAACACACTGCTACCTCTTTTTCCTGCGTCTCTCTTGTAAAATGGACCTGATCAACACCATAATCGCAGCGAAGCACAACCTCCCTGACTCACTCAACCAAATCAACCCTTCTTCAGGAGCATACGGACAACCCATATCAGAAGTCCTCGTTGGTATATGCGAAATGCGGGGGCGTATCGCTGGGTTATCGACACTATGTAAGAGGTTTGCGAAGGTATTGAAGTGTGTTGCTGTGGAGACATTTTTGAATGTTGGAGGTAGGATTTATCCGGAGGTGAAAGCTGTAGAGAAGAGGATTGATATGCATGTGGATTTGTTGAGAAGGGATGAATTTAGGGAGATGGAGTGTGTTAGTGATATTGCCAAGTACGTGAGCCCTTTGTTTCTTGGTTTCAAGAAAGCGAGCGTGATTTGAAAACGCCACCATTTTCAGGATTCAAGCGCAATTTGATCATCTGGCAGAAACGTATTTTGATGGATTCGAATTTGATCTAGGAGAAAAAGAGCTGGGCTATGCGGTTTCATTTGATCTAGATTTGGATATGTTTTCAGCTTCGGTAGCATTGGCTAAAACGTGTGTGGCTACGATTCTAGATGATGAAGGTCAGTCTGGTTTCATTCTATGTTCTCATGTTGATCTGTGTACGTGACTGCCTAGATGTTGTGTTGGATTTGAATGGGTATGATGTTTTGACGGAATTATTAGAACCTTTGCAAAAGTTGTTGGATCAGTGTAAGAGTGCGAAAATCTTGTCGAGGTGTGTGTGATAAATTTTATTTTTTTCTGATCGTTTTTCCGAAATGTTGTCACAGGAAACTTGTGAAACGCCTGGATGGCTTGACGCAAGAATCTGCTGCTTTAAAGGCTTCAGTCGTCCCCCAACTCCAAGCGCTGAGCAACCCAGTAGCCGAATTAGTCAATTTTGGTATTTCGGTGCGTTGTTCCGTTCTCTTTCGTTAGAACTCATTTACTGACGATGATCATGGTTCTACCTTGTCAACCTATATCATCATTTAAAGCTTGCGCAATTGATCATAAACCATACCAATGATGCGCGAAGCTCGAAATCTTCTTTCCAATTGACTGCGGTTCTGGGATTCGTAAAGGATACAGCTGCGAGTACGGTTATTAAGGATTTGAAGCCGAACGAATCACCTTGGGACGCAGTTGGTAGGGCAATTACTCAGCTTGTAGAAGAAGGAACGAAACTGCTACCTTTGGTTCTTGAAAATGAGAATGTAATTAAGAGTGAGTTTGATAAGATCTCATCTTCCCGTGATCGTCAAAATTCAACTTTCATTAACTCGTCATCTCGAAATAGTCGCGAGCACGCCACCCTGGATTGCACGCATTGCAGAAGTGAAAGCTGCACTCGAGGTTAATGTTGAAGCGGAACGCAGAGTTGTGAAATTGAATGATGAAATGCAAGGATTGATGCGGACGTTGAAGGGTAAAGACCAGAGCATTCAAGAAGCCTCTGTGAAGATTGAGTGGATGGAGAGAAGAATGGAAGCCGCTAAGAAGCAGGCGGAGGTTATTGGGGGTTTGGAGGATGAGTTGATGGATATGAAGAAGCAGAAGAGGGATTACGAAGAGGCGATGGAACAATTGCAGGTGGATTTGGATGTGTTGGAACAGGATAACGCGAGGTTGAAGGCTTTGACTGCTGGACAAGAAAGGCAAGGTATGTAGCGAGTTTGTTTCCCATGGAATCCGCTGTTAATGCTTGTGGCGGTGGCGGTCTTCTGTAATGTCAAGCAGCATCAGGCGTGCAACCAATTGAGACGGAGAATATTGCAGCTGAAGGGAGTTTGGAGACATCCTATCTACTAGAACAGGTACGTACATAGATGACTCTACCTTTTTGAGAGGGTTCTGGTCTGGGCTCGAGTTCTCTTGGATAAAGAGAGCGAGCGAGCGCTTGGTCGAATTAACACTAACGCGGGTCCTTTACTTTAGGTTGAGGCACTCCGTGGAACAGTTCGTTTCCTCCGAACCGAGAATTCATATCTTAAGGGTCAAGATCTCCTTCGCGAATTGGAGGCTCTTCCTCAATTATACGTCCCTGGTATTCCCCGAATACCGCCTACTCCGCCCCTGGTTCCTTCTGGATTGTCAGATACCGATTCGGATGACGATGATCCGGATAATCTAGCGCGAAGTGGGAAGCATGTGACATTGAGAGCGTTGACGACAGAAACGAAGATGCTGTACAGAGATGTTATTCAGTTTTCGAGTTCACCTCGGGTAGTGGACTTGTCGGTGTTGAATGCTAGGAGGAATGAATCGAAGAGTGGGAGGGGGTGGATGCCGAAGAAGAAGACGCCTGCTGCTCAGGTTTTGGAACGGAAGATGCAGGCTGAGAAGTTGAGCAGGAGGGTGCAGGGGTTGTTGGAGCGTGCGAGCGCCTTGGGAGGGAGACTATGATAGTATTTAATGTCCCATATTACAAGTCTTGGGTGTATAATATATCAGGCACGTATACTTTGTATACAATGATAATGTGAGAGAACGGTTGAACGGGCCGGAGCTTAGTTATGGGTCATTGACAATAATTGACAATAGACGACAATAGACACGACAGGGTCCTCGTCCGCGACATCACACCCCATCTCCCATACAAGACTGCCTCGACGTGCTCTGTCCAACTGTATTCCATCAGCGACCGTCCATGGCCAGAACAGGCGATCAGGTACATTATAATGTCAGCGAATCCTGAAGAGATCTTTATTGACTTGGCTTTTTTGTTTCTTCGAATATGTGTGTGTGTGTTTCAGAACGGTAGGAGAACAGGTGGAAGGAAATCATATGCGGGAAATCGTGGGCTTGCATCACATACTTCGGCATCGTGGCCATGCGAGATTGATGGGTGCGGAAAACAGTTTGTGAGAGAGGCAGATTTGCGTCGGCATCAGCGTACGACCAGGGTTCATGCGAATCCCAACTAGTCAGTCTTTTTTTGCAGGTTTTTCTTGGTTGATCAAGAATTGGGTGACTGATGTTTTGTTGTTCTTGGATATAGTGTGTGTGGCAAGTGTGGGGCTAGTTTTACTAGGGTGTGTTCTTTTTTATTTGAATTTTATGTGTGCTTTATGGTTTGATTAATTCATGTGTATGTGTGTGTAGACGGATGCATTGAAGCGCCATGAGAAATCCAAGTGGGTGGTTGATTGGTTGTAATAATGTGGACTTTGCTGATGACTTGGGGTTGTACCAGGAATCATGTTACACGGGCACCATCCCAAAACTCTGGCACGTTTATTGAGGATGGCACGACGACTACGTCAACAGAGACGAAGGTCACTACCGATACTTCTCCGGAGCTGTCTACACGAAGCAGGAGCTCACGTAGTTTGTCTCCTGGACCTGCTCGTGTGAAGGAGAAGGAACGTAGAGAGAGAGAGAGAAAACGTGTGGATCGTGTACTACCACCGCTGCAGGTTCCTGTGCCTTCGGGATACTACAGACATAATGTTGCTACTACTCGTATGTTCAGCTTCAATCCATTGTTCCATGATTTTCCCTCTGAAGCTGATGGATGATGTACCCTCCTTTCTTTAGTCTACGAAAATTCATCAGCACCGTCAAATCCATGGCCCACTACGTCGTTTGTTCATCTACAGACCCATTCTACGTCACTTAATGCGATACTTGCCTCGCCTATCTCTACACCACGTCTACATCCAGCTGATTGGTCTCTTCTGACGTCTGGGAAAAACAAAACATCTGAACACAATGATAACGGCTGTGCACAAACACCATCCCCGCCACTAGCAGCATCGTTGCCATCACCAATTGACCCGAATAACAAACATGATGCACCCCATTATCGGTACCCTCGTTCTCCTCGTATGGTTTCCCAGCTGGTTCCGGAAAATCATCCATCTACATCACGCGAACTGGCTTCCTATGACCAAAAGGATCATACTCCCCGAGGGCAATTGGACACCTGCCATGCTACTTTGCCTACGAGGGCTGACAGTGATTCTAACGGCAATGAGATTGCCGCTTCCGTAAATAATGCTATAGAAAGTGGGGAAAGAATCCCTTTGACACCTTCACTGTCACCTACATTGCCTGTACAACTTGCTTCACCACTTATAGTTGCATCGACGGAGCCTATCCTCACCTTGGTCACGCTTACCGATGATGATGCTGATGATGGAGATGATGGTGCTGGTAATGTCTCGAACTCCTCGGACTCTGATGGAACCGAAGAATCTGACGAGGAAGTTGACCAGCTGGAGTCTACAGACTCTGAAACCGAACACGTTAAATCCGAAGATAAAATAGATCCTAATCCCGCGGATGTTCGATCAAAAAATCTGGTGTCGATAAAATCTGTGACAGTGGGAGAAGACACTGGAAACCAAACTTCCATCGGTCACAGTATTCCGGAAATTGATATTGAAGCATGTATCGATCCTGTTGCTACAGGAATTACCAAGGAGGAAGTGAAAGCAGCTATGGACGATATGCGTAAACAAGAGCAGGCGGAACAACGAGAGCAACAGCAGAGACTACGGCAAGAAAATCATGATCACGATGGCTCACTTGGGGCACTTGGTATGGGAATGGGTATCAACATTCGTGCGAGTGACACGGGTGTTGATCATGGTGGATTACCCTTTCTCAACGAGATCGTGTTATCTTCCTCATCTTCGGCTCTTGTTGGGAATGATGCTGGTGTCGTGAATGATGCTACAGGTCAGACGGGGCAGGGTCAAGATCATTCTGGTAGTAGCGATGTCGACCCTCCATATGTGCACCAAAGTCCCGGTTCCAGGACAGGGCGTCAGAGCTCAGATAGCGACGAATGTCACTCTCTTTCCTCGTTTTTGGATGGTCCTCGTGATAATTTTGAAACAGATCTTCATCACCATCACCTGGATCGTCGGCATCGCAGCAGCTACGAGAACGACGATGAGAACGAAGGGGTTGAGTCACGCACGGGTGGAAATGAAGACCTGGATATCAAGATGGTGTATAATGTTGTTGATGTTGGTGTTGGTAGAGATGTCGGTATTGGCGGGCAGTTGTTAGAAAAGACTGTGAATGAGAGGGTGAGTGCAAATGCGATGGATGTGGATGCTATAGATGATTTGCCGGAATCTAATTCTTGGCACGGTCGTAATCATCTTCATATTCACGATGCTTATGGCGGTGGCAATTGTGGTGGTCAGTACTCTTCTCCTTCGTTGGATTGGTCGCCATCTTTGTTTACATTGGAACGATATCACCGACATTCGCATTCTCGCCATCATGGTCTCTTTGATGAAGATGAGGAAGATGAGGAGCACATGCTTCAGCATCGCCATACTTGTCATCAGCATCATCCGAGTCAGTGGTCTATTATGATTTTTCTTTTTATTTCTTTTTACCTTTCACCGAATTCATTTCATTTCCCCCCTTCTTTATCTTCTAACCTGTCTAGTTCCGAAATCATACTCATTTTCCCTTCTTAGCGGAGCTCTTGGCGCAGGTGACGATGCCTTTATGAAAAAGAAAACCCTTATCTGGCTTTTGCTTCGATCTCTGGCACCTCTTGTTTCCATATGGCTATCACGCCACCTACTCCATATTGCCTAGGCCCAGAGAAACTTTGTGACTCACCTCATGATCTTTCGGTATGCATGAATGGACGCAGGCCCAAATTTTGGGTTCTTCATTTCATTTCCAGGAGAAGAATTACCCTTTGCGACGCCACACAGTCTTACGTATTCGCTCACCCGCACGCACCTCCAGACACATATAGGCTCAACACACAGCTTAATCACTCTGATAAAACCTAACACAGAACCCACAATTCACCTTTCATTTTCTTTTCCGACCTTGGCTTTCTGTGGCTGCCCATGAGGATCACTGAATCACACGTCACGCACGCATGTTCGATGGTGTTCTTCTCCTTCAAGTTACTGTTGGTCCTTACCATTACTTCCTTTTCCCCACCAAACCGGTCAAGTTACAGCCGAAGGTAGTCTCACGCTTCTCAATTTACCGACATGTGATGACTGGATCAGGATCTTGTCCGTATTTGATCGTCATTGAATCTATTCCCTTGCTTTGATGTTTTGAATCTTTTTTCTCTGATTACCTCGCTCACATTGCTTCTGGACGTTTAGCTCTCGTTAGCAGTCGCACGCCTTGCTATCTTTTCAATGATTTTGTTTTTTGAACCTGTTCTATCCTGCTAGCCTGTCCTTGTCTGTTGTGTTGGTTTACTACGTGTTTTGACCTGCTGCCAGACTTATGAGTTGCTTTCGTATCTGTCTCTTGATCTCATATTTTTCCTTCTCTGTCGTTTCGTCATTTATAATCGCTCTTCTTCCACCTTACTAGGTTTAGTATAGTTTGTAGTTAAACCGTCTTCCCCTGCATTATCCGTGTACCTTTATTCATGGCTTGATCATAGTGCAGTGACACCGCTTATAGGTGAGTTGGCCCTTTCTCATCATTGCTGATAGAAATTTTTGTGGCTGCGGTATTTCATAGTATTTTGACAGGAATGCTGATGATGTCGTTTTACATCTTATCTCGCAGTCACATCCAACCTTTTATCGCACTGCTTGCTGGAGACAGGTGTCATTGATTAAGCCAACTTCTCTCTTACTTTCCACTGTTTGTTCTGAATCTTTCCTTTCTTAATAATCCATTGTGGCTGCCGATCACTGAGAATCCAGAGCAGTACATTACATTGACAGAGAATATCTATGCGGGTTATTGCTGTTGAAAGCAAACTGTTGGGCCACTACTGTATACAGTGTTAAGAATTATCACTTGTCTTATTCACGCCTTATTCACCCTAAATGTTTTGCTTCAAAGGACCTGGACTTTTGGCCACTTGTACTGAGCTCCGACCTGAATAAAATGCTGGTTTGTCAATATATCAAGGGGATGTACAGTGACATACCTCTTGAACACACATCCTACCGAGTTCATGGCCGGCAAGGACGCACTCTCCAAGTGTTTTGCCAGAAACGAGTGCACCAAGAAATCCACCAGCAAAAGCATCACCAGCACCATTCGTATCCACAATTTTGTCATTACTCAACGCCTTTACAGGGATAATTTGAGCTTCGGCATTTGGACCAGCAACGAGGGTAGTGGATTTAGCACCATTTGTGAAGACGACGATACGTTCACGAGCTTTATTGGATTTTTCATAGCCTGCAAGTACTTTTGCAATGCCTATGAGATCAGTCTTGGAGCCGGAGTAGTGGGTAGCGGTAGCAAATGCTTCGGCTTCGGTTTCGTTGCCGAAGACAATATCGGTGTACGGGAGAATTTTTAACAGATTTTCGGTGAAGAATTGGGCGATGAAGGGAGCAGAAAGGTTGAGAGCGAATGTCTGATCAAGAACCAAGTGTACATGAATACATAATAAATGAGTAATGGACTATGAGGATGACATGCCTTGTTGGCTTCGGACGATTTTTGGCTGAGCCATTCAACGGTTCTAGTGCCATGGGTGAGGAAGAAACCTTCAACATAGTAATAAGAGGCAGATTTGATTAAGGGAGCAACTTGAGGGGATTCGAGGTGTGATTGATCAAATTTCTCGGCAGCTCGGAGAGTCGTAACAAGTGAGCTGAAGAATTATATAAAATGGAATTAATCGGAAGAGTGAATTGGAAAAATGCCGTACCGATCATGGCCGGTGATAACAACAGCGCAAGCTCCTGTTCTTTCATCTTTCTTGACATAATAAACTTGATCAAGCCCCTCACGAGCATTAGCAGCTTTGAGCTGCTCTGCGAGATCATCATCACCGACACAGCCGGAATAGACGACAGAGCCCGGTGGCAGGACATACTGAACGAATGCATGATGTCCCAGGTTTGTCGTTACGGATAAACAGGCGTACCGCAGCTCCTCGGGCAGCGTTCTGAGAGGCACCCCCAGCGACGTAAGTCACTTCATAGCCTTTCTTAATTTCCTCATAGCTTTTAATCTAGGTCAGGCCTAAATCAAAACAGAATGACAATCTCACATAGGAGAATGCTTATCCTCTGCTAAAATGGCATCATTGGACTTGAGTTCATACTTCTCAAGAAGATTTTCGCCACCAGTGACCTGCATATCAAGCAGGGGGTTACCCAAGAAGAAACATGAATAGTTTTGTGCAAACATAATTTTTTAAATATGTCTGTGGTGGAAGACGACTTTATCGATGTAATTTATCTTATCTGATCAAAATAGTCGTGGTAAAATTCTGATAAGCGTCGTATCAGAGAAGTTCGAAATTTGACAGCTGACCCAGAACTCTCCATGGAAACTGAAATTAGACTCATATAAGATCAAAATTAAATCGCTGACATGCAGTGTGGAGCTTGGATAGCAACCTTGTACAGAACAGGGCACAAAATAGCAGGTATACTACGCTCTAGATAGAAAAATGTCGCATGCAGATAGGAATAGGAGATATGCACTTAGATCGAGGAGATATTGACTAGCGTAAGGAGACGTGCTTGGATGCCCAAGTCAATTGAAGAAAGAGAAAGGGAAGTTAGACATCCGAGATGTTGTCTCTTGACTGACAACCAATAGTGACTTGAAATAGATACCGAGAGTAAAGAAATCAAAGCTTATAGGGAATCTCGGGTTCGAGATGTTGGAGGTGAGTGTGGCGGTAGCTCAGTTCGGAGTGACGAGACAGCTATATTCATGATCTGTGACTCGTAAGGAACTTCAAAATGAGGCGAAAACGCGTGGGAGTCATAGGATATTTGTGTCCAGGAGGGTGTCAACTTCAAGGGAGGATTCATAGGGGGCGGCGTCTCTGCCTCGGACTCAGAAGATCCAGTTGTGTGAACCTCAACAAGTGTTGACCCCAAAAGTGAAGGGTACAATTCTGACAACTTGATGATAGGATGTGGGTCTTCGCTGTTTTGGTTATGTACTTTGAGGTGCTGAAGTAAATTATCATGTCGGTTAAAGAATTTGCCACATGACTCGTGGGTACATTTGAAGGCTACACAGGTGCATTGGCTCAGATCAAGACAAAGATATTTCAAAAATTCTTACGTTTCTCGTGAGTATGGATGGACCGTATATGTCGTTTGAGGTGCTCTCCTCGGTTAAAGCACTTGCCACAGCCTTCAACCTTACATACATACATTCGCTTATTCTTTACATCTATTGGCGCATCAATAGCCTCCCGTGTAGGTACGCGGCGGCCCCTGCTTTTCTTCGTCAAGTTGGGGACCGGAACCGGAAGTATCGCACGGGAGCGTGGACCACGACGATCGGGAGCACATCCAAAGGATACGACGCTCTCAAGAAAAGTCAAGGGCTGGGTCGAGCTGAATGGAGAGAGATTCCGCGTTGTTGACCCAGAATCGTCCCGTGAGTCTGTTATAGGGGACTCCGTTCTATGTCCCTCCTGGTTGTCGTCGGCATCCATTGGTGAAGATGGGGGCTTTTTCGTAGCGGTTCTCAACCTCTTACGAGGAACTATAGATTTCTGAGTCGAGGACGTAGTGGGTTCTTTGGGTAATCGGCGTTTGACGATATTGCCTGTTTGCGAACGGGTCCGTGGCCGAATGGAATCATTCATTGCAGCAAAAGTTATTTGTGTCTCGAGAATTCCTGGTCCATCGACCTTGGATATAGCTTGAGTACAAATATCAGAAGAGAATATGTGGCTGACACTCACCATGGTGTCAACTTGATTTTTGTCCAGAGTACT
>Ga0157365_10000417_pt1 | contig 18690 bp, 19 predicted proteins | sample AttsexASBM3_FD_111478 | JGI IMG/M metagenome (GOLD analysis project Ga0157365, IMG submission 111478) | Fungus gardens microbial communities from leaf cutter ant in Ribeirão Preto, State of São Paulo, Brazil - Atta sexdens ASBM3 | ecosystem: Host-associated > Fungi > Mycelium > Unclassified ... | reverse complement strand
CGCGCACAAGGGCCGCGATGTAGTTCACCGCCATGTCGCGGCTTTCCCGCCAGCCACCAAGGCCAGGCACCATGCCTGCCACATCGGTCACACGCAGGCCCGTGGCCGCTGCATACTGGCCCAGCTCGGCGGGCGTTATGAACTTGCGCCAGTCATGCGTGCCCACGGGAAGCAGCCGCAGCACGTATTCCGCACCGATCTTGGCCATGGCGAGGGAACGCCATGTCCGGTTCATGGTCGAAACCACCATGACCCCACCGGGGCGCAGAAGGCTGCCAAGCATGCGCAGGAAGGCGGCAGGATCGGTTACGTGCTCGATTACCTCCAGCGCGGAAATGGCGTCATAACGGGCATTTTCCGCCACCAGTTCTTCCGCGCTGCCACAGCGGTAGGCCAGCGGACCGGCGGAAGCGGGCAGGGGATGCTGGCGCAGGTGCAGCCTGCCTGCCGTTATCGCCGCCTGTGCGGCATCAATGCCGGTCACATCAAATCCGGCCCGCGCGAATGCCTCGCTGGCCAGTCCGGCGCCGCAGCCGATATCCAGCAGTGTGCGTCGGGCGCCCTGCGCATCTTCGGGTGCCACCAGATGGCGCAGGCTCCACTGGATGCGCAGGTCGTTCATGGCGTGCAGGGGGCGCATCGGGCCAGACGGGTCCCACCACCGGGCGGCCAGATCGCTGAAATGGGCGATCTCGTCCGGGGCGACCGAATCTGCCGACAGAACGGTCGAATCGTGATGCTGCATGGTTGCACCGCCTTTCATTTGGCTTTCTCCCGCTGGACGCGGAAGCTGGGGGGTTGTATGTGACGCGGCTTGCGCATAACCGCAATGCCCCGGATGGCCCGGCAGGGCCGCAATCCGGATAAGCTGATGCCTGAATGATGGAGCCGTTATCCCGATGTCCCCTACCGTACCGCGGATCGTGATGAAATTCGGCGGCACGTCCGTTGCTGATCTGGACCGGATTCGTGCCGTGGCGGAAAAAGTCCGGAAACAGGTGGAGGCGGGATGCGAGGTCGCTGTTGTCGTTTCCGCCATGTCAGGCGTGACCAACCGCCTTGTGGGCTACTGCCGCGATCTTTCCCCCACCCATGACGAACGCGAATACGACAGCGTTGTCGCAACGGGGGAGCAGGTAACAAGCGGCCTTCTGGCCATTGCGCTGCAGAATCTGGGTATCAATGCCCGTTCATGGCTGGGCTGGCAGATCCCGCTGCGCACGGATGACGCGCACGCCAAGGCCCGCATCGTATCCATTGACGGCACGGCACTGATCGACAGCATGCGCGCAGGGCAGGTGCCGGTTGTGGCCGGTTTCCAGGGCATCGGACCGGACCAGCGGATCACGACTCTGGGCCGCGGCGGTTCCGATACGTCGGCCGTGGCGCTGGCGGCGGCGCTGAAGGCGGATCGCTGCGATATCTACACGGATGTGGACGGAATCTATACAACCGACCCCCGTATTGTTACCAAGGCACGGAAGCTGCCAAGAATTACCTACGAAGAGATGCTCGAACTCGCTTCCGTAGGGGCGAAGGTGCTGCAGACCCGCAGTGTGGAACTGGCCATGAAGGAGCGCGTGCGTGTGCAGGTGCTGTCCAGCTTCACCAATGGTCCGGCACCAACGGAAGGGCATCTGCCCGGTTCATTAGTCGTGGATGAGGACGAAATCGTGGAACAGGAACAGGTCGCCGGAATTGCCTACTCCCGTGATGAGGCGAAGCTTTCCGTACGTCGGGTTCCCGACCGTCCGGGCATTGCCGCGGCGGTATTCGGCCCGCTAGCGGATAGCAACGTGAACGTGGACATGATTGTCCAGAGCACGGGCGACGACGGCACCACCAACATGACCTTCACCGTCAGCAAGACCGACCTCGCACGCGCCATCGCGTCGCTTGAAAGCCATCGTGACACCATCCAGTACGGCGAACTGCAGACCGACGACGATGTGGTGAAGATCAGCGTGGTGGGTGTTGGCATGCGCTCGCATGCCGGTGTCGCCAGCACGATGTTCCGCACACTGGCCGAACGCAACATCAACGTTCAGGTCATCTCGACCAGCGAAATCAAGGTTTCCGTGCTGATCGCGTCCGAATATACCGAACTCGCGGTGCGCGCCCTGCACACCGCCTACGGTCTGGACGCGGCGTGAGCGCACCGGAAATGACAGCCCCCCACGCAGCCGATCCCACGACCGATCCCGCCCGCCGGGCTGAAGCCCGCAGCCGGCTCGATCACCTGTGCGCACGGGGCACACGCTTTCTGGGCAGCGAATACGCGCTGCTGGCCGGGGCCATGTCCTGGGTCAGCGAGCGCAACCTTGTCTCGGCCATTTCCAACGCCGGTGGCTTTGGCGTGCTGGCCTGCGGCGCGATGGAACCCGAACGTCTGGCCGAGGAAATCGCGGCAACGCAGGCACTGACCAGCCGCCCCTTCGGCGTCAACCTCATCACCATGCACCCCCGGCTGGATGATCTTGTCCGCGTATGCCTTGATGCCGGTGTAAGCCATGTGGTGCTGGCCGGGGGCATCCCGTCCGGCCCGGTCATCCGCGCGATCAAGGAAGGCGGGGCAAAAGCCATCGGTTTTGCCCCGGCGCTGGTGCTGGCCAAACGTCTGATCCGCCTTGGCATTGACGCACTGGTGATCGAGGGATCGGAAGCTGGCGGCCATGTCGGCCCCGTATCGCTTACGGTTCTGGCGCAGGAAATCCTGCCCCATATTCACGACGTGCCGGTATTTGTCGCAGGTGGGCTGGGACGGGGGGATGCGATCCTGTCCTATCTGGAACTGGGCGCATCTGGCGCACAGCTTGGCACGCGTTTCGCCGCATCGCGCGAAAGCATCGCCCACGAGCGGTTCAAGAAAGCCTTCCTCCGCGCCAATGCACGTGACGCCGTAACATCCGTCCAGCTTGACGAACGCTTTCCGGTCATTCCGGTGCGCGGGCTGAGCAATGCAGGCACGCGCCGCTTCCTTGAGCATCAGGCGGAGACCCTGCGACGCTTTCAGGCCGGGGAACTGACCAAGGAAGCCGCCCAGCTTGATATCGAGCATTTCTGGGCCGGTTCCCTGCGCCGGGCCGTGATCGAAGGCGATGTCGAAAACGGTTCCGTCATGGCGGGGCAGTCGGTTGGCATGATCACGAGCGAGCAGCCGGTCAGTGAAATCATCAACGAACTGGTCGATCAGGCCATTGACGCCCTGATCCGGCAGGAGGAGAGGGCACGCCACGGATGAGCGACGGCAAGCGCGTTTCCCGCTCCAACCCTGCAACGCCCGCCCCACCGCCGGGTGCCGCACCAACGGCATCCGTGGGTGAGACGCTGCGCGCGCGGCGCGAGGAACTGGGCTGGACCCTGCCTGATGTCGCGGCATGGCTGCGCATCCGCCTGTCTTATCTGGAGGCACTTGAGGCGGGGCGTCCGGGGGAACTGCCGGGCAGCGCCTATGCCGTTGGTTTCCTGCGCACCTATGCCAATGCGCTGGACCTGAAGAATACCGAACAGCTTGTCCAGCGCTTCAAGACTGAAAGCCGTGGCGCTTTCACCCGTCGCGCCGAACTGTCCTTTCCCGTTCCGCTGCCGGATCGGGGGCTCCCCACGGGTGTCCTGCTGTTATGCGGTATCGTCATTCTGGTCGGGGCCTATGTCGGGTGGTACCATTTCACCGGTTCGCAGGGTATCGACCATGATATCCGGGCCAAGCTGACACTGCCCGGACTGTCATCGGCCACTACCGCGTCCCCGCAGGTGGCGTCCGTCCTGCCACCGGCGGATGAACAGCCGGTTCCGCCGCCGCAGCCCCTTGCGCCGCAGGAACGCGAAGCCCTGACCGGCACGCCTGCCGCCCCACCGCCCGCACCGGCGGCCACACCTCCCGTACCGCTGGAAAAAATGGGGGAGGACCGCAACGCACTGGCGCAGCAGGCCACCACCCCGCAGGCACCGCCGCCACCCGCCGTGACAGACAGTGTGACATTGAACGCTTCCGCCGCGACATGGGTGCAGGTGCGCAGGCCGGGTGGGCCTGTACTGTACGACCATGTGCTCCAGCCCGGTGAAACATGGCAGAGCCCCCAGGGCCAGAGCGGGCTGGAACTGACGGTCGGCAATGCGGGAGGGCTGACACTTTCCGCCGGCGGTGTTACAACGCAGCCGCTGGGGCGCAATGGTGAGGTCAGGCGCAATATACCGCTGAATCCCGCGGCAGTTGCCGATGGATCGGTTCTGGTTTCACAGCCTGTGCCTGCCGCGCAACCCGCCACAGGTACCACACCGGCTGGCACAACGGTAACGGGGAGTGGCAATTATCAGTCATCGCCTCTCCCGTCTCACGTCGATCCGGAGTAGAATGGTCTTCTACGGCATGGTCCCCTCCCGGTCGCCATGTCGAAAAACGGCATGTAAAAGATCCCCGGGCTATGCCGCGCCCCGCCATAGCGGGCCGGAATACAAACCGCCGCCTTATCTGGAGGGCACATAATGAGCAGCTATCGTCCTTATCAGCACATCGAACGCCGCAAGTCGCGGCAGATCCACGTCGGCAATGTGCCGGTGGGGGGGGATGCCCCCGTTTCGGTCCAGACGATGACCAATACACTGACCACCGATGCACAGGCCACGATCGCCCAGATCCGCCGGGCCGAACTGGCTGGTGTGGATATCGTGCGCGTGTCCTGCCCCGATGAGGAAAGCACGAAGGCGCTGGCCGAAATCGTGCGCGAGGTGAATGTTCCCATCGTCGCGGACATCCACTTCCACTACAAACGCGCCATCGAAGCGGCGAAGGCCGGGGCAGCGTGCCTGCGTATCAACCCGGGCAATATCGGCAGCGCCGAGCGCGTGCGTGAGGTGGTGAACGCCGCCAAGGACCATAACTGCTCCATCCGCATCGGCGTCAACGCCGGTTCGCTGGAAAAGCACCTGCTTGAAAAATATGGCGAGCCTAACCCCGAAGCACTGGTGGAAAGCGCGCTGGAACACGCCAAGATCCTTGAAGATCATGATTTCCATGAATTCAAGATCAGCGTGAAGGCGTCGGATGTGTTCATGGCGGTCGCGGCCTACCAGCAGCTGGCCGATGTATGCGACCATCCGCTGCATATCGGCATTACCGAAGCGGGCAGCAAGCGCGCTGGCACGGTCAAGTCCTCCATCGGGCTGGGCAACCTGCTGTGGGCGGGCGTGGGTGACACCATGCGCGTTTCCCTGTCGGCAGAGCCGGAAGAGGAAGTGCTGGTCGGCTGGGATATCCTGAAGTCGCTTGGCCTGCGCCACCGTGGCGTGAAGATCATTTCCTGCCCGTCCTGCGCACGTCAGGGCTTCAACGTGATCCAGACCGTGCAGACGCTGGAAGACCGGCTGGCGCATATCAAGACGCCCATGACGCTGTCGATCATCGGCTGCGTGGTCAATGGCCCTGGCGAGGCGCTGATGACCGATATCGGCGTGACCGGCGGCGGCTCGGGCCGTCACATGGTCTATTCCGCGGGCAAGCAGGACCACACCATGCCGGCTGGCGACATGATCGAGCACATTGTCGATCTGGTCGAAAAGAAGGTGGCCACGCTGGAAGCAGCCGACGCCAACAACACCCCGGCTGAGGAAATGGCCCGCGAGGCCAGCATGTCCACCACGGACTGAATGATACGCCGCGCGCCGTAAAATAGCGCGCGGCCTGACCGGCGGCCCACATGCAGGCAGGGCCGGATTGAATGCAGGAATATCGCGTAGTGAGCAGCTTACAACCCGTTCGCGGCACCCATGACCTGATTGGGGAGGACCGCAGGCGTTTCAACCATGTTGTGGAAACCGCGCGCCGAATTGTCAGCCTGTACGGGTTTGACGAATGGGCGACACCGGTTTTTGAAGACACACGGGTCTTTTCACGCTCGCTGGGCGATACATCCGATGTCGTCTCCAAGGAAATGTATACCTTCGAGGACCGGGGCGGCGAATCCCTGACCCTGCGCCCCGAGGGCACGGCCGCCATCTGCCGCGCGCTGGTCACCAACGGGCTGACACAGTCCCTGCCGCAGAAGGTGTTCTATGCCGGACCGATGTTCCGCTACGAACGCCCGCAGAAGGGACGCTATCGCCAGTTCCACCAGATCGGGGCGGAACTGCTGGGTGCTGCCGAACCTCTGGCCGATGCCGAAGTCATCGCCATGGGGCGTGACGTGCTGCAGGGGCTTGGCATTGCGCATGACGTAGTGCTTGAACTCAACACACTGGGCGACATGGCCAGCCGCGATGCGTGGCGCACCGCCCTGATCGCCTATTTCAGCGACCGGCGCGCTGACCTGTCGCCCGACAGCCAGGCCCGGCTGGACCGCAACCCGCTGCGTATCCTGGACAGCAAGGCGGCACAGGACCGCGCATTGCTGGCCGACGCCCCGATGATCGCCGATTTCCTGACGCCGGACGCACTGGCATTCTGGGACGACCTGCGCCGGACGCTGGATGTGATGGGCGTGCGCTTCCGTGAAAATCCGCGCATCGTACGTGGGCTGGATTATTACGGGCATACCGCCTTCGAATTCGTAACCGAGCGCCTTGGGGCGCAGGGTACCGTGCTGGCCGGTGGCCGGTATGACGGGCTGGTGGCCGAAATGGGTGGCCCGAAAACCCCCGCGATCGGCTGGGCTGGCGGGATCGAACGCCTGTCCATGCTGCTTGAAGACATTCCCGCCGATCCGCGCCCGGTTGCCGTCATTCCCATGGGGGCGGATGCGCAGGCTGCGGCCATAACCGTCCTGCAGGCGGTGCGTGGGGCCGGCGTGCGGGCCGAAACATCCTATCGTGGCAACATGAAACGCCGGATGGAACGCGCCAACCGCATGAACGCCACCCATGCCATCGTGATTGGCAGCGAGGAAATCGCGCGCGGCGTGGTGCAGGTCAAGGATCTGGACAGCGGGCAGCAGACCGAAGTGCCGATGGATGGCGTGGCGGCTTTCCTTGTGTCCGGAACACCCAAAAAGGCCTGATCGTGGCAAAGTTTGACGACCGTCTGGACCGCATTGTCGCCCGGTGCGAGGAACTGCAGGCCCTTCTGGCGGAAGGGATGTCGGGGTCCGATTTCAGCCAGGCCTCACGCGAATATGCGGAACTGGAGCCGATCGTCGCCCGCGTCAGCGCGCTGCGCACGGCGGAACAGGCGGAACATGACGCAACCCAGATGCTGGCCGATCCTGAACTGAAGGAACTGGCGGAAGCCGAACTGGAGACCCTGCGCAGGCAGATACCCGAACTGCGTCATGACATCCGCCTTGCCATGCTGCCCCGCGACGAGGCGGACGAACGCAGCGCCATCCTGGAAATCCGTCCCGCAGCGGGCGGGGATGAAGCGGGACTGTTTGCGGCGGAACTGTTTGGCGCGTACCAGCGATATGCCGACCAGCGTGGCTGGCGATTCGAGGTGCTGGAATATGACCAGTCCGAACTCGGCGGCCTGCGCGAAGGGATCGCGAGCATTACCGGGCGCGGCGTATTCGCGCGGCTGAAATACGAATCCGGCGTGCACCGTGTCCAGCGCGTGCCCGCAACCGAAAGCCAGGGCCGCATCCATACCTCCACCGTGACGGTTGCCGTCCTGCCTGAAGCGGAGGAAGTGGATGTGGAGGTGAACGAAACCGACCTGCGCATTGATGTCTACCGGGCATCCGGGGCAGGGGGACAGCACGTCAACAAGACCGAAAGTGCCGTGCGCATCACCCATCTGCCCACCAATATCGTCGTGGCGATGCAGGAAGAAAAAAGCCAGCACAAGAATCGCGCCAAGGCGATGAAGATCCTGCGCGCGCGCCTGTATGAACGCAATCGCGCCGCAGCCCACGAAACCCGCGCCGCTGACCGCCGCGCGCAGGTTGGCACGGGCGACCGTTCGGAACGCATCCGTACCTACAATTTCCCGCAGGGGCGCGTCACCGACCACCGCATCGGGCTGACGCTGTACAAGATCGACCGGGTCATGGCGGGGGAACTGGATGAATTCGTCGATGCGCTGACGCAGGAAGAACAGGCGGCACTTCTTGCAGCAGATGACAGCTGAACATCCTTACGATGTTGGCGCGGCACACAGGCTGCTGCGGCCGGGATGGCGTTCAACCACATTCGGGTCATCCGGGTCGGCCAGATAGAATTCGGTAAAATTCCGCGCGCCAAGGGCAACAAGATGATGGCCGTCGGGTTCATGCAGCACGCCTTCGCCACTGACCTGATGAATTTCGATCCTGCCCCCGGGACGGCGGATCGTAATCTCGCCACACAGGGCGTAGCTGTGGTTTACACGGCTGACCGCTGTCTCCACATGGGCGGTCTGGCTGGTATGGTCGTGATCAAGGCGGAAGGTCGCGACAAGCTGTTCATCAACGTACAGACGCGAGATCTCGGAGACTTCCCCATCACCATACCCGTCCTCGACATCGAACGATCCCGCAAGGGCAGGCGTGGCAAAGCTGACGCACACCATGGTGGCCATAAGGATGTTTGTCAGGCGAAGTGGAAAGGCAGGCAGTTGCATAATGCCCCAGTATGACGGAAATCGGCCACGATGAAAGATGCCATGACACAGGCACCCGTAAATTTACGCCATCTGCTATCCGACGCCACGGCCCGCCTGCGCGCCGCCGGGATTGAGGCCCCCCAGCGCGAAGCCCGGCTTCTGGCGGCCCATGCGGCGGACTCCGACCTTGCGGGACTGCTGCGCATCGATACGCTACCGCCTGCGGCCCATGCGGCCTTCGTGCAGACCCTGCATCGCCGTCTGAACCATGAACCGATGGCCTATATTACCGGACATACGGGGTTCTGGTCGCTGGACATCGCGGTTTCGCCCGCGACGCTGATCCCGCGCGCGGATACTGAAACACTGGTGGAGGCCGTTCTGGACCATCTGCCGGACCGTAACGCCCCGCTGCGCGTGCTGGATATCGGGACCGGCACGGGCTGCCTGCTGCTGGCGGTACTGGCGGAATATCCCCGGGCCGTGGGAACGGGCACTGATCTTAACCCTGATGCCGCGCGCCTTGCCGCCCGTAACGCCACGCGCAACGGGCTTGCGGCCCGCGCGGCCATGCTGTGCTGCAACTGGGCCGATGGCATTACGGGGCCGTTCGACCTGATCCTGAGCAATCCACCCTATATTCCACATGCCGACCTGAACGGGCTCATGCCTGAAGTCGTGCGCCACGAACCGGCGCGTGCACTGGATGGCGGGGCCGACGGACTGGTCGCCTATCGCGCACTGGCCGCAATACTGCCTGACCTGCTGGCGCCCGACGGGATTGCGGTATTGGAACTGGGCATTGGCCAGGAACACAGCGTGCCTGCCATCATGCGCCAGCGCGGGCTGCATGTGCTGGAAATCCGCCCTGATCTGGGGGGAATAGGGCGGGCGCTGGTCGTGAAAAAATAATTTGGCAGACAGAAACATGCGGGCTATATTGCCAAGGCGCAGGGAACACGAACACCATACCCATTTTGCTGTTCCGTTTCCGCGCGGGCGATCCCGATTGCAAAACAGAAAAGCTGGCGTCATGAACCGGAATGGTTCCGCCATGCGCAGGGATCCGTGTCCGGTCTCGTACCGGACAACCACTATGGCAACAGACGGGACGGTCAGATCGTCCCACGGTCCAGGGCAGCGCCGGCGACCGGCAACAGGAAAGTGCTGCGACAGCTTATGAACATGAAACGCATGCGAGGTCGTCACAATCGTTCGGGCGGCAGCAATGGCGGAAGCGTGCGCCATAACAATGGCCAGATCCCGTTAAACCGCAACCATGTATTCGACAGCAACGGGCCTGACCTGCGTGTGCGCGGCACGGCGCAGCAACTGTTTGAGAAATACCTGCAGCTGGGCCGTGATGCCAGCAGCACAGGTGACCGCGTGATGGCGGAAGCCTATTTCCAGCATGCCGAACATTACTTCCGCATTCTCAACGCCATGACGCAGGCGGCACAGCAGAGCCAGCAGGAACGTCAGGAACGCATGGCCGCCCGCCAGCAGCGCCCCGCTGACAATCGCCAGCCCTCTGACGCCAGCAGCGAGGACGCGGCCGAACAGCCAGCCTCCCAGCCGCAGGCAGCCGAACCGGCGGAAACCGCCCCGCAGCCGACCGTAGCCAGCGAACCGGCACCAGCGCCAGCTCCGCGTGCGCCCCGCGCGCCACGCCGTAACAGCCGTGCCAGACCGCCGGTTGAAAAGAAAGAAGAACTGGAATCCACCCCGTCCTGAACGGGAACAACCCCGTCCGCCTTGCCGGGCGGGGCTTCGTGGGACGTCAGTCGCGATTACGTATGCGCGTCAACCAGACGCCAGACCTTGCGCCTGCGCCCATCGCTGGCGTCCGGGGCATCTTCCACCGTGACCAGCCCCTGATTGCGCAGCGCCTGCAGCGCCAGCCGGGCGTGATAGGTTCCCAGTTCGGGGAACAGGTCACCAATTTCCCGCACTGAACGGGCTTTCCCGTCCGACAGGATCTTCAGCACGATCTGCCGCTTGCTGTCATGATTTGTCATGCGCCAGGATCGATGCTGAAAAAAAGTCATGTCTTTTCTATACCAGATCCGTCCCCAATGGCCTAGCGCGGATACAGCCCTCACTTACACCGGATGTGCCAGCACGGTCCGGATGGCGGCCGTCAGTTTCCCCAGTTCGGGCGCGGTTATGTTAAAAGCTGGCGTCAGATAGACGATATGACGGAATGGCCGCACCCAGACCCCCTGTGCGATCAGGGCAGCCTTCAGGGCATTCATGTCACGTATGCGATCCAGTTCCACCACGCCGATCGCGCCCATCACACGTACGTCCACCACATGGGGCAGGTTACGGCATGGTTCCAGTTCCGTGCGCATCTGCTGTGCGATCCGTGCCACCTGATCCTGCCAGTCCCCGCCTTCAAACAGGTCCAGCGAGGCATTGGCGCAGGCGCAGGCCATGGCGTTGGCCATGAAGGTCGGCCCATGCATGAGCGCATGCATGGGATTGTCCGACAGGAACGCATCGAACACATGCCTGCGCGCAACAGTCGCCGCCAGCGCCATCGTTCCCGCCGTCAATGCCTTCGACAGGGTGATGATATCGGGCACGATCCCGGCCTGTTCACATGCGAACATGCTGCCCGTGCGACCAAAGCCGGTAAATATTTCATCCAGTATCAGCAGTACGCCATGCCTGTCGGCCAGCATGCGCAGGGTGCGCAGCACGTCCGGCGAATGAAACAGCATGCCGCCTGCGCCCTGTACCAGTGGCTCGACAATAATCGCGGCAATATTGTCGACCGATTGCGCCAGTAATGCATCCAGCGCCCGGGTGCTCCGCGCATCGACAGGCAGGTCGGCAATGAAATGTTCCGGCAACGCCCCCTGATACAGGGAATGCATACCTTCCTCCGGGTCACACACGGCCATGGTGGCCATCGTGTCACCATGGTAGCCGCCACGGAAGGCCACCAGCTTCGTCCGTCCCGTCCGGCCACGGTTCAGCCAGTACTGGATGGCCATTTTCATCGCGACCTCGACCGCGACGGAGCCGGAATCGGTAAAGAAAACCCGCTCCAGATCTCCCGGCAGCATGGCGGCCAGACGGCTGGCCAGCGTCAGTGCGGGCGCATTGGCCAGACCGCCGAACATGACATGCGGCATGCGCCCGAGCTGGTCGCTGACAGCAGCGCGGATATGGGGATGGTTGTAACCATGGCAGGCCGTCCACCATGATGCGATGCCATCAATCAGTTCCGACCCGTCCGCCAGCGTAATGGTGCGCCCCTGCGTGCTGACGGCAGGCAGGGGGGGAAGGGCTGTCTGCATCTGGGCATAAGGCAGCCAGACATGCTTCATGCCGCGTTCCAGCCATTGGGGTCCATGCATGCGACCACTCCGTGATATTGCGTAGGCGGGATTGACCGGGGCAGCATGCTCCGGCAGGAGAATGCGCTTCATGGCCCGTTTTGATCCAATTTTCCAGACCGCGCTCGATCATATGGCGGATACGCATACCCGTCGCGTGCTGCGCCCCGTCCAGCATGTGGGGGCTGCCACCGTCATCCGTGACGGGCGGGAACTGGTCAATTTCTCATCCAATGACTATCTGGGCCTGTCCCACCATCCCGCACTGGCGGCGCGGGCTGCCGAATGGCTGCGCCTTGACGGCACCGGGTCTGGCGCATCGCGTCTGGTCACCGGAACCAGCCCGCGCCATATGCACGTCGAGACACGGCTGGCGGCATTCAAGGGGTGCGAGGGCGCGGTCATCCTGGCCAGCGGGTGGCAGGCCAATGCGTCGGTACTGGCGGCGCTGCTGCGACTGGCGGCGGGGCAGGGCGCGCCGCCGCTGGTTTTCACCGACCGGCTGAACCATGCCAGCCTGCATCAGGGCTGCATGGCTGCCGGGGTGCGGCAGATCCGTTTCCGCCATAACGACCTGGACCATCTGGACAGCCTGCTGGACCGCCATGCTGGCAATGATCGTGCCATGCGGGTGATCGTGACAGAAAGCGTCTTCAGCATGGATGGCGACCGCACCGACATTGCACGGCTGGCCGCGATTGCGCGGCGGCATGGCGCCTTCACCTATGTCGATGAAGCCCATGCCACCGGCGTGCTGGGCCCGCAGGGACGCGGGCTGTGCGCCGAATACGAGATCGATCTGGTCATGGGAACGTTCAGCAAGGCGCTGGGCGGCTTCGGGGCGTATGTGGCCGGATCGCGGGCGTTGTGCGACTGGCTGGTCAATGCGTGTTCGGGCTTCGTGTTCACGACCGCCCCGCCACCCGCGGTTCTGGGGGCAATGGACGCGGCGCTGGAACTTGTGCCCACACTGGACGAGGCGCGGGCACGGCTGGCCCGCAATGCCACCCATATCCGCGATGTCATTCAGGGATGCGGCCTGACGTCCGGCCCGTCCACCACGCAGATCATACCGATCATGATGGGGGAAGCGACACGCGCGCTGGCCTTCGCGGCCCGGCTTGAGGCCTGTGGCGTTCTGGCTACCGCCATCCGTCCCCCCACGGTCCCGCCCAACGGCAGCCGCATCCGACTGGCGCTGAGTGCGGCCCATACCGACAGCATGATTGACCGGCTGGCCACCGCCATCACCCATGCCGCGCGGGAGAGCGCGTGAGCATGCCGGCCTCCTCGCTTCCCGTCGTGCTCGTGCACGGCTGGGCGTTCGATCCATCGTTCTGGGATACGGTCCGTGCCGCCCTTGGTACGATTACAATACAAAGTCAGTGCCTTGATTTCGGCTTCTTCAGCCCACATCCCGCCATGGACCTGCCGCAGGTTCCCTATGTTGCCGCAGGGCATTCCCTTGGCGCGCTCTGGCTGCTGCGCCATCATGGGCCCTTGTGTCGCGGGATGGTGCTGATAAACGGTTTCAGCCGGTTCGGGACAGTAACGGATTTTCCCCATGGCATTCCACGCCGCGTGATCGAACGCATGCGTGCCGGACTGCTGCGGGACCCCGAAGGCCTGCTGCACGGCTTCCGCCTGCGGGCCGGCATTGATACCCCGGTGCCACCCCATATCGAGCGTGGCCGGCTGGAGCAGGGACTGCAGGCCCTGATGGATATGGATTGCAGGAATGACCTGAAACGGGCCACGTGCCCCGTTCACGTCATTGCCGGAACAGAAGACGCCATTGCGCCCCCAACCCTGACCCATGCCTGTTTTACGCCCGGCAGTGGTGTGGACGCCCCCCAATGGCTGGATGGTGGACACCTGCTGCCCCTGACCCATGCCACCACCTGTGCCCGGGCCATTGCGGGCATGACCCGACGGATAACCGCATGATGACCAGCAAGGACCGCATCGCCACCCGCTTTGGCGCGGCACGGGGATATGATCAGGCCGCCCGTATCCAGCGTATTGCCGCAACCGAACTGGCACGCCGCATTGCCACCCGGCATGCCGATGCGCCACCCGCGCGCATTCTGGAAGTCGGCTGCGGAACAGGCTTCCTGACCCGGGAACTCCGCAGGCTGTTCCCAACCGCCCACATCACCGCCACCGACATAGCGCCCGCCATGCTGGACCGCGTGGCCCGGCATATGCCCGATGACGCGCGTCTGGTGCTGCGCCGCATGGATGCCGAAGCCCCGGACGTGAAGGGGCCGTTTGACCTGATCTGTTCCAGCATGGCCATGCAGTGGTTCCCGGACCGCACACGCACATTGCGCGCTCTGGCGAACCTGCTGGCGCCAGGGGGACTAATGGCGATGAGCACGTTATGCACGGGCAGCTTCAGGCAGTGGCGGGAGGCATATGCGCAAGCAGGGGTGACGTGTCCTACGCCGGATTACCCAGGCGCAGACCAGCTACAGGCCGAATGGCCCGCATGTGGCGCAGGGCAGTGGCAGGATGCCGAAATTGTCGATACCCCGGTCTCGCCACTGGCGTTCGTGCAGGAACTGCGCGCCATCGGGGCCACGCATGTGGAGCATCCACCCGCAACGGGCGCGCAGTTGCGCCGTGTGCTGGCGGCGGCGGAAACAGATGGCCCGTTCGCCATTTCATACCATGTTGGCTACGGGCTGTTCCGCCGCGCGACGTGGCCGGGCGTGTTCGTCACCGGCACGGATACGGATGTGGGCAAAACGGTGACATCCGCCGCACTGGTACGTGCATGGAACGCATCGTACTGGAAACCATTGCAGAGCGGCACGGACGATGCCCCGTCCGACAGCACGGGCGTGCAGCATCTGGCAGGTCTGGAACCCGCGCGTATCCATCCGCCCGCTGCCACGTTCGGGGCATCCCTTTCGCCCGAGGACGCGGCGTCCGTAGCCCATACCCGCATTGATCCCGCCACGATCGCACTGCCGCACCATGCGGCCACTAACAGGCCGCTGGTTGTGGAGGGGGCGGGCGGCGTGTTTGTGCCGATTGCCGAAAATTACCTGATGATCGACCTCATGGTCCGGCTGGCCCTGCCGGTGGTGCTGGTGGCCCGCAGCCAGCTTGGCACGATCAACCATACGCTGCTCAGCCTTGCGGCATTGCGCGCGCGCGGGCTGCATGTGGCGGGGGTGATCCTGAACGGTGCACCCGAACCCCATGGGCGCAGCGCCATCGAACGCCACGGCCAGGTGCGCATACTGGCCGAATTCCCGCCCATTACCCCCATGGGGCCGGAAGCGGTGGCGCAACTGGCCGCTCGCCTGCCCACATGGGATCAGATGACGCGGGACATGTCCTAGTAACGGCGGATCAGGCCCGCAAGCGTACCCTGCACGCTGACCCGCCCAGCCGGCAGTACCCGGGTTTCATACAGGCTGTTGGCGGGGATCAGCGCAATATCGCCACCTTCACGGCGCAGGCGCTTGAGCGTGACTTCCGCCCCATCAATCAGGGCGACGACGATCTGCCCGTCACTGGCCTGCGCGCCTTCGCGGATGATGACCATGTCGCCATCCAGAATACCCGCCTCCTGCATGGAATCCCCCGTGACCTCCAGCGCGTAATGGCTGGCCTTTCCCAGCATGGTGGCCGGGACGGTAATGCGGGTGGTTTCCGGCGTGATCGCCTCGATGGGGTTGCCTGCGGCGATGCGCCCCACAAAAGGCACGTCCACCACGCCCGCCAATATCGCGGGGGCGGGCACGCTGTCCGGCACAGGCGTGGGCGAATCGGACGGGGCAGGCGTGGGCGGCACATCGATATCAGGCAGACGCAGGATTTCCAGCGCGCGGGCACGATGATGCCTGCGGTGCAGGAAGCCCCGTTCCTCCAGCGCCGAGATCAGACGGTGAATCCCGGATTTGGAGCGCAGGCCCAGCGCATCCTTCATCTCATCAAACGATGGGGAAAAACCCGTCCTGCGCAGGTGGCCGTCAATGAACAGCAAAAGCTCATGTTGTTTCTTGGTGAGCATGCCACATATCCTTCTGCCGCTGGCGCTGTCGCCGGGTCCGAAACGCGATGGAACAAATCAAAAACCTGTCTCGTGTTCTACATTGGTTCCACACGCTCCGTCAACCGGCATCCAACACCTATTCCAGAACGCGGTCGATACGGATGATCTCGCACGGATCGCCCGCCTTCGCCGGTGGCGCATTGGGCGCACGCAGGACCAGCGCCGCACTTTCAGCCAGCACATGCAGCATGGCCGAATCCTGAACAGGGAAGGGCGTGGCCACCAGTCGCCCGTTCCCGTCATGATCCAGACGCGCGCGCAGATGATCCATGCGCCGGTCGTTTTCGGGCACGTCCGCCCCCAGAACTGCGTGTTCAGGCGGCATGACCGGCATGGCAAGCCCCGCCATGCGACGCAAAGCAGGCAGGACGAACACGACCGAGCAGACAAACGCCGCCACGGGGTTACCCGGCAGCCCGATAAAGGGCAGGCGCTCCAGGTGCCCGTACATGAGCGGACGGCCCGGCCGCATGGCGATTTTCCAGAAATCGGTTTTCAGCCCAACCTGTTCCAGCCCACGCCGCACAAGATCATGGCTGCCCACGCTGGCGCCGCCCGCGGTCAGCAGCATGTCTACGCCATCAACCATGCGTTCCAGCGTGGCAAGATCGGCCATGTCATCGCGCACGACCGGCAGCATGACCGGTTCGGCTCCCGCCGCACGCAGCAGGGCAGCCAGCATGGGGGTATTGGAATTGGCGATCTGTCCCGCCCCGATCCCGCTACCTGGCAGCAGCAGTTCATCCCCCGTCGCGGCAATGGCCACGCGCGGACGGCGCGTTACCTGCACCCAGGCATGGTTGGCGGCCGCGGCAAGGCCGATGTCACGCGCGGACAGCCTGCGGCCTGCGGGAATGATGTCCTGACCTTCGGCAAAATCCTGCCCCTTCCGCCGGATATAGGTGCCGGGCGCAAGGGTGATCGTGGTGGTCACGGATGGCCCTTCGGCCTGTGCGTTTTCCTGTATCAGGATGGCGTCCGCACCAGATGGCACGACCGCGCCGGTGAAAATGCGCACGCATTCCCCCGGTCCGACCTGCCCCGCAAAAGGATGGCCCGCAGGCGCCGATCCGATACAGGTCAGGCGCGTGCCCTGTGCCGACAGGTCCGCCGCACGCACGGCATACCCATCCATGGACGAGACATCGGCCGGGGGATTGGACAGCCGTGAAATGACGGGGGCCGCGCTGACACGCCCACAGGCATCGGTCAGGGCCACGACCTCGGCAGGGAGGGGAAACACCCCGTCCAGAATCCGTTTGCGCGCTTCCGGGACGCTCAACATCGTGCACTGCACTCCTTTTTTTACCCATTGTGGACGAATTTAATCAGAAATATCGGTTGGGGTGCTTGACCTGCGCCTTGTGTATGCGCATTTTCCGCCCACTTGAACCACTGCTGTACCTGAATGTTCCAGCAGCGGCAAAGCAGTGCTGAGGATATCATGGCCAAGACCAACACCATCCAGATCAAACTCGTCTCCACGGCGGACACCGGCTACTTCTACGTGACCAAGAAGAATGCCCGCGCCCAGACCGGCAAGATGGAAATGCGCAAATACGACCCCGTCGCCCGCAAGCACGTGGCCTTCCGCGAAGCGAAGATCAAATAATCTTCCGCGCAAACGGATACAAAAAAACCCCGGGAACGTTCCCGGGGTTTTTTTGTGCCTGCCACGCAGGGAATCAGTACAGGTGGTCGTGCTCACCATAGGGGACGACGATTTCATCCTGCCGGGCAAGGTTCTGCATGGAACGCGCGCGTTCATCCAGCAGGTCGGTATCCAGCGCGCCTTCCTTCAGCCCGCGCACGCGGCGCAGCCATACGTCCTGTTCCGCAGCCGCGTCCTTCTGCGCGGAACGCGCTTCATCCAGCAGGTGCAGCTGTGCGGCATAACTGTGCAGCCCATGTTCGCCCCGCATGACATTCCAGCCGAAATAGGCCGTAAGCCCGATGAACAGGGCAGGGGGAATGGTGGCGCCCATCACACGCCGTATGATCTTACCCAGCTGCATCGTATTCCTTTTCCTGCCTTGCCCTGTTGCCGGACGGGATTACCCCGTCCGGCATGGCGTGTCACCCGTTCTTCAGGATCGTACGCCCGGCATAGCGGGCCGCCGTGGCCAGTTCGTTCTCGATACGGATCAGCTGATTGTATTTCGCGGTCCGGTCCGAACGCGAAAGCGATCCGGTCTTGATCTGCCCGCAATTGGTCGCCACCGCCAGATCGGCGATGGTGCTGTCTTCCGTTTCACCCGAGCGGTGGCTCATCACCGCCGTGTAACCGGCATGCTGCGCCATCTGCACGGCTTCCAGCGTCTCGCTCAGCGTGCCGATCTGGTTGACCTTGACCAGCAGAGAATTGGCGACACCCGCCTTGATGCCCCGGCGCAGACGGTCGGGATTGGTCACGAACAGGTCGTCACCCACAAGCTGCAGCTTGTGCCCCAGGTTGGCGGTCAGTTCGGCCCAGCCTTCCCAGTCATCCTCCGCCAGGCCATCCTCGATCGAAATGATGGGATAACGGGCGGACAGGTCGGCCAGATAGGCGATCATGCCGGCGGCGTCGAGGCTCTTATCCTCGCCCTTCAGTTCATAGCGGCCGTTTTTGTAAAACTCGGTCGCGGCTCAATCGAGTACAATGGTTACGGCATCGCCGGGCTTGTAGCCTGCCCCCTCGACCGCGCGCATCTTGAACCCCAGTGCCTCGTCGGCGGATTTCTTCTCATGCCCAAACCCGCCTTCGTCACCGTCATTGGTGTTGT
>Ga0157365_10000416_pt1 | contig 18698 bp, 25 predicted proteins | sample AttsexASBM3_FD_111478 | JGI IMG/M metagenome (GOLD analysis project Ga0157365, IMG submission 111478) | Fungus gardens microbial communities from leaf cutter ant in Ribeirão Preto, State of São Paulo, Brazil - Atta sexdens ASBM3 | ecosystem: Host-associated > Fungi > Mycelium > Unclassified ... | reverse complement strand
GGTGTTTATTTAGCCCTCAGCTCTCTCTGTACGAAGCAAATGGACATCTGACCATCACACCCTGCAGTCCAATCTGTGGCTGTACGTGTAGCACACGCGCAAGTTGTTGTGATAACAGTCGGAAAACCGTGTACTCTGAGTGCAGGTAGGGGGCCTTCTGAACAGCCCAGGGGGTCAGTCATGCGTTGTTCGTTTCCTCAAGTTGTGGCTCACTGTTTCTCGTGGAGCGAATGCAGACATATTCTCGATCAAGATAGTCCCATTGGGGCCCTGATAGCCTATTGAAATGTAGATAATCATCACATCCGGAATCATGAATCTGAGCAGATTGGGTCGATCGTTCTTGGCCTCGTCTTGTGTCCTTTTCCAGATATGTAATCTTGTGCGGTGCTCAGAATTGTGTGATTTGAGATACTCGGGTAGCTGTCCTGCCTCCAATGCATGCTTGGTCGCAAACGCGCTGGGCTCCAGCGGGAATCTGGGAACGCGCGACTGGAGCGACATTGGGGAGGGCAGTCTTGTAGAGGAGACCGATCTCATGTTTAGGAGCTCACGATCGTGCGATGTTTCAGATCACTTGCCTTTGCTTTCGGTTCAACCTTCGTGAAATTAAATTGATCTCCGTAGTGTCTGCTTTCAGACTCTGTTTTGCTCGATGCAACGCGTCCTGAATTGGAGAAGAGAAGACGCTGTCTCCTAATTCCTTGAGTCGGTCGAACTCTGACCCATCTGGTTTGCCGGCATGGAGGAGCAAGGCAGGGATTTGGCGCAGACTCTGCACTTGACTGCATAGAGCACCAAGGCCGTCTATCTGGGCCTGAAGGGTCTGAACAGAATGGGGCTCCGAGGGAGAGAAATCGGGCGACATCGATCAAAATGAAACCTGGAGTCACAGTTTAATTGCTGATCGCAGTAGCGAAAATCTCTGGGCGTGTTTCAGAGTGATACCACGTGATTGTGACAATGCCGAGAATTACGGACACAGAATTTTGTTTGTGCGTACTGGGTCCTCTGCATGTTTCGCTCAATAACAATATCAATATCAAGTTCTGCCCGCCACCGTCCTCTTGTCTACTATCGCTTCTTTTCACACCAACAAAACAATCCTCCACGCTCCACTTTTTCAGCTAGCAAACTCCCAAAGTCCCCTATAACCACCCCACATCCTCACCACATCAATGAGTCTGCCCGGCGCGACATAGAGCAGGCAGAGGCCCATGGAGTTCTTGTTCCTCCTCCCACAGGTACCAATTGGTTCAGGCGCACCCTCCACAAGGGTATCCAGCTCGCGGTATTTCTTAATTTTCCTCTTTTCTTCCCACTCCGTTCATCTCCTTCTGCCAGAAATTCTATTATCGCGGTGTCAAACTTATCTTCCTCCGCCGTCGAGAGATAGCTCACATCCATGCAAGAATTAGTGCTGGAGGGAGCCCTCTCACAAGAGCAGAGTTTAGACTTATTCAAACCCAAAAGGACGACGTGAACAAGTATGTCCCCTCGACCTGTCCTCAGTATCTGTCTCACTCCCGTCGTCCAAAGGGTGATTCCTTTCGTTGTGATAGCCCTTCTTTTGGAGGAAGTCATTCCCATCATTGCCATCTATGCTCCGTCTCTCCTTCCCTCCACCTGCATCCTACCCTCTCAACAAGAACGCATCCAACAAAAAAAGTCCCAGAAAGCCTTTGCCTTTGCCGTTAACTATTCCCTCCTCTTCTCTCAGCTTAAAAGCATGGAATCACCGGAGAACTATCTACCTATTAATACTATCCGCATTCTCAATGCCCCCCTCGCCATTTCGGGGTCAGCCTTTTCAATATTCATAATTTTGCGTTTCTCATCTTTGCATTTCTATCAGGCTTCTCTGTTTGCCCACCTTTGGTTTCGACACACTACGGATATACCGAATTCGACGCCGCCTAGATTTTCTCGCTGAAGACGATAGACTACTTTTACAAGATAAACCCCATTTATCAGAAAAAGACTTGACTGAGGCACTTGAGGAACGTGGCCTGTAAGTTTTCTCCTTTGCTATGTGACCTGGTTTTTCAGTCTTTCAAAGCGTGCCAATTTCATCGTCCCTCAAGTGCAAGGAGAACAAACTCAAATGGTGGTTGGCCAACATACAATCATCTGATCCCTCCAATGCTTCCGCCCGACGACTCGCCTTGATAATTCGGAATTCGGCACAATGACGTATCTAGTTGTACATCTAATCATAATGCATAACCCACCCTCCCCACCTGATCATATACTCTACATCATTGACCATGATCTTATTTGCACTCGCTAGGTTGCACTCCACGATCGAATATATGTCAAAGCCTGCCATGGTTTCACATGCCAAGGCCGTAACATTATTGCCCTTTGCACCTCCCTTAGCATCGCAGCCTTGTCCTTGGCTGTAGCCCCTGGAGCACAGAGTGCAATTGAATGAAGGGTCAAAGCATCTGATGTCAGTGCAAGATCATTTCTAACATTTTTGATTGCATCAGATAAAAGTGCCTGGGCACTGCTTTGCTCCCCCTTGCGGAATAATAGAGTCGCCAGACGTATCCGTGGCTCAAATTTTCCTGGTTCCGAAAAAACCTCTTTCTGGACTACCGAAACCGCTTCTCTAGTTTGATTCTTCATATCGCGTGAATTAGAGCCAGCATAGAGAACATCAAGTTTGCTTACCAGACTCAGGTGGTGTTGTACCAGCAGATATTCCACCTCTCTATAAGTGTCCAGCTCTTGCCTTCGATCAATGGGTAGATTCCTAACCTCCGACAACGTTGCGTCAATGAGATTTGCATCTCCAGTTAGAATACCCATCCCCGCTAATGTGGTGATTGCGACGAGATTTTCTGGATCAACCGCAATGCTAATGCACCCTGTTCAGAGCGCCTCACGGACACACATAACTCAAGCAACTTACTATTCTAATAACTGTGACTTTGCAGTCTCTTTGGTCTCATCCGTGTTGAGTGCCCATAATGTCTGCGCGAACAACACTACGATTTGTCCCTTCATTGTCAGATCATCTCCGGCAAGACTCAAGGCTTCTTGTGATGAGACAAGCGAGCTTTGATAATCCCTAAGCATAAACTGCCCCAGTGCAAGTCCAAGGTACGCTTGTATACGGATGATCTTGGTTTCCTTGGCACAAGACATCTCACTCTCCTCCTGGTCTCCAGCAAGTAGTCCTAGTGCAGTCTGAAACGACTCTAGAGAACGAGCGTACTCTGCTCTCGAAAGTAGGAGACGTCCTAATGACGTGTTAGCAATCATAAAATGTCTTTCAACCGCTTCATCTTCTGATTCTTCGTAGATAGCTTCCAGGATGCTGATTGCGCGCGTAACGAGGTCGAAAGCAAGGTCAAAGTGGCCAAGTCTCTCGCAAATGAGAGAAAAGAGATGTAAACCGGATGGATCTCTCGGTCTACGCGAGCAGTATCGATCTAAAGCAAAGAAGCAGGGGATGAGGTCCTCCTTCGTCTCGGTCCTACGTCTTGGTAGCTTTGACTGCTTCCATATTTGGATCGAGTATTCAATGTCGACATCAGGCTAAAACAATTCGATGAGTGTATACAACAGAAGTCATTGATACAAGCATACAAGGCCCGTTGCAAAGGATGCTGCATGCGTCAACAGAGTTTGAGCATCAGATTCTTCGCCGTTGGCGATGGCAACCAGAGCTTGACCGAGCCAAGCCAGCGAGTAATCAGAATCTGTAACTTGAGCCCTTGAGAATGCTTCTTTTGCAAGTTCCAGGTCTGCATGATGATAATACAAGAACCCCAGATTCGTCCATGCAATGACGTTCTGTTACACATCAGTTCATCTTCTCCCCGATTGCCATCAAATTTTTAATTACCTTGGGATCGAGTTCGAGTGCCTTGATATAGGCATGTTGTGCTATCTCGGGCTGATCGGAGAAATGTGCATTCCCATATGCAGTCCAATATGAATCGTTTGTCGGTTCCTCCCTTAAGGCATTTGTGATTGCGTCCACTATTTCTGATTGGGTTTCCAATTCTGCAGGCATCTTTTGGTCGCACCAACGCTGTAGTCCGATCGCGAGATCATACCATGCACTTCCTCGTGCAGCATTCGATGAGGCATTGAGATTAATTCTCAATCGACATACGCGAATGGAGACGCCTAGAAATGTCAGAGCACTGTCATCTGCGGATTCAGTGAAATGTGACGACTCGGAAAATAGATTATGCTCTGAGGACAACAGTATCCTAAGCGAGCCAGAGATCTTATCTGCTTGTTCATGATCCTGTATTGTCGGCTGTCGTGACAGCTGAAAAGCGGCATCCGAGATGAGTTTCCACCCTATACTTCGGAACCCGGGATGATGTTCATTAATCAACGATGCGACTTCAAGGCACTGCAAGAAGGATGATTCGGCACGTGCGTGAAAACCTTCCTGGTATTCGGTTTGCCCAAGCGAAAGGTGCGCTCGGGCAAGGGCCACAAGAATGCTGAGCTCAATGGGGCATTTCTCCAGCAATTTCTCAAGACCGAAAATTGCTTCTTGAAACAGCCCCAATTCAATTTTGAGTTCGGCCACTAAAAAGGTGCAGAACCAATTTTGGGGGTCGAGTTGAAGGGCACGATCAAGAGATTTGATGGCCGCGGCATGCCGACCTGCCCTGCTGTACGCCTCCCCGAGTCTTGACCATGTTAATGCATCAGCAGGTTCGGCTCGCAGGGCGATCTGAAAGGCTCGAATAGCAGGTGGATAATTTTGGCGATTCTGGATAGTCAAGTATAATCAAGTTAGACAGTCAAACCCCCTATATGCAATCGCTAAGTTCTCACCAACTCGATGATACCAACAGCCTTCCATGCCCATGCGTTTGTCGGAACAAAATGATTAGCACTAGAATTCGATTCTTGAGTTCCAACATCCAAACCACCTTCGCCTTCAATGGTACGCTTTGCAACTACCTCCACCAAATCCCATTCTCTATCTTCCGCAAAACTCTCCGCTAGTTTACGAGCAGCCACGTTCTCCCGAGGATCTATCTCAAAGGCCTTCTGGTAACATTTGGATGCTCTCACGAAATCAGGAGGTATAGCAACTTCGGCATAATACAGACCAAGAGAGGTGAAGGCCGGCGCAAAAGTTGGGTCACGCTCCAGAGATTTGATAAAATACGGATATGCCTCTTCTCTTGACTTCCCTAAGGAGTTGTCAAGTGTCAACCACAAATATAATTGATTGCGACACGTACCCTCCTGGTCCCAATGGCATCTACCGATCCTCCAGAGACACCTAGCAGCATCCTGGCCGTGTTCTTGAAGATTATCATCGAGTCTGTCAAGAATTGTTCTGAGGGTCTGAATGTCGGCTTCATCGTGTGTAGTCTGCCAATGACACCATGCCTGCTCTTCCCAGGCTTTTAATCCATCAACTGAATCATCTGTGAGGGCACATATTTTCTCAAATTCCTCTGCTGCAGGAATCCAGTCTGCAGCTGTTTGAAATATATAAGCATGTGCAAAGAGGCATCGAATGTTGTTGGGTGAAACAGATAATGCCTCACGCAGAATAGGCAGGGCTTGTCCATGATGCTTAGGAGGGAAAAGATGAACAAGCGAGATCGCCCAGATCGCCTGAAAACCCACACGAGAACTAGGAGGAAGCTTAATTACACGAGTGTGTGTGGCTGAAATTAATTACCGAGGTAGAGTGGCTCCAATATTTTGTTCAATCTTGCTCAGAAGCCCGATACCATTCTTCGCAGCTTTGATTGCATTTTCGTAGTCTCCCTCATGGAGGTAAACTTCGCTTGTTATCCGAGAGATGACGACCTTGTCCGAGAAAAGAGCGTAAATATTCTAAGATCATGGTAGATTCAGACTAACATGCAGCCCAAGCGCGAAATTCACCAAACCATGATGTTATCAAAAGGATCTTCGTCAAGGTTGTAATGAATGAGATCCTCATTACTTTTCTTGTCCTGACTCTCGGACTCCACTCGAATCTCATCTGACAAAAGTTGAGATGTATATCTCAAATAGCTTGCAAAAGCTCTGGCCAGTGGTGAGCCTGGCAAGAGTCGAATCATCTGTCTTATGAGGGAGAAATCATAATCACCTTATTTAAATAAGTTAGTATGACCATGCGGTGGAAGGAGAGCTTACACATGTTTTCACAGTCTTGTTCTTCCATATACAGCATCCACACGAATTCGTCAGGTAATTGAAGTAGAATGGCTCCACGAACAAGTTCGTTTACCTCTGCTCTGACTTTACCTTTTGTTGCTATGAATTCGTCCGTGATAGGTAACGTGTGAAGGTAGTTGACCTTGTATTGCAGGAGCTTTGATTCTGTCACCCTCAGAAGGTCATCAGAACATTTCGGATGATTCATGACTTGAGTGTACAAATGCGGTAGCTGCTGAAAGTCAACCATGGTCAGAAGTATCATCAACTTTGCTCACACGAGAGACAGCCCAAATTTCTCTCCCAACTTGCTTGCTAATATGTTCCTTGGTACCTGCTCCAAGTCTGGTCCTGCGTCGTTCAATCTCCTTACTCATGAATGTCTTCTCTTGTTTCTCAATGATGTCAATAATCTCTTCTAGAACAGGCAAATCATTGTAGACTGCAGATTGAATATAAGCCATGGTCGTTGCTGTGGGGTTGGTTGGGCTGGGCGGTGGTAGGTTTGACAGGACTCGGTAAAAAGGGCTGTCGGACAGGAGATTCGACAACGCATCGACAAGCTAGAATTTTCAAGCCAGGTGTATGCAATACAACTACTACGATATCGTACCTTAGCCTTATCGTCTGAGCTGCGAGAGATGTCGACAATCTTCTTCAAGACTTCTGCAAGTTTGATGGCATTGTCACTGAAAGGATCTCCTTGTAGTCACATTGAAAACTGAAAACATCAGATCAAGCTTACGTTTTCGCGTGAAGCAACGCAAGCTGTTTGAGGGCATCAACCAAGGCCTCAAAATTACCGACCTGCTCGTAAAATTGTGTGATGCCCTACGATATTGTTATAGGAGGTACAGACGACGAACTCATTTCGTACCTGCCAAGCGAGGATATTCTCTGGACACAAGTCTATAGCCTTCCTATATATCTGTCATGGAACCATGAGGTTTTACTTGTGTATGTAGAAACAAATGGTTTACTTGCTCGCTCTTGTCTGGTTGATCAAGCTTGAAGAGTGCCAAAGCAAGGAACACATGCCTAACGTCGAGATCAGGGTCAGATTACGTCCTGGAGTAGTCGATACAAACGCATTGTAGTTTTCAGGCTCATATTCCAGTACCTGATTCGCAGCATTGTGTGCAGAAACAAAATCTTTTCTTCCGATGGATTCGCGGGCAAGCTTAAGTCTGGTTTTCACGAAGGACATGACTGACAAAATTAGACTACATAACCGATTTACTCATTCTGTCACGGGACTGTGACAGTTGACTGGTCCTGTTACCTTGCCAGAAACTCGATACAATGCCTTATGATTCTAGTAAGATGGTGGATCTGGCATGCAAGCTGCAAGCCAGAGCAGGCCAACATAACATGAGATTGCTAACAAACATGGGTTATTCTAATGTAACAATGATGTGACTGTGACGTGCTGGCAACGCTTCGTTTTCGTCCGGTGGTCTTCCCCACCATTTTCTAACAGTAGGCCAACTTGTCAACTTGTTGTCTCTGTCTGCATTATTGTCGCTGCACGCACATCTACGATCCCTTTTTCCCATGTCCTTTCGTTTACGGACAAATCTTCCAACCACAGATGTCCCTATTCCCACTGTACGACAACCTCCACTTTCGGGTGCTACCATCCGACGAGCAAAAACACTTACTCGACCGGAAAGGAGCGTGGCCCCTGTTCCATTAATCAATCCTCCGATTTTTCCTTCCTCTGCTCTAAACCCGATATCAGATTCCTCTGCCTACAATGGCTCATTACCATGGAAGATATTCTCAAGGGTGGTGACTTTCTGGGTTCCCGACTTCCTTCTGAGTTCACTTGGGGGGATGAAGGACCCCAATGTGAGGCAAGCATGGAGGGAGAAGATTGCTCTCTGCTTCATCATCTGTGTTCTCTGTGCGGCCGTTGGATTTGCGACAGTCGGTTTTCAAAAGGTCCTTTGTCCCGAGAACGACAACTCAAATTCTCGTTTCATCGACGTAGGCGCTACACCAGGGACGCTTGGCATTCAGGGAACGATGTATAATATTACCTCCGCCCATTCCGTCAGCCAAGTTGACTTCGCGCGTCTTTCGGAATCTGCGCCTGGTCAGGACATCACCTATCTCTTCCAACGTGATGCTTCGCAGTTTAGATCATGTCAAGGTCTAAATTTTCAAGTCGCATTAGATGCGCCCTGTTCCGCGAATGCTTGTCCACTTCCTCCAATCAATGCCTCCTCTACCTACCAATCACTCTCCCTCGTCAATACTCAACTTTTAGCCGGATACTCCTGGGATCAAGTCTCCCAGTTAACCAACTATTTCGTCCTGGACGGCGCTGTACTCAACATGGCCCCATACTTCTCTTTACATCCTCGCGCAATTTCTTCTGACGAAGTCGATCAAATCCTGCGGGTCATCATGCAGCAAACCTCCTCCCAATTGGGGAAAGATGGCACTCGGCTTTTCTTCAATCGCGTTGAGCTTCAATCTGCAGTTCCATGCCTTAAAGAGCGTTATTTCGCAGGGAACATCGATAAAGTGACTCCTGGCTGTTTTGTCACTTCCCTTTTCCTGTACGCTGGTCTCATAGTGATCCTCGGTCTGGTATTCGTTCGATTTATAATGGCATGTTTTTTCAACTGGTTCATGTCCGAACGATTAGCCGGGCCGCCAACTAGTCAAGATCTGGATCGTTCAGCGATCAGTCCTGCTGTCATGCCAGGAGGAGCTAATGTATCTATTGACAACAAACACGGAACAGCTCCTTGGGCCAATGCTGCCAGCAAGAAGCTTGGTAAAGGGCCGAAATCGATCATCTCATCTACTACCACTCTCACTAGTTCCGATAGCTCAGCGCCGACCATGAGTTTAGCTCAAATAGGTGCAGAACTTTTTGCTGTATGCCTTGTGACATGTTATTCCGAGGGCGAAGAATCTTTGCGAACCACTCTCGATTCTATCTCGACTACGACTTATTCAGATACGAGAAAGCTTTTGTTCGTTGTGGCAGATGGCATGATCACCGGTGCCGGCGAAAAGCGGAGCACACCTGATATCTGTGTGAGCCTTCTAGAAGCAGACCCGCGATTTGGCAACCCAATACCTATGAGCTATGATGCCGTTGGATCTGGCGCAAAAGCACAGAATCGGGCTATGGTTTATGCAGGACACTACAGTATAGTTATATTCCCGTATTCAGTGTGTCCAAGATTGTCTTACATCTCCCCCAGCTGTTGCAGGATGTCGTACACCAACTGTGATTGTTGTAAAATGTGGGACTGAAACCGAGGCTGCTTCAGACAAGAAACCCGGTAATCGGGGAAAGCGCGATAGTCAGCTCATTCTAATGAATTTCTTCTCTCGTGTGACGTACAATGATCGAATGGCGCCCCTCGACTTCGAGCTTTTCCGCAAAATTCATACACTTATGGGTGTAACCCCCGATTTTTTTGAGGTCTGCTTAATGGTATGTTGTCTTAATCCGAACAATCATCTGCTGTTGCAGCTCATAAGGAACTCCTAGGTCGATGCCGATACAAAAGTTTTCCCAGAATCTCTCGGACACCTAGTCAATTGCATGCACCATGACCAAATGATCATGGGCGTTTGTGGCGAGACTCGCATTGCCAACAAACGGCAGTCGTGGGTGACTGCTATCCAGGTCTTTGAGTATTTCATCTCCCACCACCTCGCCAAGGCATTCGAGTCAGTATTTGGTGGTGTATCATGTCTCCCAGGTTGTTTCTCCATGTTCAGACTCAAAGCCCGAAAATTGACTGGAGATGATTGGGTTCCTCTGATTATCAAGCCAGAAATCGTCAAAGAGTACAGTCAAAGTATAGTGACAACCCTTCATCAGAAAAACCTTCTCTTGTTGGGCGAAGATCGTTTCCTCACGACAATCCTTCTTCGCACTTTCCCTAATCGCAAGATGATGTTCCTTCCTCAAGCTCGCTGTCGAACTATTGTCCCAGATACATTCAAAGTGTTGTTATCTCAGCGCAGACGTTGGATCAACTCTACCATTCATAATCTCATGGAGCTTGTACTGGTCCGAAATCTCTGTGGAACCTTTTGCTTCAGCATGCAGTTCGTTGTTTTCATGGATCTCTTGGGCACTGTCGTGTTGCCCATTGCCATCATCCTAACTTATTCTCTTATTATCGGGATTGCTCTCAACCCTCCCAAAAGTTTCGAAGAAGCTATCCCCCTCGTGCTTCTAATAGCTGTTTTAGGTCTCCCTGCAATTCTTATCCTTATCACTACCCGTAAAATTGTCTATGTCTTTTGGATGATGATCTATCTCGTAGCACTGCCAGTATGGAATTTTGTCCTTCCAGTTTATGCTTTCTGGCATTTTGATGATTTCTCGTGGGGTGAAACTCGGTGAGTATTCTTCAGATAGCATATGGATCTCACTGACATCATCGTAGAAAAGTCGAGGGCGAGGCGAAAGGTGAAGGACACGGTGGTGATGGAGGGAAAATGCATGGTTCAGCGGTACCCATGCGACGGTGGGAGGACTGGGAGCGTTCGCGTCTTCGCAAATTACGACGTGAAGAACGGCGACGACGAGACTTCGAACGAACGCATCCATCAGGGTATTTCAGTGGAGATGGTGATTTTCTCAGCGTCCGTACAGATGCTCGCAGTCAATACGATAGCTCGGACACTGTCTCCGTCGGTTCTTCTGATGACGATCACTGGGGACCCCAGATTGGCGGGTATAACGAACATAATACACAGTACCCTCCTCCTCCAGTCGGCTTGTATCCTCCGAACCAATCATTGCGAACTGGGAGAACTCTCGACAATGCTGAACTCGAAGCGATGTTGGAGTCTGGGTTTGATGATCGACCGACTCCTCCTACTTCCACATATGCTCCTCGCTATCAACTTTCTGACACCGGGTCTTCGACTCAGCTAGTGGGTATGGGTGACAATGGGTACGCTCCCTTGACGCGAGCAACTTCCCCCAGCGTTAGCCAAGTACCTCCAACTATGAATAGTATGCTTTCATCACCTACAGTCCCTATGAGTGATGAAGGTCCAAGATCAATGGGTCGTGGCAGTCTAGGCGAGCGATATGGTCCTTTAGGTCCTTTGGATCCATCCTCTAGATGCTGAAGCAATCTGCTCCGTTTCGTGTTTCTGGCACGCCTTTCCTTGGATATTGCTTTATTCAGTGTCCTTTTTCATCTGCTCTTTTTCTCGCTCTTTCGTGACGACATCTGGAAATTAAGCACACTTTAATATCATCGATCTCCGTACTCCGCGAAAGACTGGACTGTACTGGCAAGTCCATCAGGCCATGTCCCATCTGCACATACTACAACATCTAATCTTCGATAACTCCTCTTTTTCTATTATTTATCGGGTTTCAGCTTTCTAGAGGGATGACACTTGGGATTTTTTTGTAGACATCAGCTGTTGAATCTAGTATATCTGATCAATCCAGAAACAAAATCTGGTCATAGAAAGCGAGTGAGTTATTCTTGAGGTTGTAGGAAATCATCAAATCAATGATTCAGACTAGTTTCATGTGACTAGTGACACTTAATGTCCACAGCTTAGGAGGACATACAATCAATATACTTTTCCTATCAGCACTCAAGATAGTATCCTTTCATCTTGAGTCCGGAATGACGACCCGAAACCAACTAGTGAGATATACCGAGATCAGCGGTCTATTTGTTTACTGAAACTGGTATGAAGTGGGAGACAGGACACGACGAATCTGTTGAAGTAAACCAACGTGCATTGATTGACAAAGTCCTCGCGAGATATTCAGGAGAGTTCACGGTCTTCCGCGAACTCCTTCAAAATTCAGACGATGCCCAATCTAAGACTGTTGAAATTCGATTCCAAACTCAAGACTTTTTGGACGGGGAGCACACGGCTGGAAGCGGAAGGGCTTTACCTGATTTGAAGACAACATCTGCAAGTCCATATATCGATTCTCTTGTCCTTTTTTCAACGCTTAATGGTGACAGGTACATCAATGGGTCTTCAGGAACAATGGGGTCACCTTCAGAGACGAAGATTGGAGTCGGCTCAAGAGGATTGGTACGCCCATCTCGAGCTACTTGGTAGGTTTGATTCTTATGCCTTGTCAGCGGAGGGCAATCCGGATGAACAGAAAATAGGTGCTTTCGGTGTTGGTGTGTCAAAGCTCTCGCACGTAAACGACTCATTCTCATGGCATGACCAGGCTTCTACAGTCTTTTTTCAGTTACGGAGGAACCCTTTGTGAAATCAGGAAGTGCGTGCCATTCTGCATTCAAATGAGCTTCCCTGATTTACTATCTGCCCGTAGGCCAGTGGATGGGTTTCTATTGGAAAGGTAAAAAGGACCAGGTACGCTTAACCAAATGTGTCCCCGATCTTACGCCTAATTTTTTTTTTTTGAAAGCTCTTCGCTCGCCGCGGAAAATTGGAGGATGTTAATCAATCGCCTTGGACATCTTTCGAAATGGTCCTCAGGGAACCAATGCCTATCCCTTCTGCATTTGACTTGACCCGTTTTCTTGCCTCATCCATCACCTTTATGACCTATCTAGAAGAAGTGTCCGTCTATCTCAATGATTGGCGTCTTGTCAAACTTAATAAGGCCGTTGGATATTCACAAGTCCATCAACTGCCCCGAGATTTCTCAGGCAGAAGTCCAAACAACTACATGACTATCACTGGACTCAAGATGACGCGCAAGTTCAATGGCATAGTTGTCCATTATCTCCGGCACTAACTCTCAACTCTTCACAGCAATGACGATTGATGCAACTGTCATGAACTGGGTCTACATATCAGACTCAGAGTCACGCAAACATTCCCTTCGTAATGTCGTGAAAACTACCACAACCGGTTTTTTCTCTTCACTATCTGGTTTTCTCACTGGTGTCTCCACTCCCCAAACGCAGACGAGTTCTCTACCCGCATCCACTCCTCAAGTTGATTTGATCGAAACTTCGACTACCAGCATTATCCTCTCGGTCTTCTCTGCCGAAATTACTGTCAGACTCAACTCGAAACTTTCTTCAGAGATTCATCGATCCACTAAGAAGAATCCGCCCTCAAGCATGAAATATGAGCTCATATATGTAGGTTGATGTTTGCGTACATCATTTCTACTGGTAATTTCACGTTCTCTTAGACTACAAAAGATAAATATGATGCAAGTCAGCAGGAGGATTTGAATTATCAGCATACTTCAGGAAGTGTCTTCCAAGGACTACGCGCTGATCTTGATGGGTATGCTGATCTCAACATCCTACATAACGAGTCTCATCACACTGTCAGGACCGGAACTGCTCGTATTTTCATTGTAAGAACTCCTTCCGATATATTACTCTCATCTGATGTGTGCTCGGAATAGGGACATGCTACAGCGCAGACCACGGGAATTGGAGGCCACATGGCAGCCAGATTTATACCAACCGTCGAGAGGGAAGCAATTGATTTTATGTAGGTTCACTCTCGAAGCCACATCTCATTGTTGACGACGTTATGATAGGGACCGTAATATTGCCAGTCAGCGCATACCCTACCTTCTTCAATATTTTGACTGATGCCGAATGTAGTATGGAATAGGGAACTCCTCTACGTGGGCGGCGTCTTGGCCCGTGTTGCGTATCAGCTGGAGATGGATTCAATTGACAAGGCATGGGAAACAAATGCGGAGGTGTTCAAGTATGCCTCTCAAGAACTACCAGAGGAGCTGCGATCGTCCCTAATAAACAAGGCCATTCACGCCCTCAAGTTTTTTTCATGCCGTCACTCTACCCCTTCTGCAGAAGTTTCCATTCTTTTGGAGAATGCATTCTTCAAATGTAGTCCTACGAACTCCTTTCCACTGATATCTACACTTGGCGTTCGACCTGCATCCCAAATTCGTCTACCTGAAGCTTCTTTTTCTTTCTTGAAACAACTTCCCTTGGTGCCTGCAGAACTCGTAGCCGAGAATATGGTGCTGTCGTTGCAGAGTAAAGGCATAATCAGGACAATCTCATTTGAAGATGTTCTGGCCGAACTCAGATCACGACCGCTCCCTGAAATGGATATAATTGCTTGCATGAAATGGTGGATATCATTCTATGATTCAAAGAATGTGTCACATCTTGCTCCTGTCAGAATTCAGCTCCTTAATGCGGCTGTTTTGGTGTTGCCTGGCCCGACTGAAGATAGGATTATACCACTTCATACCATTCAAACCTTCCTCAATCAAAGAAGCCTCAATGGCGTACCTTTAGAGGGGCCTCTTCCCTGTCATCTCTTCCCGCTCGCTATAACGAAACACTTTTCTCCAGATGACTTGAAGCGCGCATTTTCTTGGGTCGATCTCACCATACTGGATTGGCTCAGCAACATAACCGATCCAAAAGTTGCGCAAGCGGACCCTGTCTATGATATACAGGTGTCACCACAGTGGTCAGAAAAGGTCTTATTCTTCATAGCCCGAAATTGGGGGCATGGACTTTCTGCAACAATGAAACAACAAATCATCGGTCTACTCAAAGACAAGACTTGCATCCCGACCTCTGATGGCATGAAGCTTCCGAGTGAATCTTATTTCCCAAGCGTAAACATATTTCATGATATGCCAGTCATTAAATTCCCGTCAGGAAATCCTATCAAAGGCCAAATGGAGAAATTACTCCAGGAGCTGGATGTTCGAAATCATGTTGAGTTGCAAATAATCTTCACCAGGTGGGCAGTATCATGATCAATATGTTTCAAAGGCTCAAAATTATTTAGGATGGTGAAGACAAATGAGTGGACGAGCAATGATCTCATCCATTACTTGGTCTCGGTGAAGGATAACCTGAAAGAGGAGGAATTCAGGCGATTAAGCCTCACAGCTGCCTTCCCAAAAGAACGGTCGGGAGCAGAGCTTGATGGTCAGTCCGCACAGAGGCTGAGGGCTGATCAATTGTATGAGCCATCGCCTGTGCTTCGGCAATTAGGACTCCCTCTAATTGACTGGGGTACCCAGAAATGGCGAAATAATTCGGAAGAAGGTAAGAGATTCTGGAAATTCGAGACTTATCTTGAATGATCCGTCTCTTTTGACAGCACAATTTTTGTTTGATTTGGGACTGCGCCGGTATCCAGCTCTTGAGGAACTTGTGTATCTTTGCACGAATACAGATCTGACGGTATGCGGAATCATGTGATCATGTGATCTTAAACTCATGGTTGCCAGATACGTCAAACCGCTTTCAAATATCTCATTGATAATATCCACTCAAGATACACGGATTATGATTGTAACAAATTCCGAGACATTGCATTTATTCCAGCTCTTGATGGTAGCACCAGCTGCCTTGGCACTCCCAAACAAATCTTCTCCAAGCCTGAATGGTCGCATTTAGGATTCCTAGTGATTGATCCAACATTGCAGTCAGAAGCAGTCAAGCTTCAGGTTAGAGAGAATCCCACGACTAGTCAACTAGTAGATCTCTTGCAGAGTCGTCGTCCTGACAACTTTCAAGTGGGTAAACAGTGGTTCACTGTCTTGGCAATCTGTGTTTCTGGTGTGTGATTGTTCAATAGCACCGAACGTTGTTGACTCGTCCATAAGACTTCTCACGTTTAGAACTCCTGAAGCTTGCAGAAACTTCTTTTGTTCCTGTGCCTGCTTCACCAGGAAGTGTTGAACTTACCACACACTGGCTACCGCCTACCCAGTGTTACCTTGGTCAACATTCGAAGGACAAATTTCACTCCAAACTATTTAAGTTCGTCGATTTTGGGACAGCGGGCAATGCTTTTCTTACCGCCTGTGGCGCCAAGCAAGATCCAAGCGTTGAAGAGCTTGCCAAAATCTTGCTAGAGAAACCCCGTGCCTTCTACGACCTGGCACAGGGTCCGCTCAAGTGCGCATCTGCCTGAGTACTTCCTCGCTTCCTATTGATGCTTCTCAGTTTCCTGGATGAAATACGAAATATTGCTGTCAATAAGAAGAATCTTTCCGCTGTTACAATTGCTCGGATGAAGCGGGCTCCCATCCTATTGTGCAGTCAGCGCAAAGTCATGGAAAAATCAACCCACAAGACAATTGGTGATGAATTTGACGATGGAGAGTGGGAAATAGGCTATGACCTGAAAACAGCAGAGCAGATTGTCGTTGCCGATAGCACCACCACTCACCAGGTATTTGGCGCGGAACTATTCACTGCACCTCAGGAAGATATCATAGAAGGTGAGCTTCTCCTAATACAAAGTATTCTGCATACTGGAGATGTGCGAAAAAGCATTCTACATGGACTTGGGGTCTCGCAGGCTTAGCTCCTTAGTCAAAGAGGAGTACCTCGTCAGAACAGAGATCAGCAATTCCAAGCGCCCAACTTACATCCGCTCATTAATCTTGGAGCGACTTCCTATCTTCCTTCACGAACACAATCATACCAAGATGAAGGTGTCCCTGGACTGGTTACAGATAGAATCGAATTTTCAAGTCAAGGTTTACGGTCAAATCAAGGTTAAGAAGACCCTCTCATATGGCAAGCTTCATCTAGAACGGAGACAGGAAGCCTGGGCTGTTGCTCAGCAGGGTCCCGCCCAACGCATTGAGCTTATGCTCGCCGATAATGCAGAGGTTGATTTTTATGAGTAAGTGAGAGGCGCACGGTGCTGAGCGAGATTTGCTGAATATCCACTAGGGTGGCTATGTGCTTAAATAACTTCATCTTCGATTCCCCGAAAACTCACGACGCTCTGTTATTTATGACGATCCTGTCAACTGATCTCAAAACATTGAAGCGTCGGGGCTATAACGGTTCGTCCAACGTATCTGCGATTTCGAGGCTCTGATCGTTCCATTCCATCAGTGGACCGTATTTTGGGACAGAGGCAACTAGAAAGACAGACAAAAGAAATCAGAGTGGAAGACGGACACATTGAACTTCTCTCTTTGAGCCCCCAGCCCACAGTAGAAGGAACGCTCGCCTCTCCCAGTTCTTCTACTTTAACTTCGGATTTGATTGCTGTAGATCGGACCTCTTCACTGTCTAGTACCTTCAAGAAACTCAAGCAAAAACTAGGTGTTACAGGATCCAGTGTTCAGTTGTCAGGCTTCTCCGGCGCCCCTGTCCGTCATGGGAATGAAGTTGATTATCAGGACCCTCAATTACCTGGTGGTTTCTCCGAGACCTCATCCTCATCTTCTCTACGACCCTACGATAATCCCACTGTCACACCACTTGATACCATTGGTGAGTGTCAGTGAAATCACAAACAAGGAGAATCATTGATAAACTCAGCTTCAAATATTGCTATGGCCATTAGGGCTTGCCGCGAGGAGTCAAGCGATTTATTGCAGAACCAACGAGAAACGTACTATGTCAAAGAAGCTAACAATGACGGATATTGTGACATATCGGGGCTCTCTCAGAACATGAGACTGATTGGTGAGCGACATTTATCCCCTGTCTTAATCTACTAGAAACTTTGCAGGTACAATGGGACAGATCAAGATATTTTTTGCTCAAGGTACTTAACGAATCGTTCTGTGCTACTAGCTGAACGTCAATTCATCGCAGATGTACCCGAAAATGGGGCACAAAGTGTTCTGAAAATGAAGTCAGATCCATTAGTCAGATTCATCCACGTGATAAAATCACTTGCATATGTCTACGACCTCGGCCTTACCAATCTGCATATATTCTATGATACTAAAGGTGGCGTTATCGCATTCAACAGGAATAGGAGTATATTCTTGAATCTTTGTTATTACGAAGCTTGGCGTGAGTAAAAATACTCATCATTATATCCCATCCTCACCATACTTCCAGACGATCCTGAAGTCCGTCAAGGGATTATGACTAATGCATTGATTTCATGGTCATTCACTTTCTTTCTTCATGTGATGATATGTGATGACACGTGGAATTAGGTATTTCACTCTCGCGCACGAGATCGCTCACAATCTAGTTCAGCTTCATAATTCTGAACACGAATTCTACTTTTCCACGATATGCGAAAAGTATCTCGTCTCTCTCTCCAAGATCCTTAATGCATGATGGTTGAATTCCAGATCAAACTGATAGTCATCTATCTGAACTTGTATAAACCCGTACTCTGTAATTGGCTCAGGTTGTCACAGGCAGATCTGCAGCTCCATCTACACTTGAATGGTAGTAGTCTTGGTGCTTGATTTGTTAACAACAATACCTACTTATGTTGATATCCCCTGAGGCCAATAGGCCATCCAAAATCATCCAAGGTGATGGCAGATGTTAACATCCAGGAAAAATAGCCAGTTTCAAGACATCAGCAATGGATTGTGAAAAGTCCACCAGACTAATTCAAGTATAGCATACCTGAAAGGTTAGAGGTCCACCACACATCTTGTTGCAAGTAACAGCCATAATGATACCATATTCCTAATGCATGGGACAACCAAGTATATGGATAGACAAAAAAGAAACTGTGAACTTCCCTATACCACCACCTGTTATCTCCTCATTCTTCATGGGCAATGAAACCACTACCAGATCTCTCACCCTGGGGCAGGGTGCAATTGCACATCTGCCCTGAGCTACTCC
>Ga0157365_10000414_pt1 | contig 18750 bp, 13 predicted proteins | sample AttsexASBM3_FD_111478 | JGI IMG/M metagenome (GOLD analysis project Ga0157365, IMG submission 111478) | Fungus gardens microbial communities from leaf cutter ant in Ribeirão Preto, State of São Paulo, Brazil - Atta sexdens ASBM3 | ecosystem: Host-associated > Fungi > Mycelium > Unclassified ... | reverse complement strand
TCGGACAGTTTTACGCGGCCCGTTCCCGGAATGCTGAGCGTTCTGGGTTACTGCATCTCGTTTTATGCCCTGTCATTTACGCTGCGCGTCATGCCGACGGGCATCGCCTATGCCATCTGGTCCGGCGTGGGGATCGTCCTGATTTCAGCAATAAGCTGGGTCAAGTTCAAGCAGGCACTCGATCTTCCCGCTCTGATCGGGCTTGCCCTGATCATCGTCGGTGTGGTGATCGTGAACGTGTTTTCGCGCTCAGTCATGCATTAACGGTTGAACGGCGTGAATTTAACGACGTTTCCACGCATTTAATTGACGATTGCCATGGCAGGTTCTTATGCCAGAGCAATGAAGGCGCCCATGGTCGAACCCCATATCCTCAATACGCTCACATCAAGACATCGCGCAGACGCGTCCAAATATCGCGCGGACAACGCCGGAACGCTGCCACCTGTGGCCATCAAAGGGAAAAAGCGTGCGAAGAAAGCGACCGAGGCAGTACCACTCGTAAGCGAACCTCATCTGGAAGCGCTCCTGAAAAAAGATCTCGCGCGTGCCATGGTGCGATGCACGAGCTTCTATATGCTCGACATGCCCGGAGATCTGATCGAGCAGAGCGCTGCATTTCTCGATGCGCTCGGCAGGTTATGGGCAGCGCGCGGTATCGATCCGGAGGCTGTATGGCGCGAAATCGATCATCGGGTGCAACTTGGCAATCTGCTGAACCGCCTCAATCGCGATACGCCGATCGAAGCTGAGACGACCCGCAAATATTGGCGTCCATCCTCTACCAAACTGCCCTGACCGTTAGCTCGCGCACCGGCATGCTCTTCGCCAGAATTCTAACATAACAAAATTCTGGCATAACAGGACTTATCCAACGATACATCATGGAAAACTCAGCCGATATTGCCGTCCTGTTCGTCCTTTTCCTCTCGGCGCTATGGGGTGCCACGCGAGGCTTCGCGAAAGAGGTTTTCAGTCTTGCGGCCTGGATCGGCAGCTTCGTACTGGCCGCACGCATCGCCCCGCTGATCCTGCCCTGGCTTGCGCAGAAGGTTACCGATCCGCTTGCCGCCTCGGCGCTCGCCTATATCCTCGCTTTCATCGTGCTGGTCCTGCTGCTCTCGACAGTTGCGCAGCGCTTCGCTGCCACACTGCGCACGCTTCTTGTTGGAGGTACTGACAGGATACTTGGTTGCTGCTTCGGCATCGCGCGCGGCTACATCCTGGTTGTTGTGCTTTATCTCGTCTGTATGTCGCTTGCTGGCGCAACAATTGCACAATCGCTCATTGCAGGGAGCCGTTCGGGTCCCTACATCCTGACAGGCGTGCACATGGTGCAGGAACTTATGCCATATTTCCCGCAACTTCATCTTGCCATGCCGCCCGCAACAGGCCATGAGGCTGCCTTCTGATCGACCCGCCTCGAACGCCTTATTCCGAATGCCCCATACCGAATGTCCCACACCGAATGTCCATGTGTGACCCCGCCGAGGAGCGCTGCCCGATGATGCACCCCGAAACACTCGACACCTTGAACCGCCCCTACGAGGAATGCGGCGTGGTGGGTATCTGGGGCGCTCCCGACGCAGCCGCACTTGCCGCACTGGGCCTTCATGCACTGCAGCATCGCGGTCAGGAAGCCGCAGGTATCGTCAGTCATGACGGCGAACGTTTCTGTCAGCACAAGGGCTTGGGCCTTGTGGGCGATGTCTTCAGCGATGCGCGGGTCATGAACACGCTCAAAGGCAGCGGAGCCATCGGGCATAACCGTTATGCCACCACCGGCGGCACGCTTCTTCGCAATGTCCAGCCCCTCTATGCCGATTTCGAATTCGGCGGCCTGGCCGTGGCACATAACGGCAACCTCACGAATGCCGCCACACTCAGACAGGCTCTGGTCAAGCGCGGCTGTCTTTTCCAGTCGACCACCGATACAGAGGTCTTCGTTCACCTCATCGCCATTTCCCTATACGCCACAGTTCTCGAACGTCTGGTCGATGCGGCCAAGCAGGTAAAGGGCGCCTATTCGGTTGTGGCCCTGACACCGGACTTTCTGGTCGGATTGCGCGACCCGCTGGGGGTCAGGCCGCTCATTCTTGGCCGCCTGGCCGATGGCGGATGGATGCTCGCCAGCGAGACCTGTGCGCTCGATATCGTCGGGGCCGAGTTCGTGCGTAATGTCGAGCCGGGCGAGCTGGTTATCATCGATAATGACGGCGTACGCTCCATGCGTCCCTTCGCTCAGACAAAGCCCCGCTTCTGCGTTTTCGAGTATATCTACTTCGCCCGGCCTGACTCGATCCTTGAGGATCACTCCGTCTATGAAGCGCGCAAGCAGATCGGTGTCGAGCTCGCACGCGAAAGCGGCGTCGAGGCCGACGTGGTCGTGCCGGTCCCCGATTCAGGCGTGCCGTCGGCGATGGGCTTTGCTGTCGAGAGCGGTATTCCTTTCGAAATGGGGATTATCCGCAATCATTATGTCGGCCGTACATTCATCGAGCCGACAGATCAGATCCGCAATCTTGGCGTACGCATGAAGCATTCGGCCAATAGACCGGTGCTGGAAGGCAAACGCGTCGTTCTGGTCGATGACTCGATCGTGCGCGGTACAACTTCGCGCAAGATCGTCGACATGGTGCGTGCTGCCGGTGCGACGGAGGTGCATATGCGCATCAGCAGCCCACCGACCAAGCATCCCTGTTTTTACGGGATCGACACGCCTGAGGAGAGCCAGCTTCTTGCCGCAACGCATAGCCTCGAGGAAATGGCTGAAGCCATCGGCGTGGACAGCCTGGCTTTCATCTCATTCGACGGTCTGTATCGCGCGCTTGGCCACGACGACCGGACAGGTGCGCAGGGCCGCTATTGCGATGCCTGCTTTACCGGTGATTACCCGATCGAGCTGGTCGATAAAGAAGGGCGACTGGTCGCCTGATAGGAAAGCGGGGCCTCTCAGGCCCCGTTTTCACGTTCCAGCCCCGCAAGAAACATGCGTACGACCTTGCGGAGATATTCCGTCTGACCTTCCCAGTATTGCTTGGTGCGGCAATGGCTCAGCTCGCAAAGCACGGATGTCGCCAGAGCGCTGCCAAACAGCATGTCCGAAGCTTCCTCCACATCGCCGATGACAAGACTGCCATCCTCAACAAGGCGCTCCAGCCAGACGCGCAGGGGAAACGGACCAGCCGCACTCGAAAAGAATTCGCGTACGAAGCGGCTGACTTCGGGATTACGCGAGACCTCGGCAATCACCACCCGTATGAGGCTCAAACGTTTTTCCGCCATCATGGCGACAGACAGGGCTTCGAGCCCGTAAACCAGACGGTCCTCGACCGTGTCACCCAGAAGTTCGAGATCGCGCATCCCCGACAGCAATAATCTGTCACGAAGCAGAAGCTCGACCATTTCCTGTTTCGATGCAAACATGTGGTAGAGCGTCTTCTTCGACATGTTCGAGCATTGCGCGATACGGTCCATCGAAGCGCCCGAATAACCATATTGCTGCAGAACAATTTCTGCTGCGTCGAAAATTCTTTCTCGTCGTTCGGTCTCGCACAGCACGGGTGGACGCCCGCAATGCTTGCGCATCAGAGCAGGTTCACGGTCGGAAACAGACGATCTGAGGGGTGGGGGTGTTGTTGACATCGTGTTGCGAAAAACCGCTCCGGGGCTGCATCAGGTCCGTTGACCAGGGTTCGGAAACCGTATAGTTCCCTATGCATGAGAAACTCAAGGGTTTCCGAAACCTTTTTTGGCGCGAGCGCAAGGTTTCCGGTTACCCTTCTTGCACATCGGTAATTTTGGATAGCGCCAGCATGCGAGCATCTTCGTTCTACTCGTTCCGTTCGCCTTGGAGCCTCAAGGCAACGACGAGCCTCTCCCTGCGCCTTATCCCTTTGGCTCTCCTGACTCTCGACCTGTCAGGCTGTAAGCACAAGGGTGCCGCGCCTACGCCACCGCCGCAGACCGTGGGCATCTATACGGTCCATCCTCACCCGCTGAAGACGAGCACATCGCTCCCCGGTCGTGTCGAGGCATTCGAGCAGGCACAGGTCCGCCCGCAGGTCGGTGGCGTTATCCTCAAACGCACCTTCGAGCAGGGAACGGACGTCAAGGCGGGTCAGCTGCTGTACGTGATCAACCCTGCGCCGTTCAAGGCAACCTACGACCAGGCAAAGGCGCAGCTCTTGCATGCCCAGGCCGCCGCGTTGAGCATCCGCGCCCAGCTGGAGCGTTATCGCCCGCTTGCTGCGGCTCATGCTGTCAGCAAACAGGACTACGACAATACGCTTTCATCCGCCCGTCAGGCGGAAGCCGACATTGCCCAGGCCAAGGCGAATGTTGATAGCGCTGCCGTCAATCTGGACTGGACGCAGGTTCGCTCGCCCATCGACGGGCGCATCGGCCGTATGCTCGTCACGCCCGGCACGCTCGTGACCGCCGGTCAGACCAACGCGATTGCAACCGTGACGCGTATGGACCCGATTTATGTCGACGTTAATCTCGCCACATCGGACATGTTGCGGCTGCGTCGCGAATTTGCCAGCGGCAAGCTCGAAAAGGTCTCTGGCAACGCGGCTGCGGTCGAGCTCACACTCGAAGACGGTAGCCATTACGATAAATCCGGCCAGCTTCGCCTGACAGAAGTCACAGTCGACCCTGCCACGGGGACGATGGTCGTTCGTGCCGAGTTCCCAAATCCGGATCGTCTGCTCATGCCGGGCATGTATGTCCATGCCGAGGTGGCTGAAGGGATCGACCCCAACGCCATCACAATTCCGCAGCCTGCCTTGCAGCGCGATTCCAAGGGCGATCCTTTCGTCTACGCACTCGATGGCGACAACAAGGTTACGATGCGCTTCGTGCAGCTCGATCGCGCGCTCGATGGCGACTGGGTCGTTATGGGTGGCCTGAACAACGGTGACAGGATCATCGTCGAAGGGCTGCAAAAAGCGCACCCGGGTGCCGTCGTGAAGCCTGTCGAGAAATCGTCCGACGGCAAGTCAGATAACGCCCAGCCCGCGCACGCAGGATAAGAGCTCTTCATGTCCCGTTTTTTCATCGACAGACCGATCTTTGCCTGGGTCATCGGGCTGATCATCATGCTTGTGGGTGGCGTGTCCATCTTCAGCATGCCGATTGCACAATACCCGTCGATTGCACCGCCGCAGATCGCGATCACGGTCGACTACCCAGGTGCGTCGGCTGAAACGGTCAATAACACGACCGTCCGTCCGATCCTGCAGCAGATGTTCGGCCTCGATCATCTCGAATATCTTTCGGCGTCTTCCTATGGCAGCGGCCATATGGAAATCGACCTGACCTTCGCACAGGGCACGAACCCTGACATTGCGCAGGTTCAGGTGCAGAACAAACTTCAGCTCGCCCAGCCCCGCCTGCCGACGGAAGTCGTCAATCAGGGTCTGAGCGTGACGAAGGCCGTGAAGAACTTCATGCTCGTGATCGCCTTCATCTCGACCGATAGCAGCATGTCCGGTCAGGATATCGCCGATTATGTGGCATCGAACGTGTCCGATCCGCTGTCGCGCGTGTCCGGCGTGGGCGATCACACGCTGTTCGGCTCCGAATACGCCATGCGTATCTGGATGGACCCCAACAAACTGTACAAATACGCGCTCAACGTGAGCGATGTGCAAACCGCCATCCAGCAGCAGAATATCCAGGTGTCTTCCGGTGAGCTTGGCGGTCTGCCGGCGACCAAGGAAATCGGCTTCGATGCCACCATCATCGGCCCGACCCGCCTGAGCGAGCCCGAGCAGTTCAAGAAGATCGTGCTCAAGGTCCAGCAGGATGGCTCGCAGGTTCATCTGAGCGATGTGGCGCGCGTCGAACTCGGTGCGCAGAACTACAATCTGACGTCGTTCTACAACAATCTGCCGACAGTCGGTATGGCGCTCAAGCTCGCGCCGGGCGCCAACCAGCTGACGACCGAAACGGCCGTTCGTGCAAAGATTGCCGAGCTGGAGAAGTTCTATCCGCAGGGCCTGAAGACGGTTTATCCGCTGGATACCGAGCCTTTCATTACCCTGTCGATCAAGGAAGTGGTGATCACACTGGTCGAGGCTATCGCGCTCGTCTTCGTGGTGATGCTCATCTTCCTGCAGAATTTCCGTGCAACGCTCATTCCGACGATTGCCGTTCCCGTGGTGCTTCTGGGTACGTTCGGCGTGCTTGCGGCCCTCGGTTTCTCGATCAACACGCTTACCATGCTGGCCATGGTGCTTGCCGTCGGTCTGCTCGTCGATGATGCCATCGTCGTGGTGGAAAACGTCGAACGCGTGATGAGCGAGAAGGGGCTTTCTCCCAAAGAGGCTTCACGCCAGTCCATGGATGAAATCACGGGCGCTCTGGTTGGCATCGTGCTGGTCCTGACCGCCGTGTTCCTGCCTATGGCGGCATTCAGCGGCTCGACCGGTGTGATCTATCGCCAGTTCTCCATCACGATCGTCGCCGCCATGTGGCTGTCGGTCCTCGTCGCAACGGTCATGACGCCGGCACTCTGCGGCTCCATGCTCAAGCCGACGCACAAGGAGCACAAGACGGGCCCGATTGCGTGGTTCAACCGCAATTTCGATCGTATGACCAATGGCTATCTGCGTGGCGTCAAGCTCCTCATCCGTAGCCGTCTTGTCAGCATGCTCATCTTCGCCGTGTTCGCTATCGGCGCGGTCTTCCTGTTCCTGCGCGTGCCGGGAGGCTTCCTGCCTGAGGAAGATCAGGGAATTATCTTCGGTCAGGTGACCATGCGTCCGGGCGCAAATAATGCCCAGACAGCTGCGGTCAATCGCAAGATCACCGATTATGTGATGCATCAGTACGGTGACATCGCGCAGTCCGTCTTTGCCATGAACGGCTTCAACTTCGCCGGTCAGGGCCAGAGCGCAGGCGCCTTCTTCATCCGTCTGAAGCCATGGGATGAGCGTCCGGGCTACAAGAACACCACCATGTCCGTTGCTGGCGCGATCATGAAGCATTTCTGGATGGATCCGGAAGCGATGATCTTCGCCATCAACCCGCCAGCCGTGATGGAACTCGGCAATGCGGCCAGTTTCGATCTTGAGCTTGAGGATAACGGCCATCTGGGCCATCAGGCCTTGCTGAACGCCCGTAATCAGGTTCTGAGCGAAGCCGCGAAAAACCCACGTCTCATGGCGGTTCGCCCCATGGGTCTGGAAGATCAGCCGCAGTTCCATCTCGATATCGATCGCGAACGCGCCAATGCGCAGGGCGTGACCAATGCCGAAATCAACACCACCATTCAGGGGGCGTTCGGCTCGATCTACGTCAACCAGTTCATGCGTAGCGACCGTGTGAAGCAGGTCTATATCGAAGGCGAGGCCTGGGCGCGCATGACGCCCGAAGACCTCAATAAATGGTACGTCCGCAATACCGCTGGAGACATGGTGCCATTCAACGCCTTCGCCACCGGCAACTGGATTGTCGGACCGCAGAAGGTGGAAGACTATAACGGTCTGAACTCCTTCGAGCTTCAGGGTCAGGGCGCTCCGGGCACCAGCTCCGGCGCGGCCATGCAGGAAATGGAGAAGATCCTGTCCCATCTGCCCAAGGGGATCGGTTACGAATGGACCGGTATTTCCTATGAGCAGGTCGCATCCAGCGGCTCGACGGGTCCTCTCTACGCTCTCGCATCCATCGTGATCCTGCTTTGCCTTGCGGCACTGTATGAAAGCTGGGCAATTCCGTTCTCGGTGCTGATGGTCCTTCCGCTCGGCGTGCTCGGTGCAATCGGCGCCACGCTATGGCGCGGGCTCGATAACGACGTGTATTTCCAGGTCGGACTGCTCACCACGGTGGGTCTGTCGGTCAAGAACGCCATTCTGATCGTGGAATTCGCCAAGGAGTTCTTCGAACAGGGCGATTCACTCGAAGACGCCGTGCTCAAGGCAGGTCGTGAGCGTCTGCGCCCGATCCTGATGACGTCCATCGCTTTCGTCTGCGGCGTGTTCCCGCTGGCAATCGCGACCGGCGCGGGATCGGCGGCACGCGTGGCGATCGGTACCTGCGTGGTTGGCGGCATGCTCTCGGCAACCGTGCTTGCCGTGTATTTCGTCCCGGTGTTCTTTGTTGTGATCCTGCGTCTCTTCAAGGTAACCCGCATGAAGGATCGCGTTGACCCCTACGAACACCGCAATGAAGCCGCTCGGGGAGAGGGCGCATGAGCCTCATGACCAAGTCCAGATCGGTGAGCGCCCTCATGGCGTTCACCATGCTCGCCTCGTGCAATCTTGCACCGAAATACGAGCGCCCCACCCAGCCGGTGCAGAACAGCTATCCGGCAGATTCAGGTCGTACGCAGCCCCTCAAGGGTCAGGCCGCAGCAGATATAGGGTGGAAGCATTTCTTCACAGACGCGCGTCTGCGTGCGCTGATCGAGCTCGCACTGAAGAACAACCGCGATCTGCGCAGTCAGGCTGCAGCGATCATGGAAGCGCAGGGCAGCTACGATGTGCAGCATGCCTCGCTGTTTCCGCCTATCGGCGTATCGGGGCAGGGACAGTTTCTCGCTCCGTCCGAAACTGCCGGCTTCTCCTTCGCACCGGGTCTCGGTCGAAGCACCTCGATGCTGCGATACTATGGCTTAGGGATCGGGTTCTCATCGTATGAGGTCGATCTCTTCGGCCGCATTCGCAATCTGTCCCGCCAGCAGGCCGAAGAACTGCTTGGGTCGCGTATGAATGCGCAATCCGTTCTGATCAGTACGGTCTCGCAGGTTGCCAATACCTATCTGCAATGGCTGGCCGACCGTGAACTCGTTCGCGTGACCAATCAGACCCTGACGTCGCAGAGCGATACGCTCAGACTGACGAAGATGAAATACGATCACGGCGAGGCCGATGCCCTGACGCTGGCCCAGACCCAGACCCAGGTCGAACAGGCCGCAAGCAACAAGGCCCAGTACGAACGCCAGATGGCGCAGGACGAGCATCAGCTCCAGCTTCTGGTCGGTGTCCCTCTGCCTGACACCCTGCCTCCACCGCAGCCCTTCGGCGCACAGACATTGCTGAGCGATCTGCCGGCTGGTCTGCCGTCAGACCTGATTGCGCAAAGGCCGGATATCCAGACCGAAGAGCATAAGCTGATTGGGGCCAATGCCAATATCGGTGCCGCGCGCGCTGCCTTCTTCCCGAAGGTAACGCTCACAGCGCAGGAAGGCGTCAGCTCGCTCCAGTTCAGGCATCTGTTCACGCCGGGTGCGCAGACATGGTCGGTTTCGCCCAATATCGAGCTGCCTATTTTCACCTGGGGCCAGAATGAGGGGAACCTCAAGGTCAGCAAGGCACGGCGTCTGGCGCAAATTGCCACTTATGAGAAAACGGTTCAGACCGCGTTCAAGGAAGTGTCGGATGCCCTGACGGCGCGTGAGACCTATCTCGCGCAGGATGCACATATGAAGGGTCTGGTGCAGTCGTCGAAGCAGGCCTATGACCTTGCCATGATGCGCTACAATACGGGTATCGATCCCTATCTCACGACGCTTACCCAGCAGCGCAGCCTCTATGACGCTCAACAAAGCCTGATCGTCGTGCAATTGGCGCGTTACCAGAATCTGGTAACGCTCTATCGGGCCCTTGGAGGCGGCTGGAGCGCGTCGGATGTCGCCGCAAGTGCAGCTCTGCCTTCAACCCCAGGAAAAGGCTGACACAGGAAACCACCGGATGAGACAGTCCATACTATACCGCTCCATGTTCTGCGCTCTCGGGATTGGGGTCGTCATGACCCCGGTACTCGCAGCTGCGCAGGATGATGATGACGGCAAGAAGAAGCCGGATATGCACCAGCTTGCCCGCTCATCGGCCCTGCCGAAGGCCGAAGCCGATTTCTCGATGTTCAAATATCGTCCTGCTGGCGACAAGGTAACCGAACAGCCGGATGCCAACCGCATTCTGTTCAAGCGCCAGGACGGCACGCCGGATGGCTACGCACAGCGTCGTGGCAATGCGATCATCTATTACGATCGCTACGGCAAGGTCTCGCACGTTCAGCCGCTGGACGACTGAACGGACCAGTAACCCGTCATGGAGCAGGAAGCCTTCGAATGCAGGCTTTCCGTTCGATGTCGGGTTTATTATTTATTTTATTGTCCAGCCAAGTTTTGTCGCGGACTGCGCGTGTTAAGCGCCTAATATTGCGCACCATGTCAGAGATTCTCAGATTCATCGCGGCACGAACGCTCCGCAAGCCCCCTTATGGTCCGACCCGGTCCATACCCCTGTGGCGAGGCGCTTTCCTCTTCCTCGCGACAATCGGTTTCATGCCGACCGGTCACGCGGAGAGTTTTCATGAGGCGATCCAACTTGCCTGGGATCGCGATCCGGCCAACACATCCTACTCCATCGATGCCACGGCCTCACACAAAAATGCGCGGGCCGCCCAGTCGTGGTTCCCCGAAGGCCCGATCATCGCCGGACAGTATCTCGACGATCATTTCATCGGCACCAATCTTGGCTACACGACCTATCAGGGCAGCATCAGTCTGCCCCTGTGGCTGCCGGGACAGGGTACCGCGACGGTAAAGAATGCCCTCGCTGACGAGGAGGTGGCAAAAGCCCGCATCAAGGTCCAGCACCTTCTCAGCGCCGTACGCCTGCTCGATCTGGCCAGCAGCGCCACGCTTTTGCAAAAAAAAATCGGCAATCTGCGGGCGACAAGCGATCTGCTCGAACGCGTTGTTCAAAGCTCGCATCAGGGCCTGCGCGCCGGGGAAATCGCGGCAGCCGATTTCGATGCGGTTGTCGGCGAAAAAGCGGATTTCGATGCCCAGATCGCGCAGTCCGAACAGGCGCTCGAGAATGCCCGCGCCGAACTGGAAGCCCTGACGGGCACGGATGAAATTCCGGATATCCTCTCACTCGACGGACGCATGCTGCGAACGCAGAACCTGAGCCTCGACCCGGCGCGCGATCCACGTATCGAAATGGCTGCTGCCGTATCGTGCAGTGCCAAGGCGGCCTATACGCTCGCCCGCCATTCCTACATGCCCAATCCCCAGCTCGGTGTGCAGGTTGTCAAACAGGGGCAGTACGGCAGCCCGTGGGACACGCAGGTCGGTGTGCAGTTCTCCATGGCGCTCCCCAGCGAGGCCAGAAATACGCCTATTGTCATGAAAGAGGTCAAGGCCATGGGCGCCGCAGAGCGCGACGCCATTCTCGCCCAGCGCAAGGTCAAAACCGAATATCGTCAGACACGCGCCAGTCTCAGTTCCGCCCTGACCATGCTCCGTAGCGCGTCCTCCGCCCGTCACGCTCTCGATGCACGCGCCCATGACCTCGAACACGCCTGGAGTGTGGGCGAGACACCGGTCATCGAATATCTGCGTGCGCGGCGCGCGGCTCTCGAAGCCGGACAGAGAAGCGCCGAAGCTGACGTCATTTGGCACGCGGCAATGATAAGAATGAGCCTGATGGCCGGGAACTACCCATGATATATCGCTCTGTCCTCAGGCCTCGGCCCGCACACATCGCAACCCTGCTTGCCTGTGCGGCTCTCTCCTCAAGCGTTTTTCTCCCTGGTCCCGCTTTTGCCCAGATGGGCGGTAGCTGGCCGAAAGCGCCCATCGTGATTTCGCGCGAGGCGCTCTCGCATGAGAATATCCATACGGCCATCACCAAAGCTGGCGCACTGCCACCCCATGTCGATGTTCCAGCCTATATCGATCAGGATGACAGACGCAGTGCACGCATTCATCCGGTAGGGCAGGGACGTGTTCAGACTGTTCTGGTCACGCCGGGTGAGGTTGTGAGCAAGGGTCAGGTGTTGTTCACCTATGACGATTTCAGTCTCAGCGATGCGCATCAGCGCCTGCTCTCGGCCGAGGCCGCCCTGCAACAGGCCAAGGCCCTGCGCGATGATGCACGCCTCTCCTATGACAGGGCGCGCTCTCTCCAGGGGGGCGCGGTGTCACAGGGCGAAGCACAGCGACGGCGTTCGCGATTGCAGGATGCCGAGGGCACGGTCAAACGCAGCCAGGCGATTGTCCAGAACGAGCGTGAGCGCCTCGCCCGTTTTTCCTCATCGTCAGAGAAAACCGAGGGGCTTCACTCCTCCGTTATTTCCCCCATCGACGGGATCGTAAACAGGATAACGGTAGGCGTGGGGGAGGAAGTATCGGGACGTGCTGCCCCTGCCGTTGAAATCGACGATCTTTCCCATGTCTGGGTGGTTTCGCAGGTCGGTGAGCAACAGGCGACCCATTTGAGTCGGGGCGGCCGACAGCTGACATGGCCCGCGCCCGATGCCCAGCCGATCGCATCGCGTATCGATCTGATCGAGGGCAGCGTGGACCCGATGACGCGCCATGTTCTGGTGCGCAGCCTTGTAGAGAACGCAAAACGTCAGCTCAGGCCTGACATGCTGGTCAAGACGAGGCTCTTTTCATCGGAACTGGTTCATGGAACGAGCCTGCCTGCGACGGCAATCCAGACAATCGGCAGCCAGCCCTGCGTTTTCGTTCGTATCGACGATACGCATTACGAGGCCAGAAAGGTCTCGACCGGCCCGGAACTCGACGGGACCATCATCGTCACCAAAGGGCTCAAACCCGGGGAGACTGTCGTGACAGATGGCAGTTTCGTGCTGAAATCCCAGGCACTCCTCGCACCCGAACCCAATCACGGTGAGGGCGGCCAGTAATCATGCGTTTCATGCTCGCCCTTCTCAAGGGGCGCGCCGCCATACTCGGTGCGGTCGTGCTCCTCATGATCGCCGGGATTGCGGACCTGCGCTCGTTGTCGGTCGAACCGGTACCGGATATATCGCCGCGTCAGGTGCTCATCAGCGTCCGGGCTCCCGGTCTGCCGACCGAAGAGGTCGAGCGACTGGTGACCTTCCCCATCGAAACCGTCATGTCCGGTATTGTGGGCGTCGATTCCATGCGCTCGGTGTCGCGCACGGGCGTTTCAGTACTTTATCTCCAGTTCGACGACGGAACAGACATCTACAGGGCACGCGAGCTGGTCGCGCAGCGTCTCGATCAGGCGCGTGCGGCTGTATCGGTACGCAATCTTGCCATCAGCATGGGGCCCATGGCGACCGGCATGGGCGAGATCATGCAGATCCAGATCCATGGCAAGGGTCAGTCCCTGGCGTCGCTCAATCGTATCATGACATGGAACGTGGTGCCGAAGCTGCGCCTCATTCCGGGGGTGATCGACGTCAATATCAATGGCGGTGCGTCGCAGACCTATCAGGTTGCCCTCAACCCCATGGCGCTCAGGCAGTTCCAGGTCTCGGTCTCGGATGTCTTCAACGCTGTCGATCGTGACAACGAGGCTGCGGGTGGCGCATGGATCGAGCATAATGACGAACAGCAGATCATCGTCGGCCGCTCGCTCATAGACAGCCTGCACGAGCTGGGCGAGGTTCAGGTGCGCAGCATGCCCAATGGCGGTGTCGTGCATGTGCGCGATGTCGGCACCGTGCGCGAAGGACGACTGCCCCGTCTGGGCGGCGTCACGCGTGATGGCGAGGGCGAAATCGTCAATGCCGTGATCCTGCTTCAGCAGGGGGCCAATGCCAAAGCCACGCTCGCGCGCATCGAGAAGGCCCTGCCTCAGATCGTCTCGACCCTGCCAGCAGGCGTGAGCCTCGAACCCTATTACAGCCGCGCCACACTGACCGATGTCACCATTCACACCGTCAAGGAAAACCTGCTTCTTGGCGCTCTGCTGGTCTTGATCGTTCTGCTGGTCGTGATAGGCGACTGGCGTGCCTCACTGGTCATCATCTCCGTCATTCCGTTTTCTCTGGTTGCGGCCATGGTTGGCATGCGCCATCTCGGGATTTCAGCCAATCTGCTGAGCCTCGGTGCAATCGATTTCGGCATGGTGGTCGATAGCGCCCTCGTGATTGTCGAGAGCGTTCTGTCCAGTCAGGCAGCAGCCAATGTGCCGCTGACGCGTCGTATCGCCGATACCGTCGCCTCTGTCGCGCGCCCGGTCATTTTCGCCATTCTCATCATCATCATGGTCTATCTGCCGGTACTGACGCTTGAGGGCGTTGAAGGGCGCATGTTCAGGCCCATGGCGCAGACGGTCATTCTCGCTCTCGTCGCATCGCTGATCTATGCGCTGGTTGCAGTACCGGCGTTCTCGGCACTGATCATGAAGATCAAACCTCATGTTGCGCACGGACCGGCGCGCGAGGCAGCAGGCAATAAGGTCGATGGGCAGGGTGCAGAACAGAGTGCTGACGAGCACGGTCAGGACAACGCGCTTTCCGGCACCGAACACGATACGTTCTTTATCAGGTTTCTCAGGCGCGGCTTCGCTCCGGCTTCACGCTGGTGCATGGACAACACGCGCAAGGTGATTGCTATCGCCCTTGTGGTTCTTGTCGTTTCTCTGGGCCTGACCACGCGTCTGGGTGGCGAATTCATTCCCCAGCTTCAGGAGGGCGATCTCATCGTGACCTCAACCCGTCTGCCGGGCATTTCGCTCGATGCCTCGCTACGGTCCATCCAGCAGATCGAGAAAACACTCAGGCAGTTTCCCGATATCAGAATGCTGGTCAGCAACAGCGGCACGTCAGCCATTCCCACCGATCCCCAGGGCGGCGAGCAATCGGATACCTATGTTCTGCTCAAGCCGCGCTCGGAATGGAAAACCGCTACATCGCAGGAGGGGCTGATCAGGGCATTCGACGCGGCACTGCGCAAGAACAACCCCGGATCGCTCTACTCGTGGAGCCAGCCCATCCAGATGCGTATGGACGATCTGCAATCCGGCGTACGCTCGCAGATTGCGATTGGCATCTACGGGCCGGACATCGACACGCTCATGCGCCTTGCTGCAGATGCCGCACGTGTGGTCGATAGCGTGCCCGGTGCAGCAGACGTGGCGCCGCAGGATGTCGGGACGATCCCCTATCTTCACATCGATGTGGATCGTACGGCTGCCGCCCGTCTGAACGTCGATACGTCTGAAGTGCTGGACGTTGTGGAGTCCATCGGCGGCCATGTCGGACCGCCCGTCTCATTGCAGGACGCGCTCATCCCGACCGAAGTGCGCATCATGGCAGAGGCACGGGACGATCTGGCAGATATCAAACTGCTTCCCGTACTCACGCGTGACGATCACACGGTACGTCTCGATCAGGTCGCGGATATCACCCTGCGCGATGGTCCTGCGGCAATCCGGCGCAATCAGGGCGAGCGGCGCATGATGGTCCAGGCCAATGTGCGCGGGCGCGACCTGAGCTCGTTCGTTCAGGAAGCCCAGCAAGCCGTCATGACACAGATCAAGCTGCCGCCCGGCTATCGCATTGAATGGAGCGGGCAGTTCCGCAATCTCCAGACGGCGGTGGCCCGACTTGAGATCGTCGTGCCAATCACACTGGTGCTGATCTTCTGTCTGCTGATCCTCGCCCTTGGCGATGTCTGGCTGGCGGCACTCGTCTTCGTCAATCTGCCTTTTGCCGCAACCGGTGGGATCATCGCCCTCTGGGTGCGCGGCATGCCATTCAGTATTTCGGCAGGGATCGGGTTCATCGCCCTGTTCGGCGTAGCCACGCTCAATGGCGTCGTTCTGATCGCCTATATCAGAGACAAGCGCCTGGCCGGGCTCGATGCGGTCAAAGCCGCCGTTACCTCGGCACGCGAGCGCTTTCGCCCTGTCATGGCCACAGCGACGGTCGCCTGTCTCGGTTTTTTTCCCATGGCATTTTCAATGAGCGAGGGCGCCGAAGTCGAAAAACCACTGGCCACAGTCGTTATCGGGGGACTCATCTCGTGCACCGCGCTTACGCTGCTCGTACTTCCCACACTCTATATCAGCCTCTCCGCTTGGCGTGAGAAGAAGGCGCGGCGTCCTGTCGGTGCGATACAGCAGGACTGAAACCACCCCGGCATCACGACGTTGATTTGACAGGCTTCGACATAAATGCCGCAATGACCGACAGGGTCTTGCGGCATTTGCCGTTTCAACGCCGCAAGCCAAGACGGAGATCCACGATGCTATCCTGTGTCGGATATGGCGCGCAGAGCGCTTCAGACAAACTTTCCCCATTCCAGTTCGAACGACGCGATACCGGTCCGGACGATGTCAAAATCGACATTCTCTATTGCGGCGTGTGCCATTCAGACATCCATCAGGCACGCAACGAGTGGCACAACACGATTTACCCCTGCGTTCCCGGGCATGAAATCGTGGGGCGCGTAAGCGAAACAGGCGCCTCGGTGTCCCGCTTCAAGATGGGCGATCTGGTCGGCGTGGGCTGTATGGTCGATTCCTGTCGCGAATGCCCGAGCTGCAAGGAAGGTCTCGAGCAGTATTGCGAAGAGGGCTTCGTCGGCACCTATAACGGCGAAGATCGACAGGGACGCGGCATAACCTTCGGTGGATATTCGAAAGCCGTTGTCGTCGATCAGGCTTTCGTTCTCAAGGTGCCCGAAAACCTCGATCTCGCCGCGGTAGCGCCGCTTCTGTGCGCAGGCATCACCACCTATTCGCCGCTCAAGCACTGGAAGGTCGGGCCCGGTCAGCGCGTGGGTATTGTCGGCCTGGGTGGACTTGGCCATATGGCCGTGAAATTCGCACGCGCTTTCGGGGCGGAAGTCGTGCTCTTCACCACATCGCAGAACAAGGTTGCGGACGGTATTCGTCTCGGCGCCCATGAGGTCGTGCTGTCGAAAGATGCAGACGCAATGGCCCGTGAAGCCGGCCGGTTCGATTTCATTCTCGATGCCGTTGCAGCAGAGCACGATATCAATACGTATCTCAATCTGCTCAAGCGCGATGGCACGCTGGTTCAGGTCGGTGCCCCCGAACAACCACTACCCGTTGCGGTGTTCAGCCTCATCATGAAGCGCCGTAACTTTGCGGGCTCGCTGATCGGCGGCATCGCCGAGACACAGGAAATGCTCGATTTCTGCGGCGAACACGGCATCACGGCCGATATCGAGATGATCGCCATGGACGAGATCGAACATGCTTATGCGCGCATGCTCAAATCGGACGTGAAATACCGTTTTGTCATCGATATGGCCACGCTCGATCACGCAGCCTGATACCGTTCTCACGGTATCCGGGTGGTGCCCGTTAAGGGCGCCTCCCGAATAAAACGCCTAGCAGACTTCGACAGGGATTCCTGAAGCTTCCAGATCGGACAGGATTGCCGGCTTGATCTGCCCATCGGTCAGAATACGGTCAAATTCCTGAAGCGACGTCAGGCGATGCAAACCGCCCTGGCGAAACTTGGTGCTGTCCACAAGCAGCACGCACCGATCGGCAATTGCCATCAGCGCACGTTTTACCTTCACCACATCCTGATCGTTCTGGAACGCCGTATCGCCAGAAATGACCGAGGTTGACATGAACATGATGTTGCCGCGCAAAGACCGCGCCGCCTGCTCACAGACAAGCCCGAAAAATGCGTTGCGCGAATTGCTGTAACCGCCCCCGAGACAGATGATCTTGATACCGGGGAAGGGCGCAAGCGCCTGCACGACACCGACAGCGTTGGTAATCACTGTCAGCGGTGCGCGTGCCGGAAGGAGCGGCAGCATTTCGGCTACCGTCGTCGAATCATCGAGGATGATGACCTGACCCGGTTCGATCATTGATACGGCGCGCTGGATGATCGCTTTTTTGAGATTGGCCGCCCGGTGTTGACGATAGGCCACATTTTTCTCGGTACGCGCCCGGTTCTTGAGCGTGATGCCACCATGGATCTTGTCGATCAGCCCCTGACTGGCAAGCGCATGGGCATCACGGTGAATCGTCATGCGACTGACGTCGAAATGCTCGGCAAGAAATTCGATGCTGGCGTTACCCTGCTCGAACAGCAGATCGAGAATCTGCTGCTGACGCGACTTCAGATTCTGACGTTTCACGCCCGAGAAACCGTCCAGGGGAGGTGCTGACCTGATGTCATCACTCATATTCAAGAACTGCCTTTGACAGAATTCGCTTTGTTCCGGTGGACCAAGCAGACCGATTGATTGATAACAAAAATATCACAAATATCTCATGCCAGCAAGGGATAGTCTCATACATCTGCTTGAGGGAAACAACATGTCATGCCCTTCAAGAGCGGGTGAGCGCCTGACCGGAAATAAACCTGTGCGTGTCCCACGAGAGACAGAACTTGATCGATACCGGCGATCACCGGAGCGTGCGATAAATTGCCTCACCTAACGTATCATATATAGCACTTTATTGTGATTTTCATAACATTTACGCTCATATTACAGCGGGAGAACGGTTGGGCCTCAAGTCATTATGGAGCCAGGTCATGGGTGCGGCATATCTGATCGGGATCGACTGCGGATCGTCCAGCGCCAAAACTGTGATTTTCGCCACAGACGGCCGGATTGCAGGAGTAGGGCATGCGCGCATCGCGCAGATCTCGGACACGCCGCGCCATGTGGAACGTGATCTGGAGAAAAGCTGGTCTGTCGTGGCCGGCACGATACGGGATGCGCTTGCCGATGCTGGATTGACCGGTGCCGACATTGCCGGTGTCGGGGTGACAGCACATGGCGATGGTTTATTCCTGTTCGACAGGGGCAACAGACCGCTCGGGCACGGAATCATGTCGCTCGACAGCCGTGCCTATGGTCTTCACGATCAGTGGAAGCGTGATGGCATCCTGGACAGGATGATGCCGCTCGCCGGGCAGCGCCCCTATCCTTATTCCGCAACCACATTGCTCGCGTGGATCAAGCGCCACCAGCCAGAGCGCTACAGCGCAATCGGCGTGGCATTCTTTGCC
>Ga0157365_10000410_pt1 | contig 18791 bp, 16 predicted proteins | sample AttsexASBM3_FD_111478 | JGI IMG/M metagenome (GOLD analysis project Ga0157365, IMG submission 111478) | Fungus gardens microbial communities from leaf cutter ant in Ribeirão Preto, State of São Paulo, Brazil - Atta sexdens ASBM3 | ecosystem: Host-associated > Fungi > Mycelium > Unclassified ... | reverse complement strand
GCCATGTCGGCGCAGGCTCAGTCGTCCGGAGCGAATGCCGGATGGTTCGTGCCGAAGACCAATCAACCCGCAGCCCCGGCCGCGTCACGCCCGGTCCGGCACGCGCCCGAACCCGTTGCCGCACTGCCGCCTGGCAGCGGTGACGAAGATGCCCAGCAGTCTCAGACCCCGCCTGTCCTGCCTGCGCCAGTGGTTCCCGGACCCGGTGATATCGCAAAGGGGGCAGCGCCGCCTTCCGCGATCATCGGCGTTATCAGCGTTCAGGATGTGATGCGTCAGTCGACGGCCGCGCAGGAAGCCGAGCGCGTTCTGGGCGAGCGTCGCGACAAGCTGTCTCAGGACGTGCAGCATGCCCAGACGGGCTGGCGTGACGAGCAGCAGAAGCTGCAGGCTCAGGCCAAGACCATGAGTTCCGACCAGATCCAGCAGCGTGAGCGCCACCTGCAGGACACCGTGCTGAGCGCACAGCGCGATTTCCGTAATCGCAATCGGATCATTCAGGAAGCGGCACAGGTGTCGCTGAACCAGATCGAACGCGAACTGGTTCAAGTAATCCGTGTCGTGGCTGCCAGCCATGGCATGAACCTGGTCATGCATTCCGAACAGGTTGCGCTGCATGTTGACGGTCAGGACATCACCAATCAGACGGCTGTCCAACTGAACAAGGTTCTGCCGCACGTCTTCATCCCTGCCGAAAATGTCGACCCGGAGAAGTTGGCAAAGTCGGGCACCATGCCGACCACGGCCGATGCCGACCAGCAGGACGCCCAGAGCCAGTCTTCACCGCCTCCGGCAGAGCCCGCGCCGCCGCCGTCGGTCGTCCGGCGCCAGTAAGAGTATCGCTGCGTGACGGACAACTCCACGCCGCCGGGCGACCTGCGGTTTTTCCAGCGTGCCGCTCCGGCGACGCTGAAAAAACTTGCCGAAATCAGCGGCGCCAAAGCGGAACCTGCCGGCAAGGCGTCGGCGACAGAGGCGATGTTCAGCGGGGTTGCGCCGCTGCAATCCGCCGGTTCCTCTGACGTTAGCTTTCTGGATAACCGCCGGTATGCGCCGTTGCTGGAGCAGACGGGTGCGGGTGCCGTGATTGTTGCACCGGCTTTCGTCGACCGGGTGCCTGCGGGGTGTGCTGCGCTGGTCACGTCGACGCCTTATCTGGCGTGGGCACGCATCGCGTCCTATTTTCACCCGGCAACCGGTGCCGTGCCCGGTCGGCATCCGACCGCTGTGATCGATCCGTCTGCGGACATCGACGAGAGCGCGGAAATCGGCGCGTTCGTCTGCGTCGGCAAAGGCGCCCGTATCGGTGCGAAGACGATTGTCGGGACGCATACTGTTGTCGGTGACGGCGTATGCATCGGCGCACAGTGTCGCATCGGTGCCCATGTTACCTTGTCCCACGCGCTGATTGGCGACCGAGTGACTTTGTTCCCGGGTGTGCGTATCGGGCAGGAAGGCTTCGGCTTTGCGGTCGGGCCGGAGGGATTCGAAACCGTGCCGCAGTTGGGGCGCGTAATCCTGCATGACGGGGTGGAGATCGGCGCGAATTCGACGATCGATCGGGGTTCTGCACAGGATACCGTCATCGGGGCGGGGTCGCGCCTCGATAATCTGGTGCAGATCGGTCATAACGCGCGCCTTGGGCGTTGCTGTATCGTCGTCTCGCAGGCCGGAATTTCCGGTTCGACCGAGCTTGGCGATTTCGTCACGATCGCGGCGCAGGCTGGTCTGATCGGTCACATCAAGATCGGCACAAAGGCCAGAATCGGCGCGCAGTGCGGTGTGATGTCCGATGTTGAAGCCGGGGCGGACGTCATTGGAAGTCCGGCGATGCCCTTCCGTGAGTTCTTCCGCAATGTCGCTGTGTTGCGTAAGCTTGCAAAAAAAGATGCAGGCAGTGCGGCCTGAGGCTATACGGGCGTCTCGCCACCTGGGATCAACCCGAGGGATCGGGCATGGCGTGCCCGGCCCGTTGCCGATGAAGTATGGTTAAACATCGTGGATACGAATTTGGATGCCCGGCCTGAAACCCAGAGTGCTGTCGTGACGAACGAACCCGAAGCGCCGCAGACAATCGACTCAATCGATATCATGCGGATCATGGAAGCCATTCCGCACCGCTATCCAATGCTGATGATCGACCGTATCGTCGACATCGTGCTTGGAACCTCGGCCGTCGGCGTGAAGAATGTCTCGGCGAACGAGCCATTCTTTCAGGGACATTTTCCTTCACGGCCGGTGATGCCCGGCGTGCTGATTGTCGAAGCCATGGCGCAGACGGCGGCGACGCTGGTCGTCCTGACACTTGGCAAAGCATTTGAGGGCAAGCTGGTTTATTTCATGACGATCGAGGGCGCGAAGTTCCGTCGCCCGGTCGTGCCTGGCGATCAGGTGCGAATCCACGTCGAGAAAGAGCGCAGCCGCGCCAACGTCTGGAAATTCAAGGGCGTGGCGCGTGTGGATGGTGTGTCGGTGGCGGAAGCGACCTTCAGCGCCATGATTATGGGCTGAATTTCGCCCCTTTTGTCGCCTACGCGTCATCAAGTGGAAACATCGACGTTGTAGAGTTTGGAGGCCGGCGCAGATGCCGGTTTCTGTATGGAGGCTGACCTGTCACACAGCGCGGAAATGGATATTGCCGTGGAGCAGTGCCGGACATTTATTCACCCGGCGGCGATCGTCGATGCACGCGCGCAGATCGGTGACGGGGTGACAATCGGACCCTGGTGCAGTGTCGGTCCCGACGTCGTGATCGAAGATGGTGTCCGCCTGATTTCGCACGTCGTGGTGGATGGCGTGACGCGGCTTGGTGCGGGGTCGATCTATTATCCCTTCACGACCATCGGCATGGCACCGCAGGACCTGAAATACGGCGGCGAGGCGACCCGGTGCGAAGTCGGGGCACGGACGGTCGTGCGGGAAAACGTGACGATTCATCGCGGGACCCAGAAGGGTGGCGCAATGACCAGCATCGGGTCCGATTGCCTGATCATGGCGAATGCTCATGTCGCGCATGACTGCCGCATCGGAAATGGTGTGATCATCGTCAACAACGTGGTCATGGGTGGCCATGTCGAAATTGGCGACCATGCGCGCGTGATGGGATCGGCGGCGTTGCACCAGTTCGTCCGGATCGGGCGCGGCGCGCTGGTCGGCGGCGTGTGCGGGGTCGAGGCGGATGTGATCCCCTACGGTAGTGTGCTTGGGAATCGGGCCCGGCTTGTGGGCATGCACTGGATCTGGCTCAAGCGAAATGGCGTTGCTTCGGACGAGATGCAGCGCCTTCGCCGTGCCTTCCGCACCCTTTATCCGCGTGGTGGCGACCGCGGCGTGGTGTTTGCAGATCGTCTGGCTCAGGTCCGCGCGGAATTCGGCGCGGAGCCGAAGGTGCAGGATATCCTGAACTTCATCGATGCGCCCAGCCATCGCGGGCTGGTACGCGTGGCGCGTCCTGGCAGCATGACGGCGGACACCGAAGGCGCCTGAGCCTTGGTGTCGTGGCCGGATCAGGGTGCATCGACTGACCTGCACGAGAGCGGCTGCGTCGGTATCCTGGCCGGTGGTGGCCCTTTGCCCGGAAAGGTTGCAGCGGCGGTCGTCGCCTCCGGCCGTCCGGTGTTCATTGTCGGCTTCCAGGATTTCGCCCTGCCCGAGGTGATCTCCGCTTATCCCCATCAATTCATTCGTCTTGCAGCGGCCAGCCAGATTCTGGCGGCGCTTCGTGCGCATCGCTGCCGCGATATCGTGCTGATCGGTCCTGTTCGTCGGCCGGCATTTCGCGATTTGCGGCCGGACGCGGAAGGCGCGCGTATTCTCGCGCGTCTGGGGCGGGCACTGTTCTCCGGGGACGATGGCCTGCTGGGCGCGCTGGTCCGGATCTTCGGGGAAGAGGGTTTTACGGTTCGGGGTGCTCACGAATTTCTGACGGGTGCAGTGGGACGTGCTGGCGCGATGGGACGGGTCCAGCCGGATCAGGCAGCTCTGGACGATCTGGCGCACGGCGCGCGCGTGGTCGCGGCCCTTGGCACGCTGGACATCGGACAGGGCTGCGTGGTGCAGAACGGTGTCGTGCTGGCGGTTGAAGCCATGGAGGGCACGGATCGCATGATCGCGCGGGCGGGGGAGTGTCGCCAGCCGGGGGCTGGTGGTGTATTGGTCAAGTGCCTCAAGCCCGGGCAGGAAGCGCGTGCCGATATGCCGACGATCGGTCCGGAAACGGTCCGCAACGCACATCGGGCGGGTCTGCGCGGGATCGGGTTTCAGGCAGGGGCCACACTGTTTACGGACCCTGAAGGGTGCGTGCGGGCGGCGGACGAGGCAGGGTTGTTCCTGTTCGGACTGACCGTGGGGCCCTCAGCTTAAACTGGGACGTAAGGAGCACGAGATGAGCTTTTACCTGCATACGATGGTGCGTGTCCGCAATCTGGATGCCAGTCTGGCGTTCTATGAATTGCTGGGGATGCGCGAGCTTCGTCGGCGTGAAGTGCCGGACGGCAAATATACGCTGGTCTTCATCGGATACGGGACGAACGCCGAAGGTCATGCCGAGATCGAGCTGACCTATAACTGGGGCGTTGACGACGGGTATGATGTTGGCACCGGGTTCGGGCATTTTGCCGTGGCCGTGCCGGACGTCGCGGCAGCGGTCGAAAAAGTCCGTCAGGGCGGCGGCAAGGTCACGCGTGAGGCAGGGCCAGTCAAGTTCGGCACCACCGTCATCGCGTTCGTTGAAGACCCCGACGGTTACAAGATCGAGTTGATCGAGCGTTCCTGATCAGGAACGCGACGAGAGCAGGCGACTCGCGGCTTCGATAGCGGCGATGATCTGTTCTGCCTTGGCGCGGGTCGTCGGGTCCTTGTCCATGGCGATCTGATCTGCTGCGAGAAGGGCGGGTGAAAGCGCGCCCTTCACGTCGTGGCGCAGACGTGCCAGATGATCGGACTGGGCCACCTTTCCCGACGAAAGCGACGGTTTGATGCCGCTGGGCGTGGCGCGATGGCCCGCCTGCTGGGTGGTGGGGGAAACGAGGGCCAGCTTGGCATTGCGGCGAATCCGCCCGCGATGTTTGAACGCCAGGCCGAGCACCAGAGGGCCGCCTGAAGCGGCGATAATGCGGGCAATTCGAGCGATATTCCGGTTTTGCATGCGGTGCGCCTTCTTATTGTCGGACCTCGCGCGAACATCGTTGACGCGGGCTAGGCTGAACAGTATAAGCCCGGCCTCTGAACGGGCGTAAATTTTTCGCGCCCGCACGCTGTCTTGTCCGCACGGCAGCTCAATGGATTCGATACAGGAGTGCCGCAATGAAGCGCACATATCAACCGTCCAAGCTCGTCCGTAAGCGTCGTCACGGTTTCCGTGCACGTATGGAAACCGTTGGTGGCCGTCGCGTGATCGCGAATCGCCGCTCGAAGGGCCGCAAGCGCCTTTCCGCCTGAACAGCCACGTGTTGTTGACCCGCTTTGCCAGGGCTGCCTTGTGCGGTTGCTGGTTCAGGGCGGGGTGAGGGTGTGATGGCAGGGTCCGACCAGCCTGTACGACTGAAGAAGCGGGCTGAGTTCCTCAAGGCCGCTTCGTCGGGGCGCAAGTCCCCGATGCCGGGTCTGGTACTCCAGGCCCGCAGCCGTGAAGATGGCGGTCCGACCCGCATCGGTTTTACCGTCACCAAAAAGGTGGGGAATTCGGTCGTGCGAAATCGCACGCGCCGACGCCTGCGTGAGGCCATGCGCCTCGTCGCGCAGGAAGCCCCTTTGGGTGATGTCGATCTCGTGCTGATCGGGCGTGACGGGACCCGCTCCCGTGCTTTCGGTGCCCTGAAGGACGATGTTCGGCGCGCGCTCCGCAAGACCGGTGTGCGCGGGTGATCCGGACTTTGCTCTCGGCGCTGATGCTGGGGGCCATCCGGTTTTACCAACTGGCGATCAGCCCGTATCTGGGTACGAACTGCCGATTCCAGCCAAGCTGCAGCACTTATGCCCGCGATGCGATCCGTGTTCACGGACCGGTGCGCGGGTTTTTCCTTGCCGTATGGCGGATCATGCGTTGCAACCCCTGGAACAATGGGGGATACGATCCCGTGCCCTCGTCCTGTGACGGGCGGTGTGGACATTCCTAGTTGAATAAGTGAGAGGCCGACGGGCTGCTGATGGATACCAGGCGATTTCTCTTGGCGACGGTTCTGTCGGCCATCGTGCTTCTCGGCTTCGATTATTTCATGCCGCACAAGCCCCACCAGACTGCCCCCGGGGCAATTCCGGTGGCGGACAACCCGAATCCCGCGCCAGTGAAAACCGCGCCGGTCGAGCCTCAGCCCGACGTGCGGCTGGCGCTGTCCGGCGGCGCGGTCAGCGGGTCGATCAATCTTCGTGGCGCCCGCCTCGATGACCTGATCCTGCGGGATTACAGCGAGACGGTGAAGCCCGACAGCCCGAAGGTCCGCCTGCTGGACGCCGTTGGCAAGGCTGAGCCGAATTACGTCGAACTCGGCTGGATGAACGCGCCGGGTGGCACCGTGCAGGTGCCGGACGCCAACACGGTGTGGTCCGCCAGCGCGAACAAGATTACCCCCGACGTGCCGCTGACGCTGAGCTGGGATAACGGGCAGGGCGTGACGTTTACGATCGTGCTGAGCATCGACAAGAACTACATGTTCTCGGTCGATCAGCGCATCGAGAACAAGGGCACGCAGAGCGTTGCGCTGTTCCCTTATGCCCGCGTCAACCGTGGCTTCACGCCGAAGGTCGAGGGTGGGTATCTGGTTCAGGAAGGTCCGGTTTCGGTCATCGACGGACGCCTGACCGAAAGTTCCTATAAGGCGTTGCGGAACGATAGCGTTGCGCCGCAGAACACCAGTTGGGCCAAGCAGGGCCATCAGGGCTGGATTGGCATTACCGACAAATACTGGCTGACGGCCGTCATTCCGGATCAGAAGAGCGATATTTCGGCCAGCTACGGCTACGTGAACGGTACTTATCAGGCCGGTTTCGTTGCGGCAGCCCCAGAGACGGTGGCCGCTGGCGCAACCGCTTCGATGTCGAGCCACGTGTTCGTCGGTGCCAAGGAAGTTCGCCTGCTGCAGACCTACGAGAAGAACCTGCACATTGACGGCTTCTGGAAGGCAGTCGATTTCGGCTGGTTCGCATTCCTGACGCGCCCGATCTTCTTCGTGCTCGACTGGCTGAACACGATGCTGGGGAATTTCGGCCTTGCGCTCATGGCGTTCACCCTGATCGTCAAGGCACTGTTTTTCCCGCTGGCGTCGCGCAGCTTCAAGTCGATGGCGGGCATGCGGGCGCTTCAGCCGAAGATCAAGGCGATCAACGAGCGTTACAAGGACGATCCGGTCGCCAAGCAGCAGCAGATCATGGCGCTCTACAAGACGGGTGGCATCAATCCGGCCAGCGGCTGCCTGCCGATGCTGGTGCAGATTCCGGTCTTCTGGTGCCTGTATAAAGACCTGTACGTCACGATCGAGATGCGGCACGCGCCGTTCTTCGGCTGGATCCGGGATTTGTCGGAAGCTGATCCGACCAACCTGTTCTCGCTGTTCGGGCTGATCCCGTGGGATCCGACCGTTCTGTCGCCGATGCTGCATATGGGCATCTGGCCGATCGTGCTGGGCGGGACGATGTTCCTGATGCAGAAGCTGAATCCGACGCCGATGGCCGATCCCGCGCAGACGCGCATCTTTCAGTTGATGCCGGTGATTTTCGCTTTCGTCATGGCGCGTCAGCCAGCCGGTCTGGTGATCTATTACTGCTGGAACAACACACTGACGGCGTTGCAGCAGCGCTTCATCCAGGCACGCAGTGACAAGGCTGCGGGCTCTGCGCCTGCGCGCACCGGCGGCTGATCGTGGCGGAATTCAAATCGACAGGCATGACCGAGGCCGAGCGCGCCGCCGCGATCGAGGCCGGGCGCCTGTTGTTTGCCGGGCCGTGTGACTTTTTCTTCGGTGCCCAGCAATTGGGGCAATTGCCGCCGTCTGGCCTGCCGGAGATAGCGTTCGCCGGTCGCTCCAACGTCGGTAAGTCCAGCCTGATTAACGCGACGACGGGGCGCAAGGCGCTGGCGCGTGCTTCGTCGGAGCCTGGGCGTACCAAGCAGCTGAATTTCTTCAACCTCGCGGATCGTCTCGTGCTGGTCGACATGCCCGGCTATGGCTTTGCGAAAGCTGCCAAGGCCGTCAAGGAAGACTGGCAGGGGATGATGTTCGATTATCTGCGGGGGCGGCCGACGCTTGCGCGGGTGATGCTGCTGCTCGACGCGCGTGTCGAGATCAAGCAGAACGACCGGGAGGCAATGGCGCTTCTGAACCGGGCGGCGGTGGTGTTTCAGGTCGTGCTGACCAAGTGTGATTCGGTCGGTCCGCGCAAGCTTGAGGACAAGCTGGCCGAGGTCCGCAAGTTGACAGGTGACTTTGCTGCAGCCCACCCCGATATTCTGGTGACCAGCAGCGAGAGCGGGCTGGGCATGGAAGAGCTTCGCGCGACACTCGCCGCATTCGGTAACCCGGCGGTCTGATTTTTCTCCCGTAGTCTTACCTTAGGAACGAGCCCGATGCAGGACACCCGGCAAACGCCCTCTGAAGCCCAGGAAGAAGCCCAGGTGCAGGCTGCACTGCTGGCCAAGGCGCTGCCATTTCTCCGGCGTTATGCCGGGGATACGATCGTTGTGAAATATGGCGGTCACGCAATGGGCGACGATGTGCTTTCGGGCGCGTTCGGCCATGACATCGCCCTGTTGAAGCTGGTGGGCGTGAACCCGATTGTGGTGCATGGCGGCGGGCCGCAGATCAACGCGATGCTCAAGAAGCTTGATATCGCGTCGCAGTTCATCGACGGACTGCGGGTGACCGATGCGTCGATGATCGATGTGATCGAGATGGTTCTGGCGGGCACGGTGAACAAGCAGGTCGCGAGCCTGATTAACCGTGCCGGTGCGCTGGCGGTCGGGATTTCGGGCAAAGATGGCGGTCTGATCAAGGCCCGCAAGCTGCAGCGCACCGTGCGCGATCCCGACAGCCTGATCGAGCGGGCGCTGGATCTGGGGTTTGTGGGTGAACCGTGTGGCGTTGACCCGCGTGTGCTGTATGCGTTGTCGGGCTCAGGCCTGATCCCGGTGATCGCGCCGGTCGGCGTGGGCGAAGACGGCCAGACCTATAACATCAATGCCGACACGGCGGCGGGTGCCATTGCCGGTGCGGTTCATGCCACGCGCCTGCTGATGCTGACCGATGTTGCCGGTGTGCTGGACGAAAACGGCAAGCTGATCCCGGAACTGACGGCCGAAGAAGCCCGCAAGGGCATCGCGAGCGGCATGATCAGCGGCGGAATGATCCCGAAGGTCGAAAACTGCCTTGAAGCCGTTGCGGCTGGTGCTTCCGCAGCGGTGATTCTGGATGGGCGCGTGCCGCATGCGTGTCTGCTGGAGCTGTTCACCGAGACGGGTTCCGGGACGCTGATCCGCGCGTCCTGACGGTGGAGGATGCGGCGGTCGGGACCGCTGCATCCCATCGATTACGACCGGTCGGGCGTGAAGATATTCGCGACCGCGACCACGACGATATTCAACACCAATGCCAGCAGCCCGGTTGAAACTGCGAAGCTGTGATCGCCGAGGGCCATCACATGCGTCGGTTTCAGGCTGTCTGCGAAACACAGCGCCGTTCCCCCGGCCATCCCCGCGATCCATCCGATCAGCATGGCGGTGCCGCTGACGCGCCAGCGCAAAAGTCCGAGCACCAGTGCCGGAAATGTCTGCAAAATCCACAAACCGCCCAGAAGTTGAAGATCGATCGCGAATTGTGCGTTCAGCCACAATACGCATGCCAGCGCGCCCAGCTTGATACCGAGCGCGGAAATCTGCGACGCGCGGACGCCGCCACCCAAAGACGGCAGGACGTTGCGGGTCACGAGACTGGCGGCTCCGATGGCCATCACAGCTGCGGGCACGAGGGCACCGACAGCGACGGCGGCGAAGCAAAACCCGGCGAACCATCCGGGAAAGATGCTCAGAAACAACAGCGGCACCACTGACGATGGATGCGTCGTGTTGATGCCAGCGGCGTGCGCCATCAGGCCAAGCATCGCGATCAAACCCAGCAGCAGCGTATAGGCTGGCAGCATCACGGCGTTGCGCCGGATGGTGTCGGCGGATTGCGCCGCGAGCACGCCGGTCAGCGTGTGCGGATAGAGGAATGCCGCCAGCGCGGATGACAGCGCGAGCGTGGCATAGGGGATAACTTGTGCGCTTTGCAGGGCATGACCGGCGGGTGGTTCGGCCACGGCAGATTGCGCCGCATGGAACATCGCACCATAGCCACCCAGATGCGTCGGGATCACCGTAACGGCGGCGATCACGGCGATATAGATCATGATGTCCTTGAGGAATGCCGTCAGCGCAGGCGCGTGCAGCCCCCCCACCCACGTGTAGAACGCGAGTGAGACGAACGCGATCAGCAGCGGGATCTCCCCGGATAGGCCCAGTGATTCGATAACAGTGCGGATGCCGATCAACTGAAGCGCGATATAGGGCATCACCGCGACAAGCCCGCTGATGGCAATCGCGAGTTCGAGCGGGCGGCTGTTGAAGCGGGCGCGGACAATGTCCGCCGCCGTCGCAAGCCCCCGGTCGCGGGCGATCTGCCACAACAGCGGCATCACGAGGAACACGAACGGATAGACGATAATCGTATAAGGCAGCGCAAAGAATCCGAATGCGCCGGTGGCGTAGACCAGTGCGGGGACTGCGATCACGGTATAGGCCGTATAGAAATCGCCGCCGACCAGAAACCACGTGACCCACGTGCCGAACCCGCGTCCGCCGAGGCTCCATTCCTCCGACGCGTTTGCATGTGCGTCGCGACGGCGCCACCAGCGCACGGTGCTGCCGAGCAGGATGGTCAGGGCAAAGAACAGGACGAAGACGCCGCGCGCGGCAAGGCTTGTGCCAGCCATTGTGCTCATGCCCGGTGTCCCCATTTCCAGACGATCCAGACCAGCAGCGCGGTCACGGGCACCCACGCAAGCTGGTAGAAATAGAAGAACGGGAAACCGAGGATCGTGGGTTCGAGCCGATCGTAGAACGGCACCCACAGAAGCCCGATGAAGGGCACCACAAGCAACAGGTGAAGCCACCGCATCGCGCTGGACCTTTCAGGAGAGGGACGTGACACGGCCCGGAGAAAACAAGCCAAGGTGGTGGCGGATCATGAAATTCGTGTCAATCGTCTGAGCGGCGCGGCGAAAAACCCTGCTTGCGGACGCGCTTTACCCGTGGCTGCACACTGGAGCCGCGTTGCGCGGTGCGGGAACATCACGAACGCGTGTTGCGTTCGGTGACGTTTGCTGCAAAACACATCCTCGCCTGATCGGCAACAATATTCCGTTTTAATTCTTTGGATGAGAATAAAATTATGGGCACTCGCGTCGTCCCCGCTGATGGTATCGGTCACACCGACTCTGAGAATACGGTGAAACTTGATCGTAAGCCTGTCATCGACGGGCTTCGCGCGCGGCACGGGGCAGACGCCGCCGCCTTCTGGCTTGAACAGGCGCAGCGGCTGGTATGGCATCGCATGCCGACGCGAGCGGCAGACGGTGGCTTCGCGGGCGAGGCCCGCGTGCAGTGGTTCGCCGATGGTGTCCTGAATCCCAGCGAATCGTGCCTCGACCGCCATGCGGATGCGATGCCGGACACGACCGCACTGATCTGGGAAGGACAGAATGGCGAACAACTGCGCCTTAGCTGGTCGCAACTGCTGGCGCGCGTCTGTCGCACGGCCAACGTCCTGCGCGATCTGGGGGTCCGCAAGGGCGACCGGGTGGCGATCCATCTGCCGATGGTGGTGGAGGGCGCGATCACGATGCTGGCGTGCGCGCGGATCGGTGCGGTCCACCTGGTTCTGTTCGGTGGTTTTTCGGCCGAGGCACTGGCTGATCGTCTGGATGACAGCGGCGCGGTGGTGGTGGTCACATCGGACGAGGCACGGCGTGGCGCCAAGACGGTCCCGGCCAAGGCGACGATGGATCGGGCGCTAGACCTCGCGGTGAATGGCAGCGTGCGCGCGGTGCTGGTTCTGGCACTGACTGGTGCGGATGTGGCGTGGAGGAGCGGGCGGGACCGTGCGCTCGCCCCGGCGCTGGAGGGGGCCGCGGACACCTGCACGCCAGAGATGCTTGGCGCGGAAGATCCGCTGTTCATGCTCTACACCTCCGGCAGCACGGGCAAGCCCAAGGGGTTGGTGCATACGGCCGGCGGATACATGGTCTGGGCGTCGCTGACGCAGGAGATGGTGTTCGGCGGCGATCGCACTGACATTTTCTGGTGCACGGCCGACATCAGCTGGATCACCGGCCATTCCTATGTCGTGTACGGGCCGCTGGCCAATGGGCGGACGATTTTCATGTATGAAGGCCTGCCATCATGGCCGGCGCCGGGGCGCTGGTGGGATCTGATCGAACGGCACAAGGTGACGACGTTCTATACGTCGCCCACAGCGATCCGGGCGATGCGGGCCGAGGGCGACGATGTTGTGACCGCGCGTGACCTCAGCAGCCTGAAGGTGCTTGGCACGGTGGGTGAGCCGATCAGCCCCGATACATGGTCGTGGTTCCACGATATCGTGGGCAAGGGCCAATGCGCCGTTGTCGATACCTGGTGGCAGACGGAGACGGGCGGCATCATGATTGCGCCTGCTGCCCATGCGGTGACCCCGCGGGCCGGTTCGGCCACGCTGCCGTTGCCGGGTGTGGTGCCGGTGCTGCTTGACGCCGACGGGCAGGTGATCCAGGGGGCGGGAAGCGGCAATCTGTGCGTGGCCGCAAGTTGGCCGGGGCAGGCGCGGACAATCTGGGGCGATCACGCGAAATATGTTGCGACGTATTTCGCGCCTTATGCCGGGTTCTATTTTACCGGCGATGCGGCGCAGCGGGATGACGGCGGATATTACACCATCACCGGGCGCGTGGACGACGTGATCAACGTCTCCGGGCATCGCATCGGGACGGCCGAGGTCGAGGAAGCGGCGATGCGCGGATCTGGCGTCGTCGAATGTGCGGCGGTCGGGATTGCGCACGCACTGAAGGGGCAGGGGCTTGTGGTGTTCGCCGTGACCCGTGGTGATGGAGCGGTCGATGCAGCCGGTTTGCGCGACGTCGTGGGGGCGGCGCTGGGGCGCTATGCGGCACCCGAGGCGGTGTACATGGTGCCGGACCTGCCCAAGACACGATCTGGGAAGATCGTCCGCCGTCTGCTGAGGAAGCTGGCGGAGGGAGAGCGTGAGGCTCTGGGGGATTTGTCGACGTTGGCTGAACCGGAGTCGGTCGCGCAGATCATTGCGGCGCTGGACAGGAACTGACGCAAGCGGGGGGATCAGTCCCCCCAAACGCCTATCCCCGCATCTGCCACGGATCGAGACGCGCGCGACGCCGGTTGCGAAAAAAGCCGGCCAGCAAAAGCGCACCCACGCAGCCGGAGACAGTCATGGTCGCCTCCCACCCGCCACGGACGTAGGTGTAAGACCCGAGCACGGACCCGAATGCGCCGCAGAGAAAGATGAAGGTCATATAACAGGCGTTCAGACGGCCCCTGATGGATGCGTCCAGATCGAACAGGGTGCGCTGACCCATCACCTGGTTGGTTTGCGCGCCCGCATCGAGCACGATGGCGGCAACGGTCAGCGCGAGGACCGAGCCGATAACCCCGCCGAGACCCGAAATTGCCGCTGCGGCCAGCACGCACAACAATGCGCCGCATGTTGCCTGACTGATCCAGCCGCGATCGGCGAAGCGGCCCGCGACGGGTGCGGAGGCAGCACCCGCGGCGCCGGCCAGCGCAAACAGGGCCACGCCGTCCTGTGAAAAACCGAAATGCGTCTGCAACAGCAGCGGCGCGCCGGTCCAGAACATGTTGAAGATGCAGAAGATGCCGCCCTGGTAAAACATCCGCTCACGCAGGGGGCGCACAGTCGGGACCAGCCATGCGGTCGATGATATGGCATGGCCCCAGCGCATTTGCGTGGGGGGGCAGAATGTCGGCAGGACGCGCCACAGGATGCACAATGCAATGCTCATGGCGACGGCGGATGCCACGAAGATCGAGTGCCAGCCGAAATGGGCAGTCATCAGGCTGGCGATGGGGCGCGACAGCATGATGCCGCTGACCAGACCGCCGACGACAAAGCCGATGACGCGCCCGCGTTGTTCGGGCGGCGTGATGTGCGTCGAAAGCGTGATCAGCACCTGACAGCCGATCGTGCTCATGCCCAGCAGGAAGGCTGCGATGAAGAACGCCGTGACGTTGGTGCTGAAAATCAGGCCCAGCAGGGCCAGAATGGAACACAGGGTGGACCCCAGCACCAGTTTGCGATTGTCGATGATGTCGCCAAGCGGCAACAGAAAGAACAGTCCCGCGCCATAGCCAAGCTGCGTCAGGGTCGAGATGCTGCCGGCCAGTTCAGGTGTGATGTGCAGGTCGTGGGCAATCGGCCCGACCAGCGATTGTGCGTAATACACATTGGCGTTGGTCGCCGCGCCATAGAGTGCAAAAAGCCGTATCAGGCCGGGGGATGCCATTTTGGGTGGCGCATGTGTGTCTGTCTGGTGCATGGCGCGTTTCAGAACGGCTTGAGCAACCGATCCAGGTAATCCAGTTCTTCCTGAGGGCGGGTGCGATCGGAATCGCGGCGGCGGAGTTCCTGCTCGATCTCGCGGGCCTGTTCGCGGGAGATCGTGCCGGGAATGTGGGTGTCGGAATCCAGGCCGTTACGGCCCTGGTCGGTACTGCGGCCCAGCGGGTCCTTGTCGCCGGGTTTGTCGCCGCCGCCCTGATCCTCGCCACCCGTGGCTTCGCCTGAACCGCCCTGATCGTTGGTGCCGAAACCGGGCAGGAAGGACGGCGCGCCCTGGCTGGCCTGCTGCATGGCGTCGCGCATCTGCTGGCTGCCGCTTTGCAGATCCTTCAGTGCCTTTTGCTGCGCGGCCACCGCACCTGCATCGTCGGACTGCGACAGGGCCTTGCGTGCGTCACGCATCGCGCCATGAGCGTCCTTGAACCCTTGGGGCTCCTTGCCCAGCAGTCCCTTGAACTCGGTCTGGAGTTCGTCCAGCGCACCGCCAAGCGCGTGTTGCACCGCGTGGTCCTGCTGGCGCTGGGTTTCGGCACGCTGGCGGTCGGCGGGGTCGAGCGAACTGTCGCCTGCGGGAGCATCGGGGGGGGTCGCGCTTTGCGGGGTGCCGGGTGCCGTATCGGGGTGTGCGCCTTGCTGCGCGTCGGCGTTGCTGCCCGGTGGGGGTGTCAGGCCCAGCCGACGCAGCAATTCGGCGGTCGGCAGGGTCTGGATGTCGTCATTCTGGTCGGGGCCTTCAGGGTTGGCCTGTTCCTGCGCGCGGGTGCGGGCGCGGTTTTCGCGGCTCTGCCGATCCTGGGCGTGATCCAGCAGGCTGCTCTGCCGACGGATGATGTCCTGCAACCCTGCGGCCTGCTGCTGTGCCTGCTGGGTGTTCTGCATGCGCTGCGCCAGATCGGCCAGATCCTTTGGCGTGGCGTTCCGCATCCGCTCGGTCATGTCTTCCATCTGCCGGAGCTTGTCCATGGCATCGGCCGTGCGTCCGTTGGCGGCGGCGTCGCGCATTTCACGCATCATGCGCGACAGGGCGTCGTTGGCGTGGTTCTGCAAGCCCTGCATGTTCGGGACCGCTGTATGGTCCTGCACGGCGCGGTTCGCCAGTGCCTGCATCCGGCGCATGATCGCCTGTTGAAGGGCCTCGATCCGGCGCTGCAGTTCGGCCTGTTCTTCCGCGCTCTGTCCCTTGGGCCCGAGATCGCGCATGTGCTGAAGCTGTTCGTTGACCCGCTCCTGCGCCGCGCGGACGTCAAGCGACGCCTGTGCCGAGGCACGGTCCCCGTGGCGTCGGTCTTCCAGATCCAGCGCCAGATCCCACAGGCGGCCGACCGCCTCCGCAATCGCGTGGTCGTCCGGCACATCGGGGTTGGCCAGCAGGGATGCCACGGAACTCAGGTTCAGGAACAGGCCGCTATCCTGGCTGATCGGCCCGGAAGCCCCGCCGAGGGCGGACAGTTCGTCTGCGCCGGTGGGGCGATTTTCCGTGCCCATGGCAATCCGGCGGCGCAGATCGAGCACGGCCTTGGCCAGAGGATCATGGAAGGCACGCTGACCGAGGGTGAAAGCGACGGAGGGCCCGCAGGCTGCGCGTCCGCTGGTGCTTTCGGCGCAGAGTCTGCCCGATACGGCGGCGCCCGCCCAAGGATCGGCTGACAGGTCGGGTGATGAGACGCCGTGGGCGTCGCGCGGGTGGCCGTCGAGCGGTATGGGAACGCTCAGCGTACGCGAATGCGCGCCCTTCGGTGGGTGTTGCAGGGTGATTTCGGCGTGCAGCGTTGCCACGCCGTTGGCCTGCGTAACTTTCCAGGGCAGGTCGGTGCGCCAGCCGTTTTTCGCGCTGCCGGGTTTGCCGTCCCACGCCACCGTCGGGGCCAGATCGGGTGCCACCGTGATGGTCCAGCGAGCGACCGTCCGCCCGCGAGAGCGCAGCAGCAGCGTCCCGCTTTGTTCGAGCAGGGTCGTCTCCCGCCAGCTTTGCGCATCGAGCGCGTGCGTTTCGGCGTGTGCGGTGGCTGCGGTTGCTGCGCGCAGGTGCGGAGCGTGGGCAATGCCGGTTGTCGTTACGGTGAGAAGAGCATGTGCGGGAACGCTTGCAGCACCTTCATGCGGGTCCAGGAATATCGGTGCGCCGGGGGCGTAGTCGGGAGGTGTGATCCAGGCCTGCACCTGCGGCAGCGGCGCGTCTGCATCGTCCACGCCGGGCACGAAGGCGGCAGCGATCCGGCTGGGGGCTGACGAACCGGCCGCGATTGCGGCGGCGATAAGGGCAGCGCCCAGGGCGGGGACAAGTCGCCACCTGTCATGGCGGCCCACATCGAAATGCGGACGTCCCGAGCGCAAAGGCCCCAATGCCGCGAGCACGCGTGCCAGATGCGCGTCCCACACGCCCGCGCCGCCCGCGATGGCGGGATGATCGGCCAACGTCTGCAACGGGCGGTGCTTCAGTCCGGACGCGTGTTCGATCCGGCGGTCGATCCGGTCTGGTGCAGGTGCCCGGATCGCGCGCAGGCCGCGCCATGCAAGTGTCGCCGCAAGCCCGAGCGCGCCAGCCAGAACGGCGCCATGTAGCCAGTCCGGCAGGCTTTGCGGCACCCGCAGCAGCCCGGCCAGGGCATAGGTGCCGATTACGGCGGATGGCCAGAGCAGGGCCGGAAACGCGGCCTCGGCCAGCAGGACGCGGCGTGTCCTGTGGCGGACGGCTGCCAGATTGGTCGGCCCGGGCGGGGCCTTGTCCGACCACAGATCGGCTGAGGGCCGCGTGTCGCTCATGCGCGGCGTAAGGGGGAGAGGCGGGCGGGACGCGCCACGCTTACGCCAGCCAGTCCGGCTGGCGTTCGTCCTGCCACAGGGCTTCGACGGGCTGGCGTTCGCGAATCACGCACCAGCGTTCGCCATCCACCATCACCTGTGCCGCAAGCGGGCGCGCGTTATACGTCGAACTCATGACCGAACCGTAGGCCCCGGTGTCGAGAAACGCCACCCGTGCGTCGTCCTCCAGCACCGGCAGGGGACGGTCACGGGTGAAGCTGTCGCCGGTTTCGCACACAGGGCCGACGACGTGGGCCAGTTCCGTGGGGCCGACGGCAAGGCGGGGGGACAGCGGCACGATACCATGCCATGCGTCATAAAGCGCAGGCCGGGCGAGGTCGTTCATCGCAGCGTCCGTCACGATGAACGGGTGGCCGATGCCATTGGTCGGCATCTTGCGCGTGATGACCGTGGACAGCAGCAACCCCGAGGGACCCGCGATCCAGCGGCCCGGTTCGATGGCCAGACCGACATTCAGATCGCCCAGTTCGGCCTTGATCGCGCCAATGAACGCGTCCGGCGAGCCCTCGGCCTCGTCACGGTAGGTGATGCCGAGGCCGCCACCGCAATCCACGGCCCGCACATCCATACCCTGCGCGCGGACAGCCCGGACAAGTTCCGCTACGCGTGCGAAGGCGGCACGGAAGGGGGCGGCGGTGGTGATCTGGCTGCCAATATGGGTCGCAAAGCCGATCGGCTCGATCCCCGGCAGGCTGCCCGCGCGGGCATACAGGGCTGCGGCACTGTCCCATGCGATGCCGAATTTATTGTCCGCAAGTCCGGTCGTGATCTTGGCGTGCGTTCCGGCATCGACATCCGGATTGACCCGCAGGGCGACGCGCGCGGTGCGTCCCATCGCAGTGGCAATCGCGGACAGCCGTTCCAGTTCCTCCGCACTTTCCACGTTGATCTGCGCGATATCGAGGGCGAGCGCGGCCTGCAGTTCCGGCGTGCTTTTGCCGACGCCGGAAAATACGACATGCCGGGGGGCGATGCCCGCAGCCTGAGAGCGCGCCAGTTCGCCGCCGCTGACCACGTCCGCGCCGATGCCTTCACCCGCCAGCACGCGCAGGACCGCCAGATGGTCGTTGGCCTTGACTGCATAATGCACGCCGATCTTCAGGCCAGAGTCCGCAATCGCGTTCAGGATGCGTCGCGCGCGGGTCCGCAGGGTGCCGGCCCCCATCACCCATGTCGGCGTGCCGACGGCGTCCGCGATGGCGTTCAGGGGAACGCCTTCAAACAGCAATCCATCAATTGCATGCATACGCAGTGCCGGACGTGCGGCAATCAGGGTGCGGGTGTCCGGGTCGGGCAGCGAAAGGTCGGGTGTCATGTCCATGATCGCTACGATAG
>Ga0157365_10000409_pt1 | contig 18836 bp, 13 predicted proteins | sample AttsexASBM3_FD_111478 | JGI IMG/M metagenome (GOLD analysis project Ga0157365, IMG submission 111478) | Fungus gardens microbial communities from leaf cutter ant in Ribeirão Preto, State of São Paulo, Brazil - Atta sexdens ASBM3 | ecosystem: Host-associated > Fungi > Mycelium > Unclassified ... | reverse complement strand
TCCTGCTGCAGCATCATCCACTGCATTTTCACGTAGTCTTTGGCATGACCCCAGTCACGCAGGGAGTCCATGTTGCCGAGGTGCAGGCAAGATTCCAGACCCTGGGCGATGTTGGCGATAGCGCGGGTGATTTTGCGGGTCACGAAGGTTTCGCCGCGACGCGGAGATTCGTGGTTGAACAGAATGCCGTTGCACGCGTACATGCCGTAGGATTCACGGTAGTTAACGGTGATCCAGTACGCGTACAGTTTCGCGACCGCATACGGAGAGCGCGGATAGAACGGGGTGGTTTCTTTCTGCGGGATTTCCTGCACCAGACCGTACAGCTCAGAGGTGGACGCCTGGTAGAAACGGGTTTTCTTCTCAAGACCCAGGAAGCGAATCGCTTCCAGCAGGCGCAGGGTGCCCATGGCGTCTACGTCCGCGGTGTATTCCGGGGATTCGAAGGAGACCGCTACGTGGCTCATCGCGCCCAGGTTGTACACTTCATCCGGCTGCACTTCCTGCAGGATACGGGTCAGGTTGGAGGTATCGGTCAGGTCACCATAGTGCAGGTGGAATTTCGGGTTGCTGCTGTGCGGATCCTGATAGATATGGTCAACGCGCTCGGTATTGAAAGAAGACGCGCGGCGTTTGATACCGTGGACTTCATACCCTTTCTCAAGCAGAAACTCAGCCAGATAAGAGCCATCTTGTCCGGTTACGCCGGTAATGAGAGCAACTTTACTCATAATTTGTTTTTCCTCTGTTTAAATCGGACTTTGCCTGGCTCACCAGGCCGTTTATTAATTCAGGGACCAGTGTCCTGCTCCCCTTTCCCAAACCCTCTCGGCTTGAGAGGGGAAATCTGTTGCGACGTAAAAGGGTTATTCCCCCTCTACCCGGTCGCGCACGATCTGCGCCGGATTGCCGCGGCAAATCTTGTTGGCCGGTAGCGTCTTAAACACGCTGCTGCGCGCGCCGACCACCGTGCCTGCGCCGATGGTCACGCCCGGTGCGACAAACACATCCGTCGCAAGCCAGGCCTTCTCGCCAATCACAATGGGCTCGGCGGTAATATCAAAATGCTTGCTCATGTAGTCGTGGCTGCCGGTGCACAGGTAGCATTTCTGCGACACCACGGCGTTAGCGCCGATGGTGATATCCCCGAGCGTGTACAGCACCGCGTCATCCCCGACCCAGGCGTAATCGCCGATGGTTAATTTCCACGGGTAGGTAATTTGCACCGAAGGGCGAATCACCACGCCTTTGCCAATTCGCGCGCCGAATAACCGTAATAAGAACGCGCGCCAGCGATATAATATTTGCGGCGACCAGGCAAACAGCGTCGCCTGAACCGCCCACCACAACTGAACTTTAATAGGGTGCCCGCCCCGGAAACCTTTCGGCACCGAGAATCCGCTTAAATCCTGCATATGCTTTCCTTATGGCAAGGCTTTATGCTTTGTTATACAGCGCCTTAGCTTTTCCGGTCGTACGCAAGCGTAATAAATAAGAAAGTTCTGTTAATAACCCGGGAATACGTAATATATCGCGCTGGACTTTTTTAGCGTCCCGGCATAATTCCAGATTATTCGAGGTTGACACGCCGCCCATTGAGAATTCTGACACCAGCCCTTTCAGCTTTTTAAAGCCGTAGCCGGATTTATACATTTTGGCGGTTAACGCGTAATCGGATGAGACTTTATATTGCAGATCGTAGGGGTACTTTTTAAGCCCGGAAACAGGGAAAAAAATGGCCTGATGGCTGGCCGGCAGGCTGTGATAAATATACCAGCCGCTTTTCGCGCTGCGGCGCACTTTATTGCCATCGCCGAAATCAAGCAGCGCGTCGCCAATATACATCGCGTCTTCACCGGCAGGCGCAGCGGCCAGCTGGCGCGCCACATCGGCTACGTTCGGATGAAATACGTCGCCGGAATTCAGAAAAATCGCAAAGCGACCGTTGGCCATAGCGATGCCTTTATTCATTGCATCATATATGCCGTTGTCTTTTTCGCTGACGTAACGCAGGTTGTACTGACCGTCCAGATCGTGCAGGAACTGCGCGGTGCCGTCGTTGGAGCCGCCGTCCACCACAATCCATTCAAACTTGATCTCGGGCGCCTGCGCCAGGTGGGCCAGGGACTGCCAGGTCTTCACCACCCCTTCGTAATTGCGCCAGGCGACAGTAATTACACTTAAAAGCATCCGGGCCTACCTCATCAGGAATCTGTAATGTTTAACGCTTTACGCAGAATAAACGGACAAACAATTAAGAACGCATATTCCGGGCTAAAAATCGAACCGGTAAAAAACAGGGATACAGGTGTAAATAACCACAGCTGTACACGAAAATTCTGATTATTACCAAAAGCGTTAATCATCATTTTCCCGACCCTGAACAAATACCAGCCGGTCAGTAACACTGCAAACCATGAGAAATAAATGATTAGCAGGTAGAGCCCATTGTCTATTGTTTTCCCGACGTCCGCACCGTTAAAAATTCCGAATGATGCGACATATTCGTAAAGCGAACCAAAACGCACTACACCATCGATATTCGTCAACGAATATCCCACCATGACCAACGGGCCGATGATGCGATAATAGGATGACGAACCCTCTGTGCCTAAATCACCGATACGCTCCGCGATATACGGGAAGGCGAACACCACGCCCACGATAAAGACAGCCAGGGAAACAATTGCCAGCGGCAACTTTTTACGAATCGCGTTTTTATTAAGATACTGAAACGCCCACTCAAGCAAATAAAATAGGATAAATGTCATCACGCCCGAAAACGAACCCGATAAGACTATCCCTAAAAGAATCATACCATCGGTTTTTGGGGTTTTGATACCAAACTGTTTGATGCTGAGCCAAATTGAGATTAACGCCAGAGCGAAGAACGCCGGCTCGAAATACATCGCCGTGGTGCGCTTGCCGCCAAACTTAATGAAATTGAGTACATAGCTGTTGCTGTAGATGAGGAGCTTCGAGATGTTCTCCATCAGGCTACTGCCGCCGGTGAGGATAATCTGCGCCATCTCCAGCGCCGCCAGCGTGACGATAAAGCCCACCACCAGGTAAAACAGCCGCAGGATTTTGCGGTAGTTACGCGGCGAAATCGTCTTGAAGCGGATGCTCCAGGTCATCCCGATAATGATGACCGTGTAGAGAAACAGCATCGTCGAGGTGACATATTTACTGGCGTCGAGCGACTTACCGAACAGATAGTTGAACAGCGTCAGACCGGCGCCAAGTCCCAGGGCGATCATCAACTTTTTCAGGTTTATCTTGTCCACGAACAGCAGCAGCAGCACCGGCAAGAACGTCACAATCGTAATCGGAAAACTCTCGCCGAGCTGCGCCAGTTTCACGTTCACCACCAGATAGATGAACGGCAGCAGCAGATAGCTACAGATTCTGATAGAACGAGACATATTCCTCCAGCATCTGTTGGCCGCTGTACGCTTCCCGGCTGCGCGCCCGGAAGGCCTCAAGCGTGGTGCCGAAGACGGCTTCGGCGATCTGCGCTTTACCGCGCTGCGCAAGCCGCAACGCCTCGTCTTCATCGACCGTTTTACCGCCGGATTTATGCAGCACTTCCTGCGCCGCCTCGCTGTGGGTGGCGATAACCGGCACGCCAATCGAGAGCGCTTCGCACAGGATCAGCGGGTAGTTGTCGACGCGCGAGGTAAACAGCAGCGCGTCCATCTGGTTCAGCTCGTTCATCAGCTTGCGCTTATCGGTGAGGAAGCCGTGGTTCACCACGTTCGCGCCCTCAAACGGCGAGAACTTGCCGAAGGTATGTACTTCGACTTTATCGCCGAGCGCCACCAGGTCGCGCACCAGGCGCTGATTGGTTTTACCGTCGTAGCGTAAATCGTGCGCCACAACCGCGATTTTCGGCGCGCCGGTGCCCGGTGCCATCAGCGGCAGTTCGGCGAGAATGGCTTCTGTCGCCACGTCGATACCGTTATTGATAATTTTGCAGCGCCCCGCCCCGTAGAGGCTGTTGAAGGCGTCCGCCACGTGCTGGCTTGGCGAAATAAAATGGCAGCCGAGCGCCAGCATGTCGCGAAAGCGCTGACGCTTGCTGTCCACCAGGCTTCGCGCGCGGTCAACTTTGACCGGCGGATAGTTGTTAAGCGTCGGGCATTTCTGGCAGCCGGTTTTCCAGCCGTCGCAGCCGTCGAGAAACGCGCAGCGGCCCGTCACGCTCCAGTGGTCATGCAGCGTCCAGACGAAATTCACATCGCGCTTATGCGCTTTGAGCTTTTGGCAGAACGTCACCACTTTATCGAGATTCAGCCAGTAGCTGTGCAGCACGTGAAAATGCAGCACTACCGGCCCGTCGGTCCGCGTGACGCGGCGATAGAGCCCGTCGAGGGAGCCAAACAGATCCTGGTTTACGAAGCGAAACAGCGCGATATTGGCAATGGAGGTGAGTCGCGGCGTATGTTTTTCCACTTCCGGGAAATTATCATGACTGACGCTTTTTTTACCGCCCTTGCCGTAACCGTAGATAAAACGAGAACGCATCCCTTGTTGCAGGGCGCGCTGGTGAAGATCCAGCGCCACGCCTGCCGCGCCGCCTTCTGCGAGGCGGACATTAAACTGTAAAATATTCATTTAATTACCTTCACCCGCGCTTTTTCGCCCACCACCAGCGCGTTGTCCGGCACGCTGTCCAGCACCACGCTGCCCGCGCCGACGGTCACGTTATTGCCGATGGTGATATCGCCAATCATCACCACATTCGCGCCCAGCTCCACGCCATTGCCGATAACCGGGCAGGCGAGATTGTCCGCGCCGCGGTTGCCGATCGTGACGCCGTGGCGAATGGTGAAATCATCGCCCGCCACCACGTTTTTATTGATGACGACGGCATAACCGTGGTGAATGGTGAAGCGGCGGCCAATGGTGGCGGCGGCCTGGATTTCATAGCCGAAGAAGCATTCGGTAAAAAAGCGGTAGAGCAGCAGCACCGGCGCCGCCCACAGGTTGTTCAGTACGTTTTTTTTGCGCCACACCGAGCAGAAGTGCGCGATGCGATAGGCGACCACCATGCAGCAGGGGCGCAGGTTCCATGAGTTGGCGCGCAGATCCTCAAGCAGCATTATTTCCCCCGCAGGCTGTCGGCAAGACGTTTGGTATTACGAACCGAGAGCAGCGTCAGCAACGTGCGCCAGTTCATGCGCTTATTACGGATCTGATAGAGCGTAAAGAGCTGATACTTTTTGCTTGCGCGGTCGAATTTATCTTTATGTTTGCGGTAGAAGTGGAAATAACCGGCAAACTTTTTCGCGGATTTGGTTATCTGCATTTCGCCGTGGTTGATATGCAGGATTTGCGTCGCGTCTTCCACTTTCCACGGCTCGCCGTAGGTCACCACCATGCGCAGGAACATGTCGTAGTCCTGGGCAGCGGCCAGTTCGTTATCAAACAGCGACTCTTTAAACCGCCAGGCCCAGGTAAACACCTGGTTGCCGACGATGTTGCGCTTGTAAAAGAGCTTCAGCGACCACGGCGATTTCGGATACAGCGGCAGGCTGCTGGGCTGCGAGTAAACCTGGCCTTCGCACAGATAGTCGTTGGCATAGAGAAACGCGTGATGGTTAAGCTTATCTTTATGCGCGAGGAAGACCGACAGACGGTTCGGCATCCACTCATCGTCATCGTCGATGCCGGTGATGAAATCGCCCTTCGCCTGCAAAATGGCCTGGTTGCGCACCGCGCACGCGCCGGAGTTGAAATCGTTGCGCGTGTAGCTGACGCGCGGATCGTTAAGCGCCAGAACGAAGTTTTGCAGCTGTTCCCAGTTGCTGGAGCAGTCATCGACAATGATGAGCTCCCAGTTGTCATAGTCCTGGCGCAGCACGGAGTTGATAGCCCGGATAGCCAGTTGCTGGCGATTCCACGTCGGCATGTATACAGAAACTAATGGGCGCGCTGTGCTGGTCATTGTGGTGTCTCCGAATGCTAAATGGAAAGTGATGCACGTTGCCGCAAGGGCGCAGCCGCAGCGGGCTGTGCCGTGTTCATTGCCCTCGCCCCGCCCTCTCCCGTTCTGACCAAGAAGAAATGACGCATGCCGTTGAGGTGGCTTCCCCTCCCGCAGGACGCGGGAGGGCGGGGTGAGGGGTAACGCTGCTACTTATGATCCGATTTGTATTCGTACTCGTAGTAGCCGTAGTCCTGATAGCCCGTCGCGCGACGGAAAATAGAGTTGAGGATAACGCCCTTCACCTGGATGCCGTTCTGCTCGAAGCGGCTCAGGCTGGTCTGCACTTCTTTAAGCGTGTTGACCGCGTAGCGCGCCACCATCAGCGTGGTGCCAGCGTGACGACCCACCACGGCGGCATCGGTCACCGCGAGAATCGGCGGCGTATCGATAAGCACCATGTCGTAGTTGGCGCTCGCCCACTTCACCAGCTCCGCGAAGCGTTCGCTCATCAGCAGCTCTGACGGGTTCGGCGGCACCTGACCGCGCGGCACCAGGTCGAAGCCCGGCACAGAGGTCTTCTGCGCGCAGCGGCTGATGTCGCCCTGCCCTGCCAGCACGTCGGACAGACCGTTAACGTTAGTCGTGCCCAGCAGCTCGTGGGTGTAGCCCTTACGCATATCGCAGTCGATCAGCAGCACGCGCTTGTGGGTCTGGCTGATGACCGCCGCCAGGTTGGCGCAGACAAACGTTTTACCGATAGACGGGCTCACGCCGGTCAGCATCAGCACGTTGTTCGGCGCCTGCATCATGGCGAAGTGCAGACTGGTGCGCAGGCTGCGGATAGCCTCGATGGCGAGATCCGTCGGGTTGCCCACGGCCAGCAGCTGGCTCTGTTTGAAGCGTTTGACGCCTTTGACGGTCTTCACGCTGTCACGCGACTTCTGCCACTCGGAGAGCGGGATGCTCGCATAGACGTTGATACCGGCTTCTTCCAGCGCCATCGGGCTTTCGATACCGCGGTTAAACAGCGAGCGCAGCAGCACAATCACGATAGAGAGCAGCAGGCCGAGAATAATGCTGCCCAGCACGATCAGCGCTTTCTTCGGCTTCACCACGCCCGGCTGGGTAATCGCCGGGTCGACGATGCGCACATCGCCCACGGTGCTCGCCTCGGTGATTTTCAGCTCCTGCTGTTTGTTCAGCAGTTGCATGTAAACCTGCTGGCCAGACTCCACGTCGCGGGTCAGACGCACGATCTCCTGCTGGGTTTTCGGCATCGCGGTAACGCGTTTGTTGAGCTTGGCTTTCTCATCTTCCAGCGCCTGGCGTTTTTCCAGCAGCGTGCGGTACGCCGGGTGCGCTTTGGTGTAGAGCTTGGAGATTTCCGCCTCTTTAAAGGTCAGCTCGTTAAGCTGGGCGTCGATGTTGACCATCGAATCCAGCACCGCTTTGGCCTCCAGCGGCAGGTCTACGGAGTCCTGCTGCTGACGGTAGGCGTTGAGTTTGTTCTCAGCCACATCCAGATGCGAGCGCACTTCCGGGAGCTGTTTGGCGAGGAACGCCAGGCTCTTGGCCGCTTCTTCCGATTTACGCTCGATGTTCTGCTCAAGATAGTTGCGGGTGATGCTGTTGAGGATATCGCGGATCTGATCGCGATCTTCACCCATATAGGTGAGGCTCAACACGCCGGTGTCTTTCCCGGTCTCGGTCACCGTCAGGTTGTTTTGCAGCTGGTTAATCATGCCGAGCGTCGAGTATTTCGTGACGGTAAATTCGCTGCCCTCCTGGGCGTGAATCTCCGCGACCGTCATTTTGACGCCATCTTTGCTCAGCGGTTTGCCCACTTCGCCACGGGCGCTAAAGCCGCCGCTGCTGGTGAGCTGATACTGTTTCGGGCCGAGAACCGCGACGGTGAACTCATCCTGCGCCATGCCTTGCGGCAGGTCGAAGCTGGTCACTTTGATGGTCTCGTTAGCGCGGCCCATCAGCCGCTCCCAGCCGGAGCCGAACAGCGGGAAGGTCTTTTTCTCAACGGCGATGTCGAGATCCAGATCGTCCACGGTTTTGCCGAGCACCAGACGGGACTGGATCAGCTGAATCTCCGCATCGGACGCCGGCGGCTTGTTCTGCAGCGCCGTGCTGATGTCCTGCACCAGCGAGTTGCCCTGATTCTGCTCGATTTGTACCAGCGCGTCGGCGCTGTAGATGGGGGTAGCGAACATCACATAGATAAGCGCGCCCAGCGCGAACAGCGCCGTAATGCCCAGCACCCACCAGCGTGCTTCCACCACGGTGCCGACAAGGCGTCCAATATCTATCTCGTCGCCGCCCTCCACCGGGGCGGCAGAATGTCTCACTTTATCAGTCATCGTTATCCCTGCTGCGTTTTCAGTGCCTGCGCCCACTGGCGGGCAGAGTGATCCAGAAGTGCGTAAACCGCCTCAAAGGCGTCCCGGCTCTTACGATACGGGTCGGGAATATCGCGCTGGTCGTCCCAGTGACCAAACAGCATCACTTTGCCGCGCATCTCCGGCGCCATCTCGCAAATCGAGGCGACATGACGCTTTTCCATTGCGAGGATTAAATCGTAATCGCGGCACATCGCGCTGGTTATCTGGCGGGCCTCATGGCCCTCCAGAGAGAGGTCGTTCGCGGCCGCCACGCTGACCGCGCTGGCATCAGCCCCCTTCCCCACCAGCGCGCCGAGCCCGGCGGACGCCACCGTCACTTCCGGCAGGTAGCGTTTAAGCAATCGCTCCGCGGTCGGGGAACGACAGATGTTCCCCACGCAAACCACAAGAATTTTGTTAAACATACGCATTACCAGTTGTGAACGTCGCTTGCCGTATCCGTCATATAACGGACGCCACTGATGGTCGGCAGCAACTGGTTGATAAGACGGTTCCAGCGCGCCACCGGTGCGGTGGTGACATAGACCACGTCATACGGCTGCAGACGGAACTCCGTCGCCATAATGAGCGAAGTCGCATCAGACATATCAAGCTGGTAAATGTTGGCAATCTTGCCGCCGCGCTGTTTATCGTCACGCAGAGGACGGATAACGAAGATGCCGCTGGCGTTAGACGTCGTCAGATCGATGCCTTCGGCCTGGCCGAGCGCTTCGGTCAGCGTCATACCGCTGAAGTCCATTTTGAGCGTGCTCTGTTTTTTCACTTCGCCCATGACGAAGACTTTCAGGTCGTCGTTGCGCGGAACGAATAAGATGTCGCCCGGATAAAGCAGATGGTTCTGGCTCAGGTCGCCGTTTTGCATCAGCGCCTGCAGGGAGATGCGGCGCTCCTGGCCGTTGTGGGTCAGCACCACGTTGCGCCAGTCGGCGGCGTCCGTCAGACCGCCTGCGGCGTTGATCGCGTCAAGTACGGTCAGCGGCACGTTGGTAATGGCCTGCTGGCCTGATTTCGCCACCTGGCCTGAGACATACGCTTTCTGCGAACGGAATGCGGCGATATTAACGTCCACCTGCGGGTCAGCGATGTACTGCGCTAAACGGCCGGTAATATCGCTGCGAATTTCAGCGAGCGTTTTGCCGGTCACATGGACCTTGCCAATGTAGGGATAGAACATGGTGCCATCTGGCTGCACCCAGTTGCCGGTATCGCTGGAGCTGCGGTACTGGCCCGCAGGCGTAGTGAGCTCCGGGTGATCCCAGACGGTGACGTTCAGCACGTCGCCTGGCCCTACGCGATACTGATAGCTGGCAATCTCCTGGTCGAGAGACATATTAGGCTGAGCGACATTCGGACGAGGACGTAATTGTTCTACCAGTCGTGGCGTCAGCGGATATACGTTCACCATCCGGTCTAGATCAAAGTCTGCATCCTGTTGCTTGATCACGTCCTTTCCCATCGTAGACATATTGCTGCCGGGAAAAACAGTGCAACCGCTCATCAAGGTTACAGACACCAATAAAGGCATCAATTTCAGTCTGGATTTCATCATTGAATTTTTATCACTTTGGCAGAGTAATTATTCTGACCCTTTAAAATAAGCCACCGTACCGCTTGTTCCTGCATCAAGAATGCGGCGTCAGGCGCCAGAATATAACTGGAATCATTCCTAAAAGTCGCTTATTTACCCATATACTATTGACAGAATAATTGAGGCTAATTGACAGACTTCAGGCACGCTACCGCCCTTGGCTTTCAGTTACCAATCTACTGCAAAAACAGACGGTTATATTGACACACCCCTGTGAAGCCTCTTCCAATTGGATTTATCTTATTGAAAGAGACGGTTCATTACGCTGGCGCACCGCTCATCCATTACGCACAAAGAAAAAATCTTGTGTGCCGGTGGGAATAAGAAATGCTGAATGGATTGTTGCAGCTAAAGTTTTGGCAGGCAAGTTAACGCACCGTTGCAGGGCTGTTTTTAAGAATAATATGAACAGCGCATTTTATTGCTTTTAGGATTTTCTTCATGTTGACAGGCAGGCGGGAATAAACTACCCGGAAAATCTAATTAAGATATATCTGGGTAATAGTATTATTTCATTCTTTTTCATTATGACCAGAATATGGCATCTGGCTATTTATTAGCATTAATTTGCCATTTTTGGTTAAATTCCCGCCACTGCTCATCGTTAAGATTATTCTGCCTCGCATTGCATTTTAAGGGCGATTTATCCAGGATCATCAGACTGCTATTTATCTTAAAAGGTAACTGACCTCATATGGAATGGATTGCCGACCCCTCTATCTGGGCAGGTCTGGCCACGCTTATCGTGCTGGAGCTGGTTCTCGGAATCGATAACCTGGTGTTTATCGCCATCCTTGCTGAAAAATTGCCCCCCGCCCAGCGCGACCGCGCGCGCGTCACCGGGCTGATACTGGCGATGGTGATGCGCCTCGGCCTCCTCGCCTCGGTCTCCTGGCTGGTGACGCTCACCACGCCGCTGCTGACGATTAAAAGTTTCAGCTTCAGCGCGCGCGATTTAATCATGCTGCTCGGCGGGCTGTTCCTGCTGTTTAAAGCGACCGTCGAGCTTAACGAACGGCTCGAAGGCAAAGACACGGCCAACCCGACACAGCGGCGCGGCGCGAAATTCTGGGCGGTGGTGGCGCAAATCGTCATCCTCGATGCGGTGTTCTCGCTCGACTCGGTGATCACCGCCGTGGGCATGGTGGATCACCTGGCGGTGATGATGGCCGCGGTGATTATCGCCGTGTCGCTGATGCTGCTGGCGAGCAAGGCGCTGACGCGCTTTGTGAACAATCACCCGACGATTGTTATTCTCTGCCTGAGCTTCCTGTTGATGATTGGCTTTAGCCTTATCGCAGACGGCTTCGGCTTTCATATTCCGAAAGGCTATCTCTACGCGGCGATTGGCTTTTCTATTATTATCGAGGCGCTTAACCAGCTCGCGATTTTCAACCGCCGCCGTTTTCTCTCCACCGCTAACCAGACGCTGCGCCAGCGCACCACCGAAGCCGTGATGCGCCTTATCAGCGGTAAGAAAGAAGATGCCGATCTCGATCCGCAGACCGCCTCGCTGCTTGCCGACTACGATAACCATCCGCTGTTTAATCTCCAGGAGCAGCTGATGATTGAGCGCGTGCTGAACCTCAACCAGCGCAGCGTCAGCAGCATCATGACCTCGCGCCACGATGTCGAACATATCGATATCAACGCCCCGGAAGAACAGGTGCGCGCCCTGCTGGAGCGCAATCAACACACCCGCGTGGTGGTGCGCAGCGAAGAAGACGACGATGACGACCTGCTCGGCGTGGTGCATATCATCGACCTGCTGCAACAGTCGCTGCGCGGCGAGCCGCTCGATCTGCGCGCGCTGGTGCGCCAGCCGCTGGTCTTCCCGGAAGGGCTGCCGCTGCTAAAAGCGCTGGAGCAGTTTCGCAACGCCCGCACCCACTTCGCGTTTGTGGTGGATGAGTTTGGCTCGGTGGAGGGCGTGGTGACGCTGAGCGATGTGATGGAAACCATCGCCGGCAACCTGCCTAATGAAGTGGAAGAGATTGACGCGCGCCACGACATTCAGAAAAACGCCGACGGCAGCTGGACCGCCAACGGCCATATGCCGCTGGAAGATTTAATTCAGTATGTGCCGCTGCCGCTGGATGAGAAGCGCGAATACCACACGCTTGCCGGGCTGATGATGGAGTATTTACAGCGCATTCCGGGGGTCGGCGAAACGCTCAACGTTGGGCACTATCAGCTGAAAACCCTCAAGGTGGAGCATCACCGGATTCAGAAGGTGCAGATTATCGCTGAAAGCGTACCTGATGACGTGATGCCAGAAGACGTATAAACCCATAAAAAAAGCGGCCGCCAGGGCCGCTTTTCCTGACGCCAACATCGCGTCAGAGTTTATCGAGCAGCTTTTTCACATCCTGCGCGTCGTTACTGCCTTTGTGACGCTCGCTCCAGTCGCTCAGGCGGCGCTTCGCTTCATCCTGCAGATGCTTACGCAGCAGCTGATCGACCTGCAAATTATAATTGAGCGCTTTCCAGGAGCCGTAAACGCGCAGCGGCACCGGCGTGGCTTTGAGCCACTGCACCAGTTTGTCATCGCCCTGCCAGCCGTCGGTCACCTGTACCTTAAAGCGCGTGTCGCACTGCTCGCGCACGAGATCAAGCGTGCCCTCGCCGCTTAACGTCAGCAGCGATGAACGCCCCTGCATCTCGTCAAGCGCCAGCTCGCCGTGATCAAGCGTCGCGTGCGTGGTGAAACTGTCGAGCGTGGTGGCGTTGTCGAAATCCTCACGCGCGCTGACGCCGCCGCCGCTGCGCTCCACGGCCTGCTGGATCAGCTGCTGGAAGTTAAGCCCTTCCATGCGGCTGCCGGTCAGGCTCAGCGCCGCCTCGCCTTCCCAGTTTTCACGAAACGCCTGCGCATCGATGCGATCGCCGCGAAACGCGCCGTTGACGTTCATCTTGCCGGTCAGCGCGATCGGGTAATTGAAGGCGCGCAGGATCTCGCCCACCTCAATATTTTTAGCGTTCACGGCAAAACGCGCGTCCGGCACATCTTCGCGCGCGTCCAGCGTGCCCGGCAGCGACAGCTCGCCCGCGCCCAGCTTGCCGCTGAGCGTTTTCAGCGTCAGCAGCCCCGCCTGGTTGCGCATATCGGCGTTAACATCGCTGAAGGCGAGCCCGCGCCAGCGTACGCTGTCAGCCTGAATACGCGCGCTGGCGTTGAAACCGCGCAGCCCGGTATAGGGCGCTTCTTCCACTTCAGCGGCGATAACCGGACGCGGCAGCGCGCTCTGCTGGCCCTGCTGGGCAACGGCGGTGGTGGTGGCCGGATCCGGCGCCAGAAGATGGTCGAGATTGAGCGCGCTGAAGTGTAAATCGAGATCCCACGCGGGCGCGTCGCCGAGCGTTACGCTCCCCTGCCCGGCAAGCTGGCTGTCGTTAGCTTTAAGGTTCAGCGCGCTGAATTCCAGGCGTTTTTCCGCCTCCAGCCAGCGCGCCAGGAAGGTGCCCTCGCCCTGGATGCCGTCGCGCGGGAGATCCGCGCCGTGCAGCTGCCAGGAGAGCTGCGAGACGGTCGCGCTCAGCGTCTGCGGGTAATCGGCGGCGTTCAGCGCGGCGGAGAGCGACAGCGTGAGATCGCGCTGGTCGCGGCTTACTTTGCCGCTTAACTCCAGCTGCGCGTCGTGGCGTTCGTTCTGCTCCATTTGCAGATTGATGTTGCGAACGGTGACCTGTTCATCATCTTTGTGCTGGAACACCAGCACGCTGTCGGCCACTTTGAGACGGGCGATGTCGAACGACCAGCCGGGGGTATCCTCCACCGGCGGGGCGCTGTTTTTTGGCCCGACCGGGGCGCCGGGTTCGCGACGCGCCTCGCTCTGGGGCGTCAGCCGCACCACCGCGCCTTTTAGCATCACCTGACGCACAGAGAGCTGATGCGACAGCAGCGGGAACAGCGCCACGTCAAGACGCATATTATCGGCGCTCACCAGCGGCTGGCTGGCGCCCGGCGCGGTGAGGCTCATCCGGCCCGAGAGAATGCTGAGCTGCGGCCAGACGTGCCAGCGCAGCGGACCATCAAGCTTAAGCTGATAGCCGCTGCGCCGTTCCACCTGGCTTATCATGTAACTGCGAAAATCGTTGGGATTTACCAGCATCACCAGCGCGGAGAGACCGGCGAAAAACACCACCAGTAAGATCATCAGCGTGGTCAGAACTCGTCTCATGGCATCCTCTGCAGACCGGCCCGCAGGCGTTTAGTCTTTGTCTATACGGCTGGCGACAGCGCCCTGCTGATCGCGGTATTTCGCATCCTGACGGCGGTTGTAAGGCCGCGCCGCCGGACCGGAAAGCGGCTCGAAGCTCAGCGCGCCGATTAACATGCCAGGGCGTAAGGCTAAAGGCAGCTTTCCTGAATTATAGAACTCCAGCACGATACAGCCCTGCCAGCCCGGATCGATACGGTGCGCGGTGACATGCACCATCAGCCCGAGGCGCGCCAGCGACGAACGCCCGTCAAGCCAGCCCACCAGATCCGCCGGCAGCGTGACGGACTCATAGGTCACCGCCAGCGCCAGCTCGCCCGGATGCAGAAAGAACGCTTCGCCGTCGTTCAGGACAATCTCATCGCTCATCACGCGATCGAGCGCCGCGCTTACTTCATCTTTCGGGCCGCTTAAATCGATATACGCGGCGGTGTGGCCGCGAAAGGTGCGGAATTTATTGCCAAGACGCACATCCACCGTGGCGCCGTTGATACGCTCCACCGGCGGACGCGGGGTGATCGCCAGGCGACCTTCGTCCAGCCAGGCTTCAATATCTCGGTCACAAAGACGCATTACACTCTCCTGATGTGTTCAGGCTTCCGGCAAACGCCGAAAGCCTGAGAGTTACTTCTGGAACGGTACACGCAAAACGCAGCTTATTCAAAGAACTGGCTGATTTTCGCTTTGAGGATATCGATAGCGATGCGGTTTTTGCCTCCGCGCGGCACGATGATGTCGGCGTACTGCTTGGAAGGGTCAATAAACTGCAGGAACATCGGACGCACCGTTTTTTGATACTGCGTCATCACGGAGTCCATAGAACGCCCGCGCTCGTTGACGTCGCGCTTAATGCGGCGCATCAGGCAGATATCCAGCGGGGTATCGACGAAAATCGAGAAATTCATCTCTTCGCGCAGACGCGCGTCGGTGAGCAACAGGATCCCTTCCAGAATAATCACCTTTTTCGGTTCGATATGTACCGTTTGCGCGGTACGGGTGTGTTCCACGTAGCTGTAAACCGGCAGCTCAATGGGTTTACCTGCTTTCAGCATTTGCAGGTGTTGAAACAGCAGGTTGTGATCCATCGCGTTAGGATGGTCATAGTTGGTTTTAACCCGCTCCTCCATGGACAGATGGCTTTGATCCTTGTAATAGCTGTCTTCTGGAATAACACCAATGTGTTCATCACCGACCTGTTCACGCAGCTCCCGATAGAGGGTGCTTGCGATAAGGCTTTTACCTGAAGCCGATGCGCCGGCGATGCCGATGATGACGCATTGATGGGACTTGTCAGTCATAAATTAGCGACCTGGTTTACATAATAAAGAGAAAAGGAAGGGTGACGCCGTCGCGCCAGACGCGGCAATTATAGGGATTTCGCTAAATCGATACCAGTCGATGCTGCAATCGTGAGAATAAGTGCGCAAATTCTGTTGCATCCGGCAGGGCAAAACCCCGGTTTTTTGCTGCGTAAACAGGCATTAAGCAAGGCAAAAGTTCTGCGGCGCGCTTTTTATTATTCACCACAGTTAATTTATGAGCGGCCGCCATAGGAATTGTAAATTGTTTGTACTAGCATAACCGAAACATTTTTCCTGATGCGTCCGGGTATTGCACCTGACGGCAATGCCTATGCGGATTATGTGGTAATGACTAAAAAAAAGAACAAGCAGGAGCTGGCGGCCACGCCACATCCACTGCTGCGCTTAGTAAGCCTTGGACTACTGTCTTATATTTTTACGCTCTTTTCGCTTGAGCTGACGCTTTACGACACGCTGCTGGCCCCGCTGTGGTTCCCGACCTCAATCATGATGGTGGCGTTCTTTCGCCACGCCTTGCGTATGTGGGTGCCCATCGCGCTGGTGTGCGGCGCGGGCACGGTGCTGGCGACGCTGACGCTCTTTCCGCCCGGCGACCTTGAGCCCCTCTATACCGTCATCAATATTGTCGAGGCGCTGGTGGGCGCGACGCTGTTGCGTAAACTCCTGCCCTGGTATAACCCGCTTAAAAACCTCAACAACTGGTTGCGGCTCGCGCTCGCCAGCGCCGTGGTGCCGCCGCTGGTGGGCGGCTGCCTGCTGGCGGCCATCAGCGAGCATGAGGTGACGCTGCGCGTATTTCTGGTGTGGATTTTATCGGAAACCATCGGCGCGCTGGCGCTGGTGCCGCTCGGCCTGCTTTTTAAAGCGCGCTATCTGCTGCGCCATCGCAGCCCGCGCCTGCTGGCCGAAAGCCTGGCGACGCTGTGCATCACCTTACTGTGTAGCTGGCTGGCGCTGCACTATATGCCGTGGCCGTTCACGTTTGTGATTGTGCTGCTGATGTGGAGCGCCATTCGTCTGCCGCGCCTGGAGGCGTTCACGGTCTTTCTCGCGACGGTCATGATGGTCTCGTTTGTTATCGCCTCCAATCCGACGCTGCTCGATTTGCCGCACGAAGGCATCGTGGTAAACGCGCCCTGGCTACCTTTTTTAATGATCCTGCTGCCCGCCAACGTGATGACGATGGTGATGTACGCCTCGCGGGAAGAGCGCAAGCTCATCACCGAGAGCGAAACGCGTTTTCGCAACGCGATGGAATACTCCGCCATCGGCATGGCGCTGGTGTCCACCGAAGGCAGTTTTTTGCAGGTCAATAAAGCGCTCTGCACGTTTCTCGGCTACACGCCGGAACAGCTCGCCAGCATGAGTTTTCAGCAGCTCACCTACCCGGAAGATCTGCACGCCGATATGGCGCTGGTGGAAAAACTGCTGAACGGCGAGATGAACAACTATTCGCTGGAAAAACGCTACTACACCCGCGCGGGCGACGTGGTCTGGGCTTTGCTTGCGGTTTCTATCGTGCGCCAGCGCGACGGCTCGCCGCTCTACTTTATCGCCCAGATAGAAGATATCACCGACCTCAAGCGCACCGAGTGGGTGAATAAGCGCCTGATGGAGCGCATCACGCTTGCTAACGAAGCAGGCGGCATCGGTATCTGGGAGTGGGAGCTTGGCACTGACGTCATCGCCTGGGATCAGCGCATGTTCGAGCTCTACGAAGTGCCGCCGCACACCCGCCCGACGTACCAGCTGTGGAAATCGCGGCTCTTAAAAGAAGATGTTGCCCAGGCCGAGGCTACCATTCAGGAGGCGCTGCGCTCCCGCGTGCCGTTTAAGCTGGAGTTTCGCATCCAGGTGAAAAACGGCGTGCGCCATATTCGCGCGCTCGCCAACCGGGTGCTCAATAAACAGGGCGAAGTGGAACGCCTGCTCGGCATTAATATGGATATGACCGAGGTGAAACAGCTCAACGAAGCGCTGTTCCAGGAGAAAGAGCGTCTGCACATTACGCTCGACTCCATCGGCGAGGCGGTGATTTGCACCGACGTCGCTATGAACGTCACCTTTATGAACCCGGTGGCGGAGAAGATGAGCGGCTGGCGGCAGGAAGAGGCCATCGGCCAGCCGGTGCTCGCGATTTTACGCATTACCTTTGGCGATAACGGCCCGCTACTTGAAGATATTCACAGCGGCGACGCCACGCACGCCAGCACCGGCATCGATCAGGATGTGGTGCTGCATTGCCGCAGCGGCGGTAATTACGACATTCATTACACTATTACCCCGCTCAGCACGCTGGAGGGGGAAAACATCGGCTCGGTGCTGGTAATCCACGATGTGACGGAGTCGCGAAAAATGCTGCGCCAGCTCAGCTACAGCGCCTCGCATGACGCCCTCACGCATCTTGCCAACCGCGTAAGCTTTGAAGCGCACCTGAAACGCCTGCTGCAAAGCGTCAGCGACACGCACCAGCGCCACGCCCTGGTCTATATCGATCTCGACCGGTTTAAAGCGGTGAACGACACCGCCGGGCACGCGGCGGGCGACGCGCTGCTGCGCGAGCTCGCCTCCCTGATGCTCGGCATGCTGCGCACGACCGACGTGCTGGCGCGCCTCGGCGGCGACGAGTTCGGCCTGCTGCTGCCGGATTGCAGCCTGGAGAACGCCCGCACCATCTCCGAGCGCATCGTGGCGGCCATCAACGAGTATCCGTTCGTCTGGGAGAGCCGTCTGCACCGCATTGGCGCCAGCGCGGGCATCACGATTATCGAGGCCGCGAATAACCAGGCGCAGGAGGTGATGTCCCAGGCGGATATCGCCTGCTATACCTCGAAAAACGCCGGGCGCGGCGTGGTGACGGTCTACGAGCCGCACCAGCAGCACAATGGCCGCGGCACCCTCACCGCCCATGAACAGCAGCGCATGATAACCGAACACCATCAGATACTGATGGTGCGCCCGGTGGCTTCGCCGCGCGTGCCGGAAACCGCGACCTTCTGGCTACTGTCGCTGCGGCTGTGGACCAGCGAAGGCGAAATGATCGAAGAGCACAGCTTCCGCGCCGGGCTTAGCGATCCTGAACTGCTGCAGGCGCTGGACGCGCGTCTGCTGGCCGATTTCTTCCGCGATCACGCCGCCTGCGTGGCGACAAAAGGCGTCGGCGTCGCGCTGACGCTTTCCGGCGCGACGCTGTTAAACGCGCAGCGCCTTGACGCGCTGCTGGCGCAGCTTGCCGCAAGCCCCCTGCCGCCGCGCCTGCTGCATTTTATCGTCAGCAGCGAAGTACTGACGCAGGACGCCGCGACCGCGCGCCGTCAGTTACTGCGCCTGCGCGAAGCGGGCTGCCGGGTTGTGCTCAGCAAC
>Ga0157365_10000408_pt1 | contig 18865 bp, 21 predicted proteins | sample AttsexASBM3_FD_111478 | JGI IMG/M metagenome (GOLD analysis project Ga0157365, IMG submission 111478) | Fungus gardens microbial communities from leaf cutter ant in Ribeirão Preto, State of São Paulo, Brazil - Atta sexdens ASBM3 | ecosystem: Host-associated > Fungi > Mycelium > Unclassified ... | reverse complement strand
CTTCAGCCGAAAGATATGCATCCCGCGGTGCCACAAGCAGCCCCGTTACCGTGTCCCTTTCACTCCCCTGCGGCGTACAATATTTCGCAAAGATGTGCTCCAAACATGCCTCCAACTGCCTGCGTCAGACCAGAGAATACCAGCCAGCTTGCCCCCTCACCTCTCTCGAAAGACCGCCCTCCTCATCCAGCAGCTTGTCTACTCCCATTTCACAGTTGCAACCTCAAAAATAAAAATGTGATGTGACTGCGGGCACGTGCATCATCACTCCCCTCTTCCCCTCATGTCCGTCCCTCTTTCCATAGAATCCTTGCTTCAAAAACAACGTGAGGAAAAAGAGGCTGCTGCAAAGGTCATCCACTGCTCCCTCTTCTTCACCCTCTCCTAACTCTTCCCTAGCCCAAGTTCCTCACAAAAGAGGAGCGCGCTAAAATCGCAATTGCCAAACGCGCCCTCGAAATCAAAGAACAAAGGGAAAAACAGGATGCTGCCAGACGAGACAGAGAAGCTCTAGAACGCGAAGCAGAGGAGCTCTCTGCCAAGGACCGCAGCAAATACCCCTCTCTTCGCCGTAAGCACAATTCTCAATCCACCCCTCTTTCTCCTCTCTAACACCATCGTCAGATGACGACAGGCACCCTCCCTCAGACCGTCAGCGTGACAGAGATCGCTACTCCAAGCGGGAGCGCGACAGTCGAGGCAGGCCCGCCCCGCCTCCGCCCCCGTCAGACGACCGTCGTCGTGTCGCCCTCAAAAAGAACGTACCTACTGGACCGCGTGCTGACAGAACCAAATCTGCGAATGGTCTAAACGACCCTACTGTCTCCTCTTCCATGCCGCCCCCACCCCTCCCCCGTGTTGGTACCAATCCCTCCCCAGAACCTTTCGTACCCCCCATGTCTGAGCAAGACTTGACTGCAATTCGCTCTCGATATCTAGGCGCTGACAAAAAGAAGCGCAAAATTAGGAAGATGAATGATAGAAAATTCGTCTTTGATTGGGACGCCCAGGACGACACCTTTGCTGAAGATTCTCCCGTTGCCGTTGGGAGCAACAGACAGGGTGCCCAAATCATGTTCGGTAGGGGCCATCTGGCTGGCATGGATGATAGCAGTGGGTCCGGCGTAAGAAGGGTAACCGGAGAGGATAGTGATAATCTAGCGGATGCAATCGAAAGGCGAAAGGCCGCTAAATCTGGTATCGATGAAAGACATTGGACAGAGAAGCCTCTTGGTGAAATGAAGGAACGCGATTGGCGTATATTCAGAGAAGACTTTAGTATCTCTGCGCGAGGTATATCTTGCTCTGCTACCGGGGATTTCGACTTACTCTTGCAACAGGTGGCAACATCCCCTATCCCCTACGGTCATGGACAGAGTCTGAAATCCCTCAAACCATCCTCGAATGTATTGAACGTATTGGCTACAAAGAACCGTCTCCTATCCAACGACAAGCTATTCCCATCGGTCTTCAGAACCGTGACATCATCGGCATTGCTGAGACAGGTACCATTCATTATTGACATCTCATATAACCGGGTGCTCATGTGCTACTACCACAGGTTCCGGCAAAACGGCTGCCTTCGTCATACCTATGCTATCATTTATTGGCAAGTTACCGTTATTTACGGATGACAACCGTCATCTCGGACCTTATGCTCTAGTCCTGGCGCCTACTCGCGAGTTAGCCCAACAAATAGAAACAGAGGCGCGCAAATTTGCAGGTCCACTGGGCTACAAATGCGTCTCAATCGTTGGAGGTGTAAGTCGGCATTAATCTTGGATTCTATATCCAGTGGCTCAAAATATGTGACAGCGGTCTGTTGAAGAACAACAATTTAATTTACGAGAGGGCGCTGAAATCGTGATTGCAACGCCTGGTCGTCTCAAGGACGTCATTGAACGTCATGTGTTGGTTCTCTCACAATGTCGATATGTGGTGATGGATGAAGCCGATCGAATGGTTAACCTTGGTTTTGAGGCGGACTTGACGTTTATACTGGATGCTCTACCGACTGAGACGATGCAAGGTGAGGATCCCGGCGAGCAGATAGATGTCGATGGCGAAACCATGGTCAAAAAGGGTCGAACGCGAGTGACCACATTATTCTCGGCCACTATGCCACCAGCTGTTGAGCGCCTGGCAAGGAAGTATCTCAAAAAGCCAGCTGTGATCACAATTGGTGAAGCGGGTCGTGCAGTCGACACTGTTGAACAAAGGGTCGAGTTTGTCAACGGAGATGAAAAGAAAAAGTGCGCTGTTCATGACTCACAAAGACGGGAGTTTGGCTGACCCATCAATAGGATACGTGTGCTGGAGATTCTTAACAGCAATGAATACAGCCCGCCTATTATTGTCTTTGTGAATCAGAAGAAGACTGCTGACATGGTTGCCAAGGATTTATCTCGAGCTGGGGTGCGCTCTCCTTCTCTGAGTTCCATATATGTGGTGCTGATTCGTCTAGTGGAACACCGCCACATTGCATTCGGGCAAGAACCAAGAACAGCGAGAAGTATCACTCCAGTCACTGCGTAATGGGGAATCCGACATTCTCGTTGCCACTGACTTGGCTGGGCGCGGTATCGATGTGCAAGACGTCAGTCTAGTGATCAATTTCCAGATGGCAAATACGATTGAAGCCTATGTTCATCGTATTGGTGTGTATTGCATTGATTGGAATTCTTGTGGCGGTTCCTGACGTTTATCTTCCCTTGTTTCTTTTGTCTAGGTCGGACCGGTCGAGCTGGAAAGATGGGGGTCGCTATCACCTTTTTAACGAATGACGACGATGAAGTCATGTACGTTGGAAATATAAATCACCATTGAATTCTGGCTGACCTTTTTTCACCACCAGGTACGATCTCAAACAAGGTTCATTCTTGCTCCTGGAAGCCGAGTGAGTTTAACTGATTTTTACCTTTTTGAACAGAGATTGCCAAGAGTCCGGTATCGAAATTGTCTGTTGAGCTTGCAAAGCACGAAGCAGCACAGCATAAGGTTTCGCGAGAGATGAAGAGGAAGCGGGACGGTGAAGAGCAGGAATAGTTGTTGAGGAACCTCTCTTTCTGTCTCTTGGCTATAAGGATTGATCCTGTTAATGTGTTTCATTTACGGCTCGTACGGCAGAGCTGTTGACAAGTCCGTTTTTTGTGGTTCGGCCGACTGGTTAGATGTTGCCGAGTTGCTCCTCTCGGCTATCCATTAAGCAAGATCGGTCCGAGATTCTTTTTTGTGTGGGTGGGTGTGTGAGAACGCAAACATGGACAGCAACAGTCAGGAAGAGGTCTATATTTGGCTGAATATTCACACTGATGAATGATGACAACGGTTATTACTTTTTTTTTCTATTCTTTTTTTCCATCGGTTTCTGTTCCGAATGGATAGGGAGAGGGAGAGCTTGTGTCTGATGGTGATTTGTAGGCAGAATTTCAGGGGGCAACTGAGTGCTGCATTTAACGAACAACGGGGATCATAGTCATAGCCTTGCCAACCAATGCACGTTTGCAAAAAAAAAACAAGAGTTGAGAATGTGGCTGGCCAAGGCTTGGGTGATTACATCATTGATCCATCCATCTCTTGGCCAACGATAAGTTGGTTGGTTAGGGATTAGAAATCGTCGCCAAGTCGAAACACGAGGTAAGAAAAGGCTTTCTGAAGAAGATGGTGAAGAAGAAGAATCGATTCATCCTGTATCCACAATGACTCCTTTCTTTTTCTCTTGGCTGCTCTTGCGAAAATGCGAGTCGGAGGAAAGAGAAGGAGATGATAAAGCAATCAGGTTCGTGGGAGGGCAAAGTTGCCTTCCTCCTTTTTTCTCAATCTATTACTTAGGGTACGAACACAGTCCACGGTAGCCTATTGGCTAATAAGGCACAGGGCCTTGACCAATACCGTTGCGTTGCTTCCCTCCCCCCATTGAATTATCGCTTCTATTATCGTTTTGGAAACTTTGTATATATGTGTGTGACCCGATCACGTTCTTCCACGGACCACGTTCGCTGTTCGCTTGCGTGTCAATTGAGTCGGCTCGTGGAAAGGGACGGACTAGAAGATGGATCCGGATCAACTTGTCATTCCAGAGCCGAACCCGATTTGCAACAAAGGCGTAATACAGCCCAGGTCAGAACTCCGTTCCTCTCTCTCTCTCGTTAGCTAATAGGCACGATACCTGTCCTAATTAGGACCTTGACTTTTAATGATGCCATTGTTAATGAAAAAAAGATATTGATATATAGAGATGTTAAATGACAAGTGCACTCGAGGGGGTGCTGGTGCTGCTACTGCGGGGTGTTTTTTTTTTATTAATTTAATGTCGACGGCGATCGGATTAACCAGGTTCCCACATCTATTAGGTTCTGGATGAAGACTTGGCTGTTGCTACCTCGGGGGCAGAGAAGAAGATCGAGGTGGGACAAGAAGAGGGTCTTTTTTTCCCACCGCTTAACAATATACCCGAGGCACAGGATATATAAATTCTGCGTGTATATGTATATGTGTATGTGTATGGATGTATGTATGTGCACGTTCTCATAGAATGTTCTGTGAACCATCAACTGGGGAGTGAAAAAAAAAGAACACAGTCGATAGAATATAACTGACCAATAGCGAATTAATCTCGGCAGTAAGATGACCCCGTGAGTTTTTTTCGGTCATTGGCAGGCTGGTCAGAAGGTGAGTTTTTTTCTTTCAAAGAAAAACCACGAAGGAAAGATCTATATTCGAGCTGGTGTTGTTTCTTGACTACCGGGTTCTCGATGAAGGGCTCACACGCATACACACGCACACGTACATGAGGACTGTGTATTAATTTGATCCCCGTTCATTCATTTTTTTTTGATAAAAAAAGGACAATGCCCTAAATTTTAGGCCTAGGTTGCGTGCCTCCAGACCAATTTCGCCCGTCACACACCTTTTTTCAAAAAATCAAAACTTCATTAAAGACACATTATTCTGTCGAGGCGCCCCCGTTTGGATGCCGGAGATGACCTTTATTAGATGGAACATTGATCTTTGAGCATACCTGAGGAGGCATTCGAAATCAGAATCTGTATACAGGTTCGGCGTGATTACCATGTGTACTTTGACATCCACTTTACCACCTATATATGGATGGTTCAGGGTCCAACTCACCCTATTTTGGCAAAAATCGTGACATCACATATGCATCGTCTCGTCTCGTCCCGTGCTGCAGCAGTGGGACGATCTAACAGCCACGTCCTCTTCTTGAGCCGCTCTCATTTTCTTTCAGGCTGTTTTTCACCAATCCACTAATGGTTGTATGAAGAGCTCATAGATCTTTTTGTGAAGACGGCAAAATGAGCCTATATTCGTCTCCATTACATTTAGTGGGTACCATCAAGATCAAAATCCAAAAAAGGTAAACTCATTTAGTGGGGAAACGGAAACTCTGAAAAAAAGGCCTTTCTAGATCACGGCATCTGAGAAACATCCATGTTCGGCATCTCGGCGCAGATTTCTGGAACCCATTTGTCCTCAGATTTTCCCCAGATTGCCTGCGGGAAGTCATCTAAGTCCAGTGATGATTGTAGTAGATTTGAAACACTCGACATCTACAATGGGAAAAAGACGTTTATAGCTACCGATGGTCGGGTATTTGACACACGTCTAAATGGACAAATGAACTTGACAAACCATCTCATTCAACTATAGAGAGATAGATAAAATTTACATACTACCGCCAGGTAGAAAGGAACGCCACTTATTGAAGTCCAAGGGTCGATCATAGTCTCATATTGCATGAGGGAATATACTATAGATGACTGCGGACGCGCTCTGAGTGAGGTAAGGTGGTGGTGATGCCCATTCTTATTGACGAACAGACAAAAAGCGATAGATGTACTATACCAAAATTCTAGCCAGATCGTGTCCGGGCTTAGATTGCGCTGTCTAAAATTTCTTACAGGGATTGAATCTCTGTCCAAAAGCGGCGGACTATTTCATGAGCATCTACAAGTAGAAAGCAGTATCAACATGAGAAGGAACTATAAAATTAAACATGATGCAGTACTAAGAAAGCAGTGTTTGGTGTGTATTAGTAACAGCAGCAGCTTTACAGCCTGTCTAAACAGCTAGGCGAGTCGGAGCTCAAATTTAGCTGAGAGGGAGGGAAGTAGCACATTTCAAGAACGAAAACTGCTTAGTGGCCGAGTGGTGAGCAAGAATCATAAGTCATATGAAGCCAAGCGATCTGATTCGAACGACTAATGCTCAATTCGCATGAGCAAAATTTTTGCAAGGCGAGATGTAAAATTCATGGAGGGGCCTTGACTTTGTTGTACCCCTCTTTTTCGGGAAGGTGATTTTTTATCTGGATTTGCGATTGACTTGGTAATCCATGTTATGTCAAAAAAAACTATTGTTCTGCGTGTGTCAAGATGAGACTATGAGATTTATTTTTTATTTCCAAAATTTCTCGGTATATAGACTCATGAATGAAAATTGAGCGAGGCGATCACTTTTCTGCTGGGTAAGATGGATTGTATCAAAGTAAGTGACCTCGGAAACAGCGGACATGTCACGTATGTAATCACATCAGATGATTGATTTCGGTCATTCTTTTTGTTCCTACGTCTGCGCGTTTGTTATGCCATTGGAGTTGGTGACGTTTGACCCGTGTGAACCGAAGCGAAACTAGGCGCTGATTATCAGCTCCCCCTTCTATCAATGTGTCCAGTCGGTTTCTTGGACGTAAACCATATCGCGTTGGATGTCGCTTGTTTCTCCCCTTGCGCAATTCTTCGATCAATGAGCTGCCCATTATCTGTTATGAAATTCAGATTAACTCCCAATCGCACGGAGCAAGAAACCCTGATGGCGTATCCCAATCATTTGTCACAGTGGTAAGACATACCGGTCTGTATTCCTGATGCGGTTAATGCTATACCTTTTGGGAGCGAGCAGCATACGTGTATCATTTCAAGTATTCTTTTGTGTCATAGTCGATGACGAGAGATTTCTTCAAGGGGACAGAGAGGTATGGCAGCGGAGCCGCTGAATGATAATTGGACGACAAGACTTATAAATAGCTTTCTATGTATCACATTCTATTTTGAGCTCTCACCTTTTCATGTTATTAAACAGACGTGTTGACAAGTGTACTAAGAGGGGAATCGGTCGGGGCCAAGATTATAGACGGTCGTGTCTGGAGAGCTCTGATGAGGCAGCTTGTACTGGATTGGAGTCGTAAAGGCACACGAACGCAACCATCGGTGCAAAGGATTACTGTGCATTAGTCACGGTAGACTAAAAAATAATGTGTTTAGGATTATGTACCCATTTGTGTTGCTCAAGTCTGAAAGGTCAAAGTACTGCAAGTAGTCCACAGGCTATGACTAGATGTTGACGTTCAACGATGGTGAGCGACATCGGACCGCCCACAAATGAAAAGGAGATAGACTCCCTTTACCTGTGTCGAGTTATCCGTAGAGTACGGTCGGGTTCTGACAGACATAAAGCGTGGAATGAGGTGGGGATATAGCTATAATTGCTGAGAACGCGGTGGGGCTGTTATCCTTGGTTCTGGGGGTCGAATGACGAGAGGAGTCGGGTCAGAGTTGACAGCTTTTGGAGACAGCAGGACGGCGGCTACGATGGACAAGTCGGACCGGGTAGATGGGATCGGGTGGAGCGCATGCAACGATGCCGAGAGGCCGAGGCGAGCCAGTTCGGACTGATTGTCGTCACATGGTTTGTGCAACGGCAGATCAGTCGTTGCTTTTCCTCACCCGTCATGTCGTTCGCAACTATAAAATCCCCATCCACCACAACAGACTCTTCTCCCCATCCTTCCTCCCCCTCTCACCAAGACCAGGTATGTTTTCTATCGCAACTACTACCATTTCTCATCACGTTGAACACAGGCTCAAGCCCAGTCCCAGCCTGCTCCCCGCTTCCGCTTTGGCACTCGCAAAAACAGCATTACTACTTCTGGAATGCCCGTTCTCGTTGTCCCTGCTCCCCCATCTTCTCCTGCTCTCATGTCCTCTCCAGAGCCCCACCGCAAGCACGGCCCTCTGTCAGACCTCAAACGGCTCTTCCATCACCCTCCGGCCTCTCCTACTCCATCGGATCGTCGTGTCTCTTCTCCTGTTGCTTCAGACCATGGTCCGCCCCATGGAAAGACCGTTCCTCCCCGTCGCTCTGCCCAAGACTTTAAACTTTCATCCTTTATCCGTAGGGACCACCAAAAGGATACCATCAAACAGAGCAAAGACCGAACTCCCTCGCCTGGAAGTTCTAAGAGTAGCTCCCAAGCCTCTCCCAGCATTTCGAATGATAGTTCTCACCCTCAATGCTCTTCATCCGGCCATGGCTCACCCCACCACCATAAGGCCGTGCCTCGTTCTGGCAACCTTAGTCATGGCGCTTCCATTACCTCTCTCCAGGATGCTACCCACGCCCATCTATCCAAAAAGTACGGAAAGTGGGGTCCTGTTCTTGGATGTGGTGCTGGCGGGACAGTCCGCCTCATCAAAGCTAGCAGTAAAAATGGTGGTGGTATCTATGCCGTCAAAGAATTTCGCCCGAAACGTTCCGGCGAATCTGAGCGTGAATATCAGAAAAAGGTCACTGCAGAATTTTGCGTTGGTTCTACTCTCAAGCATCCCAACATCATTGAGACTGTCGACATCGTTTCAGACCACGGCCACTATTATGAGGTATGCTCTACCATCTTTTCGTTCCATCAGGAACCCACCTAATCATGCTCAGGTTATGGAGTATGCACCCTTTGATCTGTTCAGCGTTGTTATGTCGGGTAAAATGTGCCGGCCTGAAATCTACTGTATCTTCCGTCAGATCTGCGATGGCGTTGAGTATCTCCATGAGATGGGTCTCGCTCACCGTGATCTCAAGCTCGATAACTGCGTCATGACGTCCAATAACATCGTTAAGCTTATCGATTTTGGTACTGCCACTGTCTTCCATTATCCTGGCAAGTCGTTCACACCAGCCACGGGCATTGTCGGCAGTGATCCCTACCTCGCCCCAGAGGTTCTCACCCAGGAGCCTTATGATCCTCGGAAGACGGATGTCTGGAGTGTCGCCATCATCTTCTTGTGCATGATCCTTAGGAGGTTCCCCTGGAAGATCCCCGACCCTAAGAATGATCCCAGCTTCAAGGCTTTTGTCAATGCTCATCCTGACCTTTCGCTCAAGCCACCTCCCAGGAAAGACCGGTCGTCAATCAACCAGAGTGCTGCTACATTATCTGTTGAAGGACAAACTAGCCACTTCGTTAAGTCAGTTCCCTCAGCATGTGCAAAAAGTACCGATAGCACACTCGTCCCGGACACCGATATCTCCAGTAATGGCCCTTGGTCAGAAACAACGTCTACACTCTCTCGGTCGACTTCCAGATCTTCAGCCATCTCAGATCCCCCTTCAATGTTGACTAGTGGCAAGGCTTTGAGCTGTGCAGAAGCTCGTGCTAAGCAAATTCTACCTCAAATCGCTGGGTCACCCTGCTCTAGCTCAGACTCTCATATCTTGGAAAATCTACGGGATATGGATCCTTCTGTTCTGTCTTTTGCACGTCCTGGTGCATCAACTGAATCCCTTCCCAGTCCACTCGAAGCCACTCTACTGGATAATCTCCCTACTCCCGGCGTCAGTGCCGCTCCGGCTTCAATGGGTGCTGAGGTCCTCACCAGCCAGGCAGTCACTTCCCTTGATATCAGTGCCTCAGATTCTTCCTTGGAACAGGGATCGGCCGTCTCTTCCCCTCAATTGCACAGACCTCGTCAACGAACGGATAGTATGATGACTTTCCATGCTGGCGGCGCAGAATCTATCTTTCGTCTCCTGCCACGTGAAACGCGCCCGGCATTGCGACGAATGTTGTTCGTTGAGCCTTCATCGCGGTGTACCTTTACAGATTTGCTCAAGGGAAGGGGAAAAGCAAGTGGATTGCTCTGCGGATGCAAGGTGGATTCTCACAATGGACGTCGGACGCCTGCGTCATCATCTACATGTCTTGAAACTCCTCCAGGTGGTCATTGTGTTGACCATGATGATTGTGATCCTGAGGATGAAGATGATGGTGATGAGTGGTTGAAGAATATCAAGTCATGTTCGCAATCGGGTGCCAAGCCTTGCCATGCTCATATAAAGGTTCCTGTTGATGAGAAGCAAGGGAGGAAAAAGTTTTTTCATTAAACTCTTCAAGTAACGAAGAGTATCGGTATCCACCAAAATTCAATTGTTATGTGGATGCTATTGTCTCATTTCGTTCTGACATGATGTTCCATTTTTTCTATTGCTCGCCCTCATTTTCCGACATCTGCATTCTTTCGTGCTCGCCAATGCCTTGCCTTGCTCGGTTTGATGACAATACATGCAAGACAAATTTCACAAACATACATATGCACATTTACCCAACCTACATCATTCCTTATCGTCACTATTCAAACAAATGTACATCTACTGTCCGCGGTTTATGATACAACTTTCTTTCTGCTGTTTTGTTTACCTTCTGCGCCATTTGCATCAACCGGTGTCTTATCTCATCCAATTACGTTTCGTGCACACTTTTCTCTTTTACTTCTTCAAAAGCGCGCTCTCTCGCTTACATTACATATCTATACATCATACAATTTTCTTCTATCTTTTGTCTCACTCATGTGGATTTTCTTTCGGCCCTTTCCTGTCGTCTTTCTTTCGGACGAATGGTCAACAGTTGGACAACTACATGCCCATTATCGGAAGTTACTTGTATAGTTTTCTATGCCTCGACTACGTCTACTTTAGATGCAGTTGTACCCTGATGTACCTAATAAAGAAATGAATAGAGAAATGATTACTGTTACATCCGTTTTCAGCGTCCACAAGTTCCCCTTGAAATGCACTGAACACGTTTTCATCACCCAGAAAAATAGGTTCTCTGCCTAGACGAGATGTCTAATCAATGAGTCTGCTGCTGTCAAAGAGGACTTGTCACTCACATCCAGAAGCATCCACCCTTGACACCTTGTCGAATAGGAGCACTTGCTCTGTTGCGCTATCGTAAATAAATCAACCTTTGATTGTAACGAGGATCATCGTCAAATTTTTCTCGGTGCTCTAGAAGTTTGAGTTCGGTGGTAGATTAAGGCAACCCTTGCTCTATTGGTCGTCAAAGAAGTCTGATATGCTACATAATATTCACTACATAGAAACCTCCCCCACCCAATCATGACTTGGCCGCGTTTGCACTAGGGAGGTGAACACAGCACAGATTACTCTGACTGATTATAGTTCATCTCGAGCATACTCATCAACATTGTCCATTGATCTCTTAAATCTCTTCTTCTTATCATTGCCATTTCTTCCGCTCCCTTCTTCTTTATCTTTATCTCCTTCCTTCGAAGAGGCATGAAATCCCAAGAACTCGGCGTTGAGGACATCGAAACCCGCAGCCCGAAGCGCCTCCGTAAGTTTATTGCTTACCTCCACATCATCTTCTGTATCGTCTCCAAACTCGATAATGACTTCAGTAGGCTCTCCAGCCTTGTCAGTCTTCCCACCGCGGGTCTTACGCATCAGAGCTTGAATAGTCTGTGCGACAAGATCATCGACGATTCGATCCTGTTTTTCGTTCGTCTCAGACTGCGTATCTGACGACCGATCATCTTCAGATTTGGCAGCAGCAGGCCCAGGCAGAATGTGTTGTTGTAGTGGTGGTGGCGGTGGGCTGCTTTTGATCGGGTAATCGGCAACAGGATAGTTGAAGGGGTTCTCAGGGAGCGTTTCTATGACTTCGCGGCAGCGAATTTTAGTTTCGCCCGTCGCGTCTCGTCGCGATCTGAAGCTCGGCTCTCCACAGAGGCGTGGTGTGTTGATGACCAGAACATATGAACACGTCTTCGTTTCTTTGACAAACAAGATCTGATCTGTCATAGTCATAGAACAATGGAACTGCAGAAAGAAATAGATGAGTACAAAATTTAGGGTTTCGGTCACTTCGGTTCAACGGCGGTCTCCCATGAACCGAGAAAGGCCGCAGTAGAAGAAAGGACGAAAATATCTCACCTGTACTTCTACTTCGCGATTTTTTCCAGTTTTGTCGCAAAGAGTACCATCACCCCACCGTTGCACAAGGTACCGGGAACCAGCATTCTTGGCGAGTTCCAGGTTGGTGGCATGAGCGTTTTGCTCGGCGACCGTTAATTCAGCGCCAGGTGCTGGCTGCGTTGGTGCACGTCCCAACGTGTAAGATTCCCACTAACATTCAAGGTGAGTGGCATGTCAAAACACCACAAGATGATAATTTTGGAATTACCTCAGGGTCTTCTTCGGGTACATATGAACCTATGATATGGAAAAATCTAGGATCAGCCCTCTATCAGCATAAAGGGTCAATTTAGAATCAAAGAAATTGTTGGAGCGAAAGAAATGATACGAAGGAAGACGTGGCAAAAAGCTAGTGGCGACTGTTAAAAAAATTCAAAGACAGCCTAGATGTTGAAGGGAAAATAGGCTGTTTTGATGATATATTGCGGCAAAATGTTACTAACCTGGCAACTGTGGGCTTTGTGGCACCAATTCTTTGAATTGACGAATCTCATGATTATGACAGTAAGAGTAGGTAAACCACGAATGCCGGTGCTGGGGAAGGGTTCAGAGAATGAAATCGCAATGCCTTAAGATTACATACATATAGACATGTCCCAGTGAGAGATTTGAGCAAAGCCCATCCTCTTGCTGGCATCAGACCAGTATCAGATTGGTCCTCCAACGGAGGAGAGGATGTGTTATCCAGGGGCTTAGGTATCAGGCAAACATATGAATCCCTGGTGCCAAGTTTCATAAGCTCAAGAGTAAAATCGCCTGAAGTTGATGAAGCCTGGAAGAGGGGTGGTGAATAGAGTTGGCTCTCGGCCCCGAGGACACCTACATCTACGGTTTCTGCTTCACTTTGCGACTCTGAGGGACCACTTTCTATCGCCTTTGGATCGGGAGACAAAGGAAAGGAAAAGAACTTTCTAGATTGATCAAGAAATTCAAGCTCCCCACCCAATATACCGTCCTTGAGCCACCGTTCTGCTGTCTCGTTAAGGACTGGGAGAGAATTCAGGAACTCGACACGAAACTTGGGGAAGGCATGGGTGTCCTCTGGGAGGTAATGAAGCCGAGCAACGGCAGCATGAAATAAAGGGATCAGAGACAGGTAGGAAGCCAAAGTATGCATTGCAGCTCAGAGTTCTCTGACGAGAAGCCAGTAATTTCTCGTCTCTTGACGTCGTGTCACTATTGCGTGGTATTGACGTGCGTGACAAGTAACAGAGTATGATGCTGAAATGTATCGCGGCATTTGTTATTTCCCTTGCCGGTCGGACAGAGTACCAAGTCCTGCTCATAGAACCCCCGCTCATGGAAAACGAGCTACTTGAAAATCCTAAGGGGCGGATGACTATATTAAAGCTTGCTGAGGGTCTGGCCGCGTGCCGAGACTTGACGTGACCTGGGTGACATTCACGGGTAGGAAAATGAATAGAAATGTGCAAGTGTTTCCTTACAAGAGTTCCTCACTTCTGCTAGCGCATATTTATTTTTTGCGGCGTGCTAAGCCAGATCTGCCTCGAGTAGATTAATTTCGTATATTTACCCCAATGGAAAAAAAGGGGAATTCAAGACAAACGGCAGATTGCCATACTAGGATGCTCTTGTCTAGATTCCAGGCCAAGTTCCATGTGGTTTTTTCAACTGTTGATCTCCAATTTTCAAGCAGCCAACAAATATTTTGCATTACGTGAGTAGAACCCCCCAAAATCAGGGGTAAAAGTGTACGCAGGTGCACACCGATAATTATAAAAAGGCTTGGTTTGGTGCAAATGCATGCGAAAGAATAATACATTCTTCTCCCAAATTCGGCAGTGAAATTGTTCATTAAAGCCGATCCACCTTTTTCCCCACCTCAATCTTTCTCTCTTCCTCAATCCAATTGCATCTAACGCGTATTTTCCTCCTCCCCAGTCTCTCATGATGTCTGCATCGCCCAAGGACCAACAAGAAGAGGCAGGCGAGAGACAACAGTCCATTGATGAGTTGGACGAGCCGGAGCCTCAGCCAGAAGCCGAGAACGAAGGCGGTAAGCGTTTTTTCCCTCTTGCAAGAACGTCCCTCATATCGATCCTGCGTGATGCCCCCTCTCTGTTCACGTCGCCCTGACCCTTACATTCCTTGGTTCCACCAGGCACTAACGAGACTACCGACAATCTCCCAGCAAAACGCGGTCGGGGAAGGCCCAAGGGTAGCAAAAACAAAAAGGCAGCCAGCAGTACCACTGACGCGACCTTGGCCACGTCTACTGTCCCGCGGAAGCGCGGTCGTCCTCCCAAGGTGATTATCCTTGCTCACGCTCAGAACCCTTACTAATGACCCATTTCGTTTAACAGCCTAAAACTGACCAGGAGGGCGAACCAACGCCAAAGAGACCCCGTGGTCGTCCGCCTAAGAACCCCAAGCCCCCTGCTCCTGAGGGCGGCGAGGGAACTACTGCCACTAGTGAGACTGTTGATGAGACCACAAAGAGAAAACCTGGCCGACCGAAAAAGACGGCCTCGTAATTCATCTGGCCTTCGTCCTCTATGAAATATCTTTCCCGGCTTGCTGACGGCTAGCATGTTGTTATTACATCCTTCTGTTGTTTGTTTTAGGCTATACACAACTTCACAATATCCTAGGCTTGTCTTCCTCTTCGGTTCGGTGCTGGTATCCACAGTATGGACAATCGCTCTTCGCTATTGCTTTCTGTCTGTTGACTTAGTATATAATCAGCGATGTATATTTGATGTACAATCGCTTGATTGTTCGTTCTTGCATGCTAGTCGCATGAGCCTCGTGTACTGAATGGCAACGTAATATGGGTAGCTTCGCTCTCGCACATGTCTGCGAACCCGCGGGAGGTAATCTCCGAAGATACAATGCTGAAATTGGCCCATAACCCTGGTTGGACCATGCCTCATTTAGCTTTCTGTTCTTGTAACGAACACAACCAGTCAACAATGGCCCTTGAGACCATCTACTATATTATATTAAGCATAACGTTCCATTACTTGTCTATTCTGCGTCGCAGCAGGAAGGAGAATATAGATGATGTTCCCGCGGCACCAAGCAACACCAGTCCGGCGTATTGCAACTTTGTCAAAATAGATGCCTGATGCGTCGCTTTGCATCTAGCAGTGGCGTAACTGACATCGGGCCTAAAAGTCACCATGTTATATAGTGGTAGCCATCCTCTGGGATACATCGTCCTAAAGGGCATGCGAGAGAGGAGTGGTACAAGCGAAGACAACGGAACTGGCCTTGGTGAACTGATGCTATACAGAACATTATCTAGAACCTTTCGAATAAGGTAGGTTAAGGTGGTAACCGAGTGTCTCATCTCGATGCTGGGGCAGGGAGTCAACATAATATCAATCAAAGTGAGACGCATGATGAACTTACTAATTATCCATGGCAAGGTCACAGATGGCAACTAAATCTTGATGGCGATTCTCCGAATAGTGACTAAGAGCTGACGCCAGCCGTTCATCGATGTCGTCGGTGGGGATAGTAGCTGCAATTACTCCTTTTTGCTCCAGGAGCACTGACAACACTCTTACGTCCTCCAAGCCACAATTCAACCCTTGGCCATAAAATGGAACCATCGAATGCGCTGCGTCACCCAGCAGAATGGCACAATCCTTGTAGTGGTATGGCTTCGACTATGGTAGAACTTGATGAACCCATAAAGTTTGATTGGATTTCTAGCCCATACCTTTGTGCAAATGAGGGGGGACCTTGGATTCTGCAAAAAATCGTTCACTAGATTGTTTTCTCCGATAGCATGAAGGGCATCTGGAAAGTATTTATGAAACCAAGATAAGATGTCCTCTGGAGCGCGCAGCCCATCCAATACGGAAATTGGCGCAAATAGAGTACAAGTGAATGTCTTATCCTGTGATGAACAATCAGATCGGTGACTAGCTCTGCGGACTGTACAGCCGACTACTTACTTTGTTCGGAAGAGCGATCAACATGAAGGAGTGACGGGGCCAAATGTGTAAGTGGTTAGGATCCAGGACGAAGACAGGCCGGCCATCAGCATCACGGCCAGCGGGCATTTTTAATTCGATGTATTCATCTTTAATGTATTCTTGACTGTAATCCATTCTAGAAGGATGTTTTTTTTATGAACCCGGTTAGAGAAGAATCTACTTGCCTGACCACTCGCATCATTTGTTGCCGGGTGATTGAGTAGCTTCCGTCAGCCCCAATCAAAAAATCAAAATTGACATTAAAATTGAGGTTGGACGCAATGTCTTGGACAGTCATCATCTTATGATCAAAATCAATCGCAATAACTCTGTGATTAAACGATATCTGGACATCATCGGAAGCAGAAGCTTCATCCAACAAGCCTTCGTTGAGAAGGGCCCGGTTGATAGAATTGATGCACTGGACATGGATACTATCAGTAATGCGTACGAAAGCGAACACTGTGATGTGCCGACCTGTCCATCTCTGTCATATCTCTGACTATCTAATTTTCCTGAAGGGGTGTGAATCATGCGCCCGGACATGGGTATGGCATCTTTAAGAAAACGTTGTGCCGCCACTGGGCTGACTACTTCCAATGCAGCAATTCCCCTGTGTGAGATAGCTAGATTGATGGAACGCTTCTGGGAAGCAACCTTAGAAGAGGGAAGGCGTAAGTCTGGGAGAGATTTAATTGAGTGACAAGAGTTTGGATCTAAGCGTCAACCAGACCTGGACGGCTTTCGTAGACTGCCACATTCCAGCCTTGCCTGGATACCGCAGAGGCAGCCAAGCACCCTACAGGCCCAGCCCCGATAATCACAGCCTTTCGTTTGCGCTCCGAATGAGACGACATGCCGCAGAGAGATGGAACATCGGTTTATGATTTGTATGATTTGTATGATTCGACTATTTTCGTCATCCAAAAGACAAAAAAGGAACAGTTCCCCGCCGATCGATCCGAAAGAAGACTGATCCATGGCCGGCTGATTAGATCTTGTGACGGCTTCGAACCCACAAGGCTGGGTAACGAAGGAAGCAACCTTACTTACCTACATCAGCCTCCCAGCATGTCCCCCCTCGATACCTGCCTGAGCAGCCAATTTATCCGTCCGACTAACGGACAAGTTGGCGGGATCTTGCAGCCAGATCAAGGTAGTCGATCCCGGTCGTCAGGTCGTTCATCTTATTCAATATTTCTGGTGTAGGTGCTGAATGCACATATCTCTGCGGTAACTCGCTCGGACCCATGTCCAGGCGCTCTCAGACTCTCGTTCAACAAGAACTCGAGGTTTGGGGTACTCGGTAAATCTCCGTTAGCCAAGGTTTTCAGGAACTGATCTAAGCCCAACTTGTGGCACAGTGGTGTCATAGGTCATTTTGACCACCCCCTTAATCGCCCGTGGGTAGAATATACAAATAAATTGACTCCCCTCATGGCGGAAGTCGTGGGTAAGTTTGGTTCTTCACCAAAATCTCACAAAATCTCTGACACCAATTGATATGCTATTATCTCTTTAGGGGCGAATGAGAGGGAAGTAGCTGTCATGGCCACATTGACCAACAATCTTCATTTGATGATGGATTCCTTTTACAAACCTACTCCTGAGCGCTTCAAAATCCTTTGCGAGGCCAAAGCTTTTCCCTCGGATCAGGTCAGCAACGCAAATAAATATTGATCAAGTTCTGCGCATTGACTTGACCAGTATGCTTTCGCGTCACAGGTTCTATCCCATGGCCTCGATCCGGACCAGGCGATTTTGCAATTGAGTCCAAAGGAAGGCGAATACACCCTCAGGGAAGAAGATCTCCTCAAAACCCTAGACGAACAGGGGTCATCAATCGCCCTTGTTCTATTCAGTGGTGTTCAGTATTATACCGGCCAGTGGTTTCCTATGGAATCGATCACCAGAAAAGCCAAAGAACAGGTGGGTTCCAGCTTTCTCAAATCCATATTATATTTTGTCCCCGAAATGCGGGTCCTCAAGCTTGCTTCTTTCACATGACCAACACGTGTATTATTTATTTTTGGGCTTTCAGGGCTGCATCTGCGGCTGGGATCTTGCGCATGCAGTTGGAAACGTACCTCTTCACTTGCACGACTGGAACGTTGATTTCGCTGTGTGGTGCACTTACAAATATCTGAACTCTGGGCCTGGCGGGATAGCAGGAATATTTTTGCACGAAAAATGGGATTCCATCAAGCGGCCTAAGTACGTAGTATGACTGCCCCTCACCTGATCTCTCGACAGTTTTACCTTCAAATTTATTTTTCTCTCCTACTAGGTTTGCAGGGTGGTGGGGACACGAGCTCAAGACACGCTTCGACATGCCATCCACATTCTCACCTACACCTGGTGCGCAAGGATTTCAACAGTCAAATCCCAGCGTCCTTGCCTTGGCATCTCTTTTGGGGTCTCTAGAGGTCCTCAAGGAAGCTGGGATGATGGAAGTAATTCGAGAACGTTCTTCGCAACTTACAGGAGCTTTGGAAAATTTGCTCATTAGGTCCAAGTATTTTGTTCCAACCTCTGAGGTATTGCAAAGGTACGGAAAACTAGGCTGTAACGACCCTGGATTCACCATAATCACGCCAACCGAGCCATCTTATCGGGGAGCCCAACTTTCTCTTGTAATTTTGCCTACAGACTCAGGTGCAACGCAGAAGGTTTTTAATACCCTCGTCTCGTATGGTGTCATTGGAGACGAGAGGAGACCTGACGTGATTCGTCTTGCGCCAGTACCTCTATATAATACGCTCGCTGACTGCGAGAATGCAGCGAAGTTTCTTGAAAAGGCTATCAGTTTGCTATGAGTATTGCATACATAGCAGTTCTATTTGTTGTAT
>Ga0157365_10000407_pt1 | contig 18869 bp, 15 predicted proteins | sample AttsexASBM3_FD_111478 | JGI IMG/M metagenome (GOLD analysis project Ga0157365, IMG submission 111478) | Fungus gardens microbial communities from leaf cutter ant in Ribeirão Preto, State of São Paulo, Brazil - Atta sexdens ASBM3 | ecosystem: Host-associated > Fungi > Mycelium > Unclassified ... | reverse complement strand
TCGCTGTTCGATCCGTCATCCCGGAGCCCGCCGTCCTGCAGGTCGTCCTTGAGAGCGGGGGAGGTGTCGGGCGTTTGCCTGCCTTCTTGGCAAGCCCTTTAATCGAGCAAGGGCGACTTGTGAAACTGCTCCCCGATTATGAAGCGGAGACGGTGGAGGTACATGCCGTCTACGCAGCGCATCGAAGCCTTTCCTCCAAGGTCCGGGTGTTTATTGATGCTTTGCGCGTGTACCTGAGCGCGATTTGAGTCCCACGGCTGGGCAACCGCATGATGACTGTCGGCCTTTGGTGAAGATTAATTTCATAGATTTCAGGCTGCCTTGCTCTCACTCTCGCCGCATAATCGTCGTCTACTGGGGGGGTGTCTGACACCCATGATTTCTAGACCTAAGGCGATCGCCGGACGGGCTTTGGCCAAATCATAGATTTATGACTTCAATGGGAAGTGATCGTTTTACTGATATGGAATTTTTTGTGGTAAGCAAATCATCATTATTCCACGAAGATTTTTTTTTCAGCCCGCAGGTCCCACCGTATCTGTAACGGCGTAACACCACGATATGCGCCAACATGAATATGAGGCGCTCTCGCGAAGCCGTTATTTCCGTCAAGGGCCACGATCTGACCTGCGGTAACGTGGTCACCGATTTTTACGCGCACATCAGTGACATGCGCATATACGACGATGACATCATCATGCCGCCTAAAGACGATGAAGCTGGGCAAAGCAGGCTGCATATGCCCAGGCGTATTGGTCACTGGGTTGCTATATAATCCAACCACTTCACCGTTCACTGGAGAGAGTACAGGAGCGCGCCACCCGTACCAGTCGGGATTGCGCCTCCCATCGGATTTGAAAAGCCTGAAATATCCTGAATCCTTGTCTGCAAAGCCGCCCAAAACCAAGCAGTCCGTACCGAGAGCGTCTCCAAGTTCAGTCACCTCGCCCTCGGGATGATCTGCGCAAACAAAGCGGCGATTGAATAGCGGAGAGATAGTGACCGATTCTATCGGTACTCCCGGGGCAACGACAGCTTTTTCAAGTAAGTTCGGAGCGCCAGCAAACTTAGGCATAGGGTTCGCAAATGCGCTATTTAAGTACATTATTATATAAGAGAATGTAGATATTGTATGTAGTTTTTTTAACAATATTTCTATTCTCAATTTCGCACTCCACTTGAGGAATTATCTCTATTACGCATTCTCGATACTCCCACACCACCCTCCGTAGATTATAACCTCGTTTGCTCACATAGGGGTATATCAAAATTACGACTGCAAGATATTGTGATGATCAAACAATAGAATGAGAGTCATTTTGATATCGTTGCTAGATCAAGATTTTTGATGGTGCCGTCACGGTGACTGACCCCGCGTCGGCGTGACAAGTGTACCTTCCAAAGGATCAATCCCCACCGTCACCCGGAAATGCCGCCTTTAGAGATCGCCCATGCGTCATGCTTCCTGCCAAAACCGACGGTGGTGGTCAACACGGTCAATCACTTTGCAACAGGGCCACGTTCCGCTCCTGTGGCAATCTGAACCAAGTTGCACTCAGCGAAAACCGATCATCACCATCCATTGTCCCGACTGATTTGAGGGAGAGGATATCACCTCCGTGATGTCCGATTTGAAGGCGGCAGTCACCGTAAAAGTCTCCCGAGATCCAGAAGCCATGCAGAGGACGATCGGATGGCTAACAATTGTGCCGGCTCGACCTAGATGTTACTGCGTCGGGCATTCCATCCAATTCTCAAAATGACGCCTCTGAAATGATTATTTAATCAATATTATGTTGAGTTTTTTTTGTTTCTTTCCTCATATGATTGAGGCCGTTGACTTACGGTCGAACTGCGAAAAAGGTCTGAAACGGTGCTGGACGGACCGATCAACGGCCGCAGTTTCCTGACTTATGTCGAACACGTCCTCGTACCGGATCTGCGCCCCGGCGACATCGTCGTCATGGACAATCTCGGCTCGCACAAGGGGCCGGGCGTGCAGGCGGCGATCGAGGCCGCCGGAGCCAGCCTGCGGTTCCTGCCGCCCTACAACCCGGACTTCAACCCGATCGAGATGGCGTTTTCCAAACTCAAGGCCCATCTCCGCCGCGCCGCCGAACGCACCCGAGACGGGCTTTGGAACAGGATCGGCAAACTCATCGATCAGGTCGCGCCCGCAGAATGCGCCAACTTCTTCACCGCCGCTGGATACGAGCCAGATTGAGAGGACAACGCTCTAGATGTTTCTAACGAGCAGGGTTAATCGCTCTCTCACCCATCGCTGCACCGGATGCGTCGTAGTTCGGTCATGCCAAAGCAACGCTAGTTCGAAACCTGGTACACTGATCGGCGGATTGAGAACCTGCAGCCGCCCTCTTTCCTCACGGACAATTCGCGCTGGCACGACTGCGATCATATCAGAGTTCGCGACGATCCGGGGAACGATAAGGAAGCCCGGGGTGGAGAGCACAACACGTCGTGAGCGGCCCATAGCTTCGAGAACAGTATCGGTAGGTCCGGCGAAGCCCCCCCCGTCGGGTGATACGATGATGTGATCAAGACAGCAAAACAGGTCGAGATCGATAGTGCTCTTGATATGAGGGTGCCCGTTTCGCGCGATTAGAACATATTCTTCACGACAAAACGCACGCATCCGCAACTGCCTTGGCTCCACTTGCGGCAGGTCTATGGCGAGATCAACCACTCCGCGCTCCATCTGGCTGTGCAGCGCCGTGAGGTCGAGGTTGAGCCACGCAATACGAAGACCAGGCGCTTCGCGCCGTAAGATATGGACCAACGGCAGGAGCAGGGCGCTTTGCGTGTAATCGCTGGCTGCAACACGGATGGTGCCCTTCGCCCGGGATGGATCAAATGCAGTGTCTGTTGCCACGACTTGGCGGACGGCTTCGAGTGCCTCGTGTAAACGCGGCTGTAATTCCAGCGCTTTCTGTGTCGGCACCATCCCGCGTTGCTTCGGAATTAGCAGCGGATCGTCGAAGATGTCGCGTAAGCGTGACAAGCGCGTCGACAGTGCAGGCTGGCTCATGTTCAATCGCCGAGCAGCACGGGTAACATTTCTCTCGGCCAGCAGCGTGTCGAGAGTAACAAGCAGATTAAAGTCGAGCCGGCTCGTATCCATACCGTGGATACCAGCACATAGAATATTTGATTTCAAGAATGCCGAGCAGGCTCCTAACTTCAAGGCGAACGGTCGAAAGCCGCCTCTTCCACTTCTTGTTCAGGATCGCCGTATGAGCAACGTTCTGATTGTCCATGCCCATTCCGAAGCCCAGTCACTCACCAGTTCCTTGAAGAACCTTGCGGTTGAGACACTGACCGCGCAGGGCCATCAGGTAGAGGTTTCGGACCTGTATGCCATGCACTGGAAGGCTGTCGCCGACGCAGCTGATTTCCCAACGCGTAAGAACGCCGACAGGCTGCATTATGCATCTGAATCGGGTAACGCCTTTGCAACGGGCACGCAGCCCGCTGACGTCGTGGCCGAGCAACAGAAGCTACTGTGGGCGGATGCGGTTATTCTCACCTTCCCGCTGTGGTGGTACAGCACGCCGGCGATCCTAAAAGGCTGGGTCGAGCGCGTCTATGCGCTTGGCTTCGCCTACGGTGTCGGTGAGCACGGTGGAGAGCGCTGGGGTGACCGCTTCGGCGAAGGGACGCTCGCCGGGCGGCGGGCGATGGTTGTCGTCAACATTGGGGGTCGCGAGCCGCACTATAGTGAACGCGGCGTGAATGGCCGTCTGGATGAGATCCTATGGCCCATTCAGCATGGGCAGCTCTTTTATCCGGGTATGGCGGTCATGGAGCCCTTCCCGGTTTATCAAAGTGACCGCATGTCGAAAGAGCGTTGGCTCGAAGTCGCCGCCGCCTTCAAGGTCCGGATGGAAAATCTCTTCACCGACACGCCGATCCCGTATCGCACTCAAAATGGCGGCCACTACGACGGCCAGCAAGTGCTCAAGCCCGGTCTTGGTGGTGATGAGACAGGTGTGCGGATCCATCTGGTGCAGCCTGGAGATCCCAATGAGGATCTCGGTGCGTCCCGAACGGATACTGCCGAAGTAGCCAGCTACATTTGAGCTCAACGCAAGTAAGCGCGTCGTCTCATGGCGCGGACAGTTGGAAAAAAGATCTACCAGTAGTCGAGTGTGACTGTACCCCATTCTGCGCATCGGAGGTCTCCATATCCATCGCGGAATATGGAGATCAACCAGATGGACTAGGTGTGGCGCTGGGATATTGCCTGTATCTCGACGCAAAAGGGACCTCTTTGCCTAATGGCGATCATAACTAGGCAACCCGCAAGGTGGTATACCGGCGGTTTCCGCACACAATGGCTGACGAATTTCGCATTGAGACGCACTGGTAGTCTCTGATCCGCTACGACGCACCGAAGATCTTCGATACAGACTCGGGCTCACAATTTACGACACCTCGGTTCAGAAACGTGCATCAGCGAAAACGAGAGCAACCGCAGGCCGGAGGAACGCCTGATGAGAAGGGTCATGATACGTCAGCAGCAACGAAACGGGCCAAACGACCGTATCCATAGATCGCATAGCAGGACCACAATACTGTCCGAACGGATGGGTTGACCTCATACTGCAATAGTCGAGTGCTGTATGTGGCGGACGTACGTGACCGTGAAGGGATGCGGATGTCACGCGTGAGTAGGACCAACCAATCATTCGAAGCGAAGACAACAAACAATGCTGCGCCGTTCAATACTCGTTTGAACAGCCGTCGTGGTTTGTCGGCCCGTAGCGTTTTTTGGCGTGCCGGGGGCTTCGCCTTGCAACCTGCTGGTTGACCGGAGACGGCTTAATAAATGGCTGACTAGCACATCTCCGACCAAAATGCCTGCTTCCATCCAGAGCTATGAACATGCTGATCAGGCGAACGTAATCTGATCCGCCTCTGCATGAAGTTCCTGCCAAACGGATCAGACGGATATCAAGCTCTCCCTGGTGATAATCGTTGCATTGGAGCGATTTGAGATCGTAACTTTGGCCTTGTTTTTGACAACGTCCAAGGATGCCTGATTGAGGGGAGCCTGCGTCCTCGACCATGAGGCCGTGTCAAACCTTCGTTCGTCACGAAGGAGCGGGATAAATCTCCCGCGAGACAGTTGTTTTGATCGGACGCAAGCGTTCCCTAGCCGCGCAGCGTGCCTGTAGCCCGCTCGCCATGCAAGAACGTTCGAGTATCCTTCCTACCAGGCCAATACTTTCATAATCAAAATCAGCTCATAAAGCGAACCAACAAATAAGTCGTTGACTCAAACATGGGATGAATTGCAAGAATGGGCGTCGCCGACGGCTCCATCCGTTCAGAGCTGATTTGCGTCACTCTAGTCAGAGCCCTGGGAATGAGGGCTCAGTTCATCACCCGCCCATTGCAGTGAACGCGAAGAACACCGTCGGACGCACCGATATCAAAAGACTGTTTTCCGAAGAGGTTAGTGCCAATGAGCAGCAGTCCGAAAAATGAAGCCCGTGAAACCACTATTAAAGGCCAGTCAGTTGAGCAGACTCCTGCGCCTGGCCTTAACGCGATGCGGCCAGTCGGTTTCTTCCCCGGACTAGGCAGCCGCGCGGCGTATCGCGAACTCGAACGTGATTTGTTCGAGTGTGGCGTGCCTGTTGTTCGACAAGTCTTCTCGGAAGCAGGGGCAGCTTTGGGCTGTGATCCCGAGTGCCTCGTCTTGCGGGATTCGAATATTCCTGATGATCGGATAGAGCGACAGGCATTCCTGGGAGCCGCGCTGCTGGCTCACGGGATCGCCTTGCACCGCTATCTCGTCGATGTCTTGCAACGAAACGGGACGGACATTCATTTTGTGTCGTTCACCGGCGAAAGCTTCGGCATCATCACTGCGGCTGTCGCCGCGGGCGCCTTGTCATTAGCCGACGGCGCAAAACTTGCCCATGCGCTGGCCCCGTTCATCCTCGTCGGCGCCGAAGGCGTGTCATCGCCGTCAGCCCTGCAGGTGCGTGTCGCCGAAATGCTGGCCGCTGTTGGCGTCACACAACCTCTTGTGCTCCAGCCCGCTCATGTCGTGGCGCTGACGGGTCATCCGGACACCTTGAATCGCGTCTTGGTGGCAATCGGTGATGTCTATGACGTGTCCGACGTGGAGCTGCACAAGACATACGCCGCGAATCAAGCGAATATCTATGTCCGGACGGGTGCAAGGGAAAGCTTTGGGCTCTTCATGCGCAACTTTGCGGACGTCGCGGTGACAGAGTTGAAAGAGCCGACGTGCTTCATGGCCCATGCTGCCCGCATGGCGCCGGTCCGGGAAGCATTCGCTCGGATGATGGACAGCGAAGGCATCCGGTTCCAGAATGCACATACGCCGCTGATCTGCAATCATGCCAATCGTATCGTCCATAAGGCTGCGGACGTGCGCGATGCCGTTTTATCCATCATCGACTCCGTTATGGAATCGCGCTGGACCGCCAACAATTGCGAGCATGTCGGCGGCAATATCGTGCTGGAACTTGGCCAAGGCGGCAAATCGGTGCAGCTTCTGGTAGACAATGGTCTCACTCTGCCGGCGATCGCCTATGCTGGCGGACAGGAGAATACAGACGCCCTCGTGGCGGCCGCAACGCTGCTGCAGCAGATTGGCTGCCTTACAGCGCGAGATACCGCTGGGAGGGCACATCTCCAAGACGGTGATTTGGCCGTGTTGAGGCGAATGTTTGGCGTGCCGGCACGCTATCCGGTGGTTCGGGAATTCATGCTCCGGGAATTCACACGTATGGTTGCTACCTTTCAAGTGACTGCCCCGAGTTCTTTATCACCCTCTCTACGACGGTTTCTGGAGATCTACCAGCACACCTCCGCCGCGCGCGACGATCTCGACCTCGCGGGAGGAGAACTTGCGCTTCAGGTACAGGCGAAGAAAAGTGTCGTGGGTGATAGCCATACGCTGGGGCGGGTGACTACAGAAATCAAAGTCCTCAAGCCGGACGGTTCGGTGACGGCCCGGTGTTCTGCTGGTCGCTGGACGCCGGAAGCACTGGTCTTCTATTTCAGCCGTTTGGACGACGCTCCAGTGCTTGACTTGATCCGCAGTGCCAGACGCATGGCTGAACATCATGATGAGGTCGCAGCACTCTATGAGAAGTTCACGTCCGCGCTGTCGTTTGACATCACCGCAGCGGGGCCGGGTCAGGCCGCGGTGATGTCCCCGCAGGCAGTTGCGACGTTTCAGATCCTCCATCAGCTTGCACTGTTGATCCTGTTGCGGGCGGAACGTCCGGCGATTTTCCTTTCACACGACTATTATTTCGCGAGCGGCGACGTATTAGGATGGTGCGTAGCGCTCTGCGCTGCGGATGCGCTGGATCCCAAAGACGCCGTAACGCTGTATTCCGATTACCTGCGTGGTGCTATCCAGGTGGACACAACGTTCAATACCGGACACAATGACGTTCTAAGGCGGCTTCGGGAAGCTTCGGCCCCCCTTGTCTCGGCGGCTGGCGTACCGATGACGGCGGCCAAGGATATTGCGTCCGCTACGCGGGGCCTGTTTGAACTTCCCCTTGCTAAACAACGGCGCCGTTCGCTTCGTCTCAACGGCGATGTCCAGATTGTTTGCCTGGGCGCGGATCCCGGCGAGGGGATATTCGACACGGCACCCTATGGCAGCGCGGTAACCGTCGTATCTACAGCGGAGCAGATAGCTCAACGCAGCCATAACGCGTCCCTCGAAGCTTTGGAACATGGCTGTGTTTCGTCCCTCACCAGCGACAACCAGCGTGTTCTGCATTTCGCGCGCGGCCGGAAGATTCTTAGCAGTACAGTTTTTTCCTACGTCAAACTGGGCGAGCGCGTCCTGGGTTTTGGGAAGGGCGGTAGTGAATCCATGACCATGTTCGTCACCGCGGAGGACCACCATGCAGCATGAGAATGTCATCGTTCGAAAGATCCTGAGCGAAGCCCTAATAGCAGTCGGCTGGAATCCGGAGGGGACCGGCGTCATGCTGCCACCCTTCACCAAGGCCAAGCGGCAGGCTGAATTCCTGCAGGCCCTGCCGGACCCGGCACGGCGCTACTTTCCGCACGTATTTGATATCCTTGAGCGCGAGATTCAGGTGCCGACCCACTATCTAAAGGAAACGGACCGGCTCACATTCAAGGAACTAATCTATGAGATGAGCTTCGTTCCGGGGGAGGAGGTCAGCCGCTATGTCGAGCGTTGCAGCCCGCCGCCTGCGATCATAGCCCGCATCTACGAGCAGATCGCTCTCGTGCTGCGCAATGACGTGCACAGCCTGCGGCGTGTAAGGTCTCCTGGCAATACCCTGGAGACCTCCTATTTCCGTAAGATCGAAGACCGCCTTGATCTATGCCGCAGCACAGCGCCAAACACTTTCAACGAAAAGCTGTTGGATACGAGCCACATTATTATCAACGGGGTACGCTACCGAAACTTCCGGACAATCCTGAGCATCCTGCGAGGAAACGCGGCCTATCGCGACATGCTCGAGCCACACTTCCATGCCCTCGTCATGGGTGACACCAATACCGAAAATATCAAGATCAATGACGTAGCACCTTTGGTCCGTGCTCAAGCGCTGATAGAGGCAAGCGCACCGGCGGCAGATATCGAGGCCGCGCTAGACGCGATTACGGCAGCCTCGATCGATTTGCGGTTCCTCGATCCGCGGGCGATCGGTTTTAACAGCGAAGGCGCTGAGACGCGCGACGACCCGATGTACGACAACAAGCCTTGGCACAATTCGCTCGGTCACTACGACGAAGTGCATCACGAGCGCTTCGATCTTTCAGTCTCGGTCGGGGAGGGACGCTCACCAGAGGTCGAAATCCGCTATGAGCCGGGCAATCCGTATGAGCGCTCTTATAGGGTCGAGGATCTGACCGAGCGCAATATTGATATCGAAGAGCGTCCCGATGTGATGGGGATGGAGCGCTACTTCGCGCCGGTGATGCGTAAACTCTATGATCTCGACAATCCTCAGTCCGCTGCTGTTGCCGAGGATCCGCATTGGCTGGTCCGGTTCGTTTTCATGATGGGCGCTCATTTCACCGCCATGCCGCCATTCCATTTCCAGATGGAACTCGACGGCAGCCTGATCGACTCGTATCTCGTGCAGCGGCGCCCGGTCGCTATCTTCTGCGAGGGAGTCCGCTGGTTAAACTGGGCACTCGAAATGCTCGAGGGTAAGCGCAGGAGGTTCCTAGGCATCCCCGTGCCCGATTACGGAGGAGCGTCTCTATCCGAACCGGCGTCAGCAGACATGATGGAAGCGTAACTAACGAATTGACGGCTCTCCTGAGACCAAGTTCTCGGGCGGACATAGTCGCCGGCCGCTGAGGCACCTCGAAGGAAAAATATTATGGTCACAACGCCCAATTCCGCATTGTCGCGCTTCGGTATGGCGGCTCTGGCTCCCGAATCTCGTGTTATTTGCACGCCCTGGAGCAGGATGGTACGCGGGCTCTCCCTCGGTCAGTATCCCGTCGATTATAATGAGCATCTCGGATCCCTCGTTCATCAGGCGCGTGATATCCTGCTTCGCAAAATTCCCGCCCCTAAAGGCTATCTACGTTTCGCGCTACTCTTGGCAGATTTTGTAGTTGAGGTATCTAATCCGGACGTCGTAGTAAGTAACGACCGCCTAATAACGACCACATGCAAACTCACGGATGCGCTACGGTCAGAGAAAAATCCGTATTACGCTGTCGTCGGCGCTGGTATACTATTTGACGCTTTTGCCAAACTGCATCTCGACATCGCCTTGCTGGTCAATGCCGAGTACGATTTCGCCGAAGAGATGCTGGCAATGGTCGATCGCATCCAACCAGACCAGATCAGGGACGAGAATGCCGGCAACCACGGTGAATACGAGAAGTTGTTCGCCTACACGTCGCTCTTTCTGGGGATGGGGCAGGCGGGACTGCAAGAGAAACTGACTGCGGGCCGCCGCAATCGTGTCCGGGAGGCGCTAAGCCTGATCCAAACCGTTCCTTCCCCCTTTTTCAGGGGGCGTGGATGCTCGATGCTGTTTTCGGTGTTGTCAGCGGTCGGACTGGACGGGATGATTTTCGACGACGGTTATGATTTCATGAGGGACGTGCTAGAATACGTCGATCAAGATGACGAGATTAACTTTCCGCTGCGCTTTCCACAGCCGATCTCGCCGGCCTACGTCAAAATCTACCCGCGTGTAACGATGCTGAACGCGATCGCGGTTTCGGGGCGTACATCCTACGTGACGATGGGGCACGATCGGCTGGCCGAACTGAGGCCGCTATGGGCTGAGCTAGAACCAGCGGAGAAGATGCACCAGGGATTGTATTACCTCATCGCCTTGCATAACCTTGGCAAGATTTCAGAGGAAATCGGCGCGGAGAGAGTGATTGTCGACGATCTGGTTCGTTTTCTCGATATTGTAGATCCCGGTGCCAACTTTTTCCTCAACGGCTTGTCACATGCCTATATCGTGGAGACCGCGATGGTCACGGGCCAACTCGATGCGATCTCCGATCGGGCGATCAATCGCATCGCCGATTGCTTCGCGCACATGGACGCGACCCCGCTCGACCGCCTTAGCCGGGCCTATCCGTTTGCCTATAATCTTAACGCCTTGGGCGAGGTGGGCGAGGCAGAAAAGCTGTTCGAGCCACGAGCAACATATGGCGGTGTCTCTGCGTTCTCCTGGCTTGTCGACCAGTTCTCATCGGAGGGTCACGCTGAAGGCAGTCGGATACTGATGCTCGGGAATGCTCTGATCGGGTTGGGACTGCGCTTACGTGGTGCAGAGAACGACACCACACCAATGTTTGATCATCTCGCCAAGCGATTGGGATGGCAAAGATCGGATGCTCGGGTCTCAACGATGTGACTCACATCACCCTCGATCTGTCGCCGCAGATCCCATAATTTTGCAGATAGTCACGACTGCCAGAATTCAATCTCAGAACAAAGTCTTATTGCACTGGGAGCTTCAGACGCAGCGAGCGCTTGCGCGCCTCTGTCGAAAATCGTCTGCGTCTGGCAGAGAGGGCTAATGATTGTCAATTTTATGGACTAATACCTTCGGCGGACAATGTCCGACCAAAGATTGGAAAGATAATGTCTGAGGTTTTTCTCGCACCGCATATGCCTATCCTCACCTCGACCCGACGTCAGTCTCTCGTGGACTCTGCCCTTGACGCCTTGAATCAACGTATAGCCTCAGGAGTATGGCAGCTCGGTGAGAGAATTCCCACGGAGGGAGAGCTCAGCGAACTACTACAGGTTGGGCGCAATACAGTGCGCGAAGCTATTCGAGTGCTGTCTCACGCAGGCATTCTTGAAGTCAGGCAGGGGGACGGTACCTATGTGCGTTCCCAAGATGACCCCGCTGCGATGATGCGAACGCTACGTCGGTCTAGCCTGCGTGAGCATTTTGAATTGCGGGCTATGTTAGAAGTGGAGGCGGCCAGACTCGCGGCCCTACGACGCACAACAACTGACCTGAAACGGATCAAGTCACGACTCGATGCCCGAGGGTACTGGGTTGAAGGCCAGAGTGTTGACATGTTTCTTGAGCGAGATTCGGCCTTTCACTGTGCAATTGCAGAGACCAGCCGAAATCGAGCCCTGATTGAGCTCTATCGGTATTTCCTTGGCACCGCCCGTGATGCTGCGCGCGCGGCGATGGTCGAACACGGCGTTACAGAGCCAAGTTTATCGCTTCACGACGACCTTTACCACGCGATCAAAGCTGGAGATCCCATCCAGGCAGCACACGCCGCACTTGCAATCCTTCATCCGCTGATAGATGCCTTCAGTCTTGACCATAGAGTTCCAGACATACCTATATCCGAGCGCAACATTTCTGGGATATCTAAGCAGGGGCGTTAAACCAGCGCCACTCGCGTGTTTATTACCTAGACTGTTGACCCTCTCGCAACGTGACTTCGACACATGACCTGCATCACAGTGCGTCGCAGCCACTGATGAATCAGGTCGTTCTCGTGCCGAGGGTGCCAAGCTTGAAAAATAGTTACGGGATCAAGCTCGATCGGCAATGGAAAAGCGAAAAGTCCCAAACGATCGAGTCGTGAGGCGTCGATGACGATATCGGGCACTGAGAGAACGAGATCGGTCTGCGATAGACCTTGAAGCGCAGCATAGAAAGAAGTGAGTAAAAGAGCGACGTTGCGTGTCAAGCCATATTGATCCGAGAGTATCTCGTCGATCGGTCCCCGTCGTCGCCCCCGGCGTGAGACGGCAATGTGATCGTAAGTCACCAGGGTCTGAGGTGTGATGTCGCCCAGCAGAAGGGGATGGCCAGCCCGTACTACGCCGCGAAATCGGGTCTCGAACAAATTCCGCCGCATGATCTCAGGCCGCAGGAACGCTGTGGCTCCAATATAGAGATCTATCCCTTCCTGACGCAAAAAATCGCTATCGTCGCTGCTGGACTCTGCTGTGAAAATCAATGTGGTGGCGGGACAATCGACGCGCAACGCACGAAGCAGCGCCTCGGCATATGGACCGATCACCACGTCAGCGGCCCGGATACGGAAAATCGGCGCCAAGCCCGTGAAATCTAGTTCACGGCGCGGGTGATAGAGGTCACCGATAGCAGCGAGGATCTGATTGAGTCGCGGCTGCATCTGCAGGGCGCGTGGTGTCGGCACCATATGACGACCTGACTGCACCAGAATGGCATCTCGAAATGTCTCGCGCAGACGCGACAACGTGCGGCTCATGGTTGCGGCACTCACCTGTAATCTCGCGGCTGCCCCAGTGACGCTCGCTTCTTCGACTAAAGCGTTCATCGCCTTCAGGAGATTGAGGTCGTAGCCGCTTGTTATGTTCCCCATCGAATATTCCCCTGCTTAAAGATCCGATCATAGGATGAATTATGTTGTATCTTTGTTGCGTTGTTTCCGGACAAGCTGGCAGACACTTCGCCCTGTCGCAATCGATATCTGACACTGCCCAATTCCATATTTGCTCTCAGACGATTGCATAATTGAGTGTTCACAAAGATGGGATGTTTCTTCAAATTGGAAAGCATTCTTCAATGATCCCGCGGCGAGGTGTCCCATGGACCACGCAGATAGTATGACATGGTCCCTAGCCGGCGGCGCCACGGAATTGACCCGCATACCGATCCGTCCCGAAGCACCCCCTAAGGCGCCGGTGTTCGGTCTGCGCCTGGCCACGGGGTTGGCGGGTGTGTTGCTGGCAGTCCTGTTGGCGGGCTTCAACGAGCACACGACCGAGGCGGGGCTTGCCGATATAAGGGGCGCGTTCCATCTGGGGCACGACGAGGGAACCTGGTTCACGGCCCTGTTCGAGGCCTTCAACATCGCCGCGATGGCGTTTGCGCCATGGTGCTCGGTGACGTTCTCCATCCGCCGCTTGACGATCGCGATGACGGGACTAGTCGGCGCGCTTGGTATGATCGCCCCTTTCATGCCCAACCTGACATCGCTTTTGCTGCTGCGCTGCGTGCAGGGGATGGCATGCGGCTGTCTGCCGCCAATGCTGATGACAGTTGCGCTGCGCTTCCTGCCGCCCAACATCAAGATCTACGGCCTGGGTGCCTATGCCCTAACCGCGACCTTCGGGCCGAACCTGGGCGGCGCGCCGCTGGCGGGATTCTGGTTCGAGTATGTCGGCTGGCCGTTCCTTTTCTGGCAGATCGTGCCGCTATGTCTCGTTTCCATAATATGCGTGGCATGGGGCCTCCCGCAGGACCCGATCCGGCTGGAGCGTTTCCGTCAGTTCGACTGGCGTGGCCTTCTCACCGGCTTGCCTTCAATCTGCATGCTGGTGATTGCGCTGGAACAGGGGGACCGGCTGGATTGGTTTCGCTCGCCGTTGATCACTCATCTGTTCTTTGGCGGCGGATTTCTTTTCGTTCTCTTCATCGTCAATGAATGGTTCCATCCGGTACCATTTTTCCGAATCCAATTGCTCAAGCAGCGCAACGTGACAGATGCGTTGCTGACATTAGCGGCGGTTTTGGTGTTGGGCGCGGTCACAGCGGAAATTCCTGCGGTCTATCTGGAAGAGGTGCGCGGCTATCGCCCGATCCAGATCGCGCCGGTCATGCTGATCCTGGCGGTACCGCAGGTGCTGGCGCTGCCGCTGGTCTCGGCCTTGTGCAATATCCGCCGGGTAGATTGCCGTCATGTGCTGATGACGGGCCTTGCGATCCAAGGGCTGTCTTATTTCCTGGGCACCTGGATCGATGCCGACTGGGTCCGCGAGAACTTCTACGCCATGCAGTTCCTGCAGGTGGCCAGTGAGCCCATGATGGTCATCGCAATCCTGATGCTGGCAACGATGGGGTTGGGCCCGGCCGACGGGCCGTTCATCTCCGGCATGTTCAACATGACCAAGGAGTGGCCAACGCGATTGCGGCGGCCGTCATTTCCGCGTTGCTGCGCCGGCGTGAGCAATTCCATTCCACCATGCTGCTCGACACATATGGCACCAACCATAACGGTTTGCAGCCCTGGGGCGACCCTGCGCATGCGCTTCTGGCGCCGCATATCGCAGATCCAGCCCGACTTGACTGGAACATGATCGTCCTGCTGCACGGCGAGGTATCGGAGCAGGCGCTCATTCTCGCCTGTGCAGACATTTACACGATCATGATCGGCGTCTGCGCGGTCTTGCTCGCACTCAATCTGGTTCTGCCGCAACGGGTCTATCCACCCCGCGCGCTCTCCACCACCGCTCCCGCTCGCTGACGGCGGCGGGCAGTATGTCATGTGAGACTAATATGAAGACCAGTTCGTATCGGGATGCTCGCCGACTGCGGCATCGAGACATCCTATCATCGGATTATACGGGCTGCTCGATAGCTCCGAGGTGGACGCTGCGTGACCGGATCGAGGGCTACTTCGTGGCCCTCGTCGTGACGATCTACCTGAAGCTGACCTGACGGTCCCGCGCAATCCGCGACAGACGATGCGGCCAGCGGGGCCGCCAGAGGGAGTATTCATGAACGCAACAACGAAGGTCTTGCTGCTAGTGGCCGGCGTCGTGGTGCTAGGAGCGGCGGCCTGGGGCGGCGATCGGCTCGTGCTCGGCGATGGTGTCAACGTCGAGACGAATGACGCCTACGTGTCGGCCTATTCCTCCGTCGTCGCTCCCAAGGTCGGCGGGCGCGTCGATGCCGTGATGGCGCAGGACAACGAGCGCGTCCGCAAGGGGGAGGTGCTGGCCCATATAGAGAATGACGACTACCGTGCGGCACTCAAGGTGGCGCAGGGCAACGTTGCCGCCGCGCGGGCGGACATCGTCAACCTGCAGGCGGAATTTTTGCGGCAGGACGCGCTGATCTCCGCCGCGCGCGCTGCGGTACAGTCCGACGACGCCGCACTTACTTTCGCCCAGCAGGACGAGGCGCGCTACCGCACGCTGGCCGCAGGCGGCGCCGGCTCGATCGAGCAGCGCCAGCACACGGTCGCACAGACCCGCCAGGCCATGGCCGCCAAAGCACGCGACGAGGCCGCCGTACTGGCCGCAATACAGGAAAAGGACGTGCTCACAGCCCAGATCGAGCGCGCCAAAGGGAATTTGATCCGCGCCGAGGGCGAGCAGCAGCGGGCGGCGCTGGACCTGTCTTATTGTACCATCCCGGCCCCGGTGGACGGCGTGGTCGGCGCTCGCGGCGTGCGCGTGGGCAATTACGTCAATCCCGGCAGCGCGCTGATGGCTGTCACCCCGGTCCAGGACGCCTTTGTGGTCGCCCATTTCCAGGAGACGCAACTCACGCATGTCGTGCCGGGGCAGAAAGCGACGGTCTGGGTCGATACATTCCCAGGTCAGCCTCTCCATGCCCATGTCGACAGCATCCCGCCGGCGACCGGCGTGGCCTTCGCGCCTATCCAGCCAGACAACGCCACCGGCAACTTCACAAAGGTGGTCCAGCGCCTCCCGGTGCGCATCGTCCTCGATCCCGGCCAGACTCTGGCGGCGCGGGTCAGGATCGGGATGTCGGTCGAAGTCCGGATCGACACGGCATCGCATCCCGAGGGCGTAAGGGCGAACGATCCCCGCTATTTGTGGCGGTGAGGAACGGATCATGACCATAGGCTTCAGCCAACGCACGCTCTCCCTGGCGAGCATGCTCCTAATCGGCGCCTGCACCGTTGGGCCCGACTATAACAAGCCCGATATCGCAAGCGGGCCGCACTGGCATCGCAGCATGACCGATGCTGAAAGCCGACCCGAGGAAAGTCCCGCCGATCCGCAATGGTGGACGATCTATCGCGATCCGGTGCTGACCGCACTGGAACAACAGGTCGCGTCCGCCAACCTGGATCTGCGGGCAAGCGCCTATCGCCTTGCAGAAAGCATCGCAGAGCGGCGGATCGCAAGTGCGGCACAGTTCCCGCATATGCAGGGGAATGCCTCCTATGCCCGCGAGCGGGCTAGTACCAACGGTATCCTCGGCTTGCTCGGCACGCTGGAACGCGCGGGCGCGGGTGATGTCGCCAGCGGCGCGCAGGGCTTCGGTCCCGTGGCCATGCCGGGCACAGTCGGCAATCCTTCCTTCAACTTACCCCAATACGGCATGAGTGCGTCCTGGGAAGTCGATCTCTGGGGTCATGTCCGACGCCAGGTCGAGGCCGCAACTGCGGCGGTCCAGGCGACGCAGGACATGCAGCGCGACGTGTTGGTCTCGCTTATGGCCGAGACCGCGCAGGACTATCTCGATCTGCGCGGCGTGCAGGCGCAGATCGCAATCGTCGAGCGCAATATCGACACCGCGCGCCATAGTGTCGATTTGACGACGATGCGCTTCACGCAAGGCGCCTCCACGCAACTCGACGTGGCGGATTCCCGTGGTCAGCTCAGCGGATTCCAGTCGCGCCTGCCGATCTTGCGCGCACAGGAAGTGCATCTGATCAACGCGCTGAGTTTTCTGGTAGCACGTGAGCCGGGAGCGCTCCGAACACAGCTCGGCACGCCGGCACCGATACCGCCGGTACCCGATACGGTGCCCGTCGGTCTGCCGTCACGACTGGCGGAGCGTCGGCCCGACATTCGCATGGCAGAAGAACAGTTGCATGTTGCCACCGCCAGCATTGGCGTGGCTGTAGCGGATTTCTTTCCGCGCATCACCCTCTCCGGCAGTCTGGACGTGCAGGCGCTGCAGTTCAGCGGGCTCGGCTCCTGGGCCTCGCGGCAATATGGTTTCGGCCCGACCATGACGCTGCCGCTGTTCGAAGGCGGCCGCCTGACGGGGCAGTTGCGCCTGCGCCGTGCGCAGCAGAGGGAAGCGGCGATAACCCTTCAGCGCACCATCCTCAAGGCATGGCAGGAAATCGACGATGCCATGGCTGACTTCTCGGCCGCCCAGCAGCAGCGTGACCGCCTGAGGGAGACCGTGGCCCAGAACGAGATGGCCGTGCGCCTCGCCCAGTTGCAATATGTGCATGGGGCGTCAGACTTTCTGAATGTGCTGACACTACAGAACGCGCTTTTGACAAGCCAGAGCCAGCTTGTGCAATCGACAACGACGGTTTCGGTTTCTGTGGCACGTCTCTACCGCGCACTTGGTGGAGGCTGGGAACCACGATATCCTGTCGCTACGACGCAGCAGGCGGTTCTGAAATCAGCCAGCGATAAAAGGCGGGAGGGATGATCACGATACGACACCCTGACGAACTGGTTCATATGGTCAAGCACGAGATCACAATTGGCGGTCATTTTTCGTTTGGGAACTGTAGCGACCATGCATTCAGGCGCTGGGGGCGAATAGGTGTGACTGAACCGATCAAACTGAGGACCGACGCGGCCCTTAGGCTGGGACGCGAAACTGCTGTCGACATTGGAACTTTTGTACTTGATGATACGGTTATAACGGCGACAAATGGGGCGGACAGCGCCTGTCTGAGGTCCGGCGACTGCCTGGGCCTTAGCGCTGGTGCAGACATAATCTTGGGGACGTGGGCAGCCAAAGGTGACCCGGCTGTGCTGTTTTCATTCAGGCTGATGTCCGAAGAGGAAGGCTGCATGTCTGATGTCGGCTTGCGCCACGTCAAAAGTCGCTCTTGGCAACACACTGCTCTGCGCGCCAGCCGCTTTTTGGTTGATGATCCAGAGGAAACAAAGGCGGGACAACGAGGTGACTCACTGGCCCTAACGATAAGGCCCCCTGTCTTGCCCCTCGCTGCCCACGAACGGACAAGCACTATCCCGACCTATACGTATCAATACACCTGCGCGTTCGATATAACGGATCGGGCGCAGATACTTGGGCACGAATCGGACCTGGGGAGCAGTAAAGCAATTACAGGATACACAACATAGACCGCTTAGAGCCTGTTTGGAAACTGCGTCTGAGCCCGACAAATGGTCGGGTGGCCCATTTAGCTTTTGCGCAAATGCCCTGATTTTCGTTGTTTCGAGACCGTCAATTGCTCGGTGCAGCTGCCAGGAGCCATCATCAGGGGACTTTCCAAACAGGCTCTTACGCATTCGAAGCATCCGCCGCGATCATTTGTGATCACGACAGACAGGCGAGGATTCAGATATGAAATTATGCCGTTACGGAGAGCCGGGAAAGGAATTACCGGGCCTGGTGGATCAAGCTGGCCTATTGCGAAGCTTGACCGGTGTCATCGAGGACGTCTCGGCGTCCGTCTTAGCCCCTAGGCGGCTAGCCGAATTGGCTGCTATCAATCCATCAAGTCTACCCTTGGTTAAGTCTAATCCCCGTCTGGGTGTCCCAGTTTCAGAAATCGGAAAATATATCTGCATTGGACTTAACTACCGCGATCACGCGGAAGAGGCGGGTCTTCCTCTTCCAGCAGAGCCAATCATATTTCTGAAGGCGATCACCGCATTGTCG